>Ga0187781_10001987_pt1 | contig 15591 bp, 20 predicted proteins | sample 0715_SJ02_MP02_2_FD_132447 | JGI IMG/M metagenome (GOLD analysis project Ga0187781, IMG submission 132447) | Tropical peat soil microbial communities from peatlands in Department of Meta, Colombia - 0715_SJ02_MP02_20_MG | ecosystem: Environmental > Terrestrial > Soil > Wetlands > Peat | place...
CCTTTGGTTCATCCCCATGCCCATCCCCATCCCGGCCATCTGACCTCCTATCACTCCACCGACGCCGATACCTGCTCCAAGTCCTGCGAAAGTTCCGGCCCCGCCACTTGGGTTCTTCGCGGCGTCATCTATGGCCTTGCCCGTCTGGTACTGCATGTAGTTGACCCCCAGGACCTGCATCTCAGACCTGGTGTCTATCGCCTTCTGGACCTCGTCAGGGAGGCTAATCGTGAGCCCTGAAATCTTGTTGATTTCGACCCCGTACTGCCCGAGGTGGTCAGGTCCAGCCGCGAGGACCTCCTGCTCTATGTTGGTGAGGTTGGCCGCTAGGTCGGTCACCTTCAGGCCCTGCTGTTTCATCTTTCCGAGGGAGTTGTAGACTAGAATGATCAGTTGCTCCTTCAATCTGTCTTCGACGTCTGAAGACGTCTCCGCACTGAAGGTACCCACGAACTGGTTGATGAAGAGCTCGGGCGACGAAATCTTCCATCTGTACTCCCCGAAAACCCTCAGGTTGACCACGCCGAAGGTTGCGTCCGTGAAAGAGTATGGTTGGGTACTCCCGAACTTCCCATCCATGTACCTCTTAGGGATGTAGTATACCTCAGCCCACTGCGTCACCCCTGTGAAGAACTTCAGGAGGTTCCCTACGATGGGGGCGTTGAAGTCGGTCAGAGCGTACCTGTTGGGCTGATCGAAGTAGGTGAGCGCCTTCCCGTCTCTGTAGAACACGGCGATCTCGTCCTCTCTGACTACGATGTTGTCGTTCAGCCGTATCTGCCTCGGCGCCTTCCACAGGGCACTGTTGACCTTCTGGTCGTCGGGCCAGGCGAATGTGGTTGAGCCTATGACACTTCCGCCCGTCGCCGGAACTTCTGCGTTGCTCTTCTTTCCGAATACCATCTCGATCACTGCCCGAGGGCTACGCCCTGTATCGCTTCTATCCTCTGCGACCACTTCTGCCTGATGTCCGCTACAGACCTGGAGAACCCACCCAAGGCGGTCTGAATCGAGTTGGGCGCAGCTCCATCGTAGGTAAGCGTCCCTGGCGAAGTCGCCTGGTCCATCTGCCAGACGGCGCTGACGAAAGAGTAGTCGTACTCGTACAGCTTGTTCAGTTTATCATCAGTCATCTGTATGGGTGCCACCCACCCCGAGTAACCCTGGGCAGCGTGCCTAACCTCCCCGCTGAGGGTCTGAACCTGGGCGATGAGCGACCCAACGTTTGTCAGGTTAGTGAGGTCGTTGCTTGCTGCAATCTGCTTCCTCAACTGCTGAAGGTTATCTTTCACGTGGTCAAGCTTGTCGGCCACCTGGTTCCTAAGCATCGAATCCGAAGCCCTCAGGTCCTCCTTCGTCCTGTACCCTCTGAGGCCGGGTATGAGGAGCTCTAGCTTCTTGGCTATTCCCCTGTTGTCGTCTACCTGCTGCCGGATGTCCGGATCACTCTGGGACAAGACTGTACGAGATTCGACTCCCGCTCCATGTAAATAAATATGGCGAACGCTTACCAGCTTCGGGAACGGTCGCCCATTCATGGACCTCGAAGAGCTTAGGATAGGGTGCAGCGGCTGGTCTTACAAGGACTGGCAGGGCATTTTCTACCCCAAGGGGCTTGCCGCTAGGGACTATCTGAGCTACTACGCCAGAGTCTTCAACTGCGTTGAGATTGACTCGAGTTTCTACCGGGTCCCGAACCAGTTCATGGTCACCCAGTGGAGGAACAACACCCCCGACGGGTTCATCTTCTCCCCGAAGCTCCCAAAGAAAATCACACATGAGAACAAGCTGAAGAACTCGGAGTCGACCCTTGTGTACTTCTACAGCATCATGAGCAAGCTGAAAGACAAGCTCGGCCCGGTCGCCGTCCAGCTCCCCCCTTCCATCAAACTCAGCACCCACGAGGCCGTCATGAAGGAGTTCGTCTCAAACCTGAGCCCCGAGTTCAGGCACGCCATCGAGTTCCGTCACAAGTCCTGGTTCATCCCTGAGGTCTACTCCTTGCTGAAAAGGAACAACGTCGCCATGGTCTGGTCCCTCAACCAGTACGTGGAGACTCCTCCCGAAGTCACGGCTGATTTCATCTATCTGAGAATGGTTGGGGACAGGGAGCTCACAGAGTTCACAGGCATCCAGAAGGATAGGTCAGACGACATGAAGCGGTGGGCCACCGCCGTAAGGGAGAACTCCGGCAAGTTCGAGTCGGGGTACGTCTTCTTCAACAATCACTTCGCCGGCTTCAGCCCCGAGTCTTCGAACGAATTCCGAAGGCTCCTCGGACTGATGGAGCTCGACTGGAAGGCCCAGGGGACCGAGCAGAGGACTCTCTTTGGGACGTAACTGACAGATGCAGCGAGAACCCAGGGCAATCCTGCATGTGGACCTGGACGCATTTTACGTCTCCGCCGAAGTGAGGGAACACCCGGAGCTCAATGGCCTGCCAGTAGTCGTTGGTGCGGATCCGGACGGAGGAAAGGGAAGGGGAGTCGTCGTCGCCTGCTCCTATGAGGCAAGGAGGTTCGGGCTCAGATCAGGGATGCCGATTTCGATTGCCTACAGGCTCTGCCCTCAGGCGAAGTACATCCCTCCGAACTGGGGCCTCTACGAGCGGGTGTCCGAAGAGGTCATGGCGACACTGAAGGGCTTCGCCGACAAATTCGAGCAGGCAAGCATAGACGAAGCGTTCCTGGACGTCACGAGCAGGGCCAAGGACGAGGAGTCGGCGAAGGAAGTGGCAAGGCTCGTCAAGCAGGCGGTCAAGGAGAAAAATCATCTCACCTGCTCGATCGGGGTCGGCCCTAACAAGTCCTCGGCGAAGATCGCATCGGACCGGGACAAACCGGATGGGCTGACCGTGGTCCCGTTCGGGGATGTCGCCGGATTCCTAGCCCCCCTCCCAGTCGGGGTCGTGCCGGGTGTGGGCAGGAAGACGGGCGAGTTCCTGAGCGAGAAGGGCATAACAACCATCCTGCAGCTCCAGCAGCTCGACGGCAAGCAGTTGCTCAGCTGGTTCGGTAAGAACGGAGTGTGGCTCTGGGGTGTGATTCACGGTGAGGAGAACGTCGAGGTAAGGCAGCAGGAGCTGCCAAAGTCGCTGAGCGTCGAGAGGACATTCAAGGAAGACGTCAAGGACTTCCACGCCGTAAGGAAGGAGGGAGCCGACGGCGCGTCGGAACTCATGAGAAGGGTGAAATCCGCGGGTTACTCGTACAGGGTTGTGGGAATCAAAATCAGATTCCAGGGTTTCGAAACCCACACAAGGGAGAAAACGCTGGTGAGCCACACCGACAGCGAGGGGCCCCTGCTCGAGGCCGTGGAGAGGCTGCTAGACGAGTTCGAGACACGTGGGAAGCCAGTGAGGTTGGTAGGCGTCCGGGTGGCTGACATTCAGCGCTCGTCTTTGGGGCCGTCCAAATTGGACGATTGGGCGGCGGGTTGACTCGGCCTTGAAGCCTCTTCGGGAAGCTTCGCATCCTTGAACATGAACCAGAACGCGCCTATGCCCACGACGTAGAGGACTGTGGCGTAGTAGAACGGGAGCGCTAGGAGGCCCGCGACCATCATGCCATACCCCACGGAGGCCGACAGCGCGTTGGGGAGCCTCCAGATGGCAGCGCTCACCCCTGCAGCCATCCCTCGTTCGTCGGGCGACACCAGGCCCATGATGAGCGACTGAGTGAGCGGGTTGGAGAGGTTCATCAGGAAGACCCTGACGATGTAGATCGAGGCCGCCACCCCGAAGCTTGGTGCTGACGGGAGTACGACCATGAAGATGGTCGAGGCGGCCTGCGTGAGTACGGTGGCCTTCACCAGCCCCATCTTCCTCGCGAGCCAGGGCGCGACGAACACAACCCCGGCGGTCAAGAGACTGGTGAGTCCGAGCACCAGCCCGCTGAGGTCGTCTGACACGCCGTACGCCTGGGAGAACCAGAATGCCATGAGGGGGACGAATAGCCCTGCGCCTACCGCAATGATTACGCTGTACGCGCCGTACTTCGCAATTACGCGCCATGATTTCCTTGGTAGAATCTCCCTCCGCCTCGCACGCGTTGATTCTTCTCCGATCTTGACCACGAAAGGCGACATCGAAAGGCTGAGGATTCCGATGACCACGAAGAGAACGACGTGCGCCTCCTTCAGAGACAAGCCGACGCTGTGGAGCGCATCGACCGAATAGATGATGAATCAGCCCAGGGCCCCTGCCACCCAGCCGATAAACGCCAGGAGGGAGAAGGCAGGCGTCCTCTTCTCGTCTCCGGACTTGTCAGCAATCAAGGCCACGAAGGAGACAGCGTACGCGGCTTCGCCTGTCCCTTCCAGGACCGCGATCAGGAGGACGAGAGCGTAGTTGGACACGAGGGCGAACCCCACCAGGCTCAGGCTCGCGCAGATGTTCCCGAGCACCAGCATCTTGATTCTCCCCACCCTGTCTGCGATAATCCCGAAGGGAAAACTGAGCACGACGAGGGTGACCCCCATTACAGTGATAGGGATGCCCGCCCCGATTCCCTGGAACTTTGGGAGGAAGTAAGAGAGATCCGTGTAGATGAAACCGATGGCAACGTTGGGGACAAAACTCAGGTAGATCAGCAGTCTAGCCTGCGAGGGAATTCCTCCGTATTCTCTGAGCAACTCTCGCCTCCACCGCCACTAGGCAATCAGTATAAACAAAAGGAACGAAGTCCCGACCAATGCCGATCTTCCCCCGCGGGGGTGTCGCATGAGACCGTGAAGCAGGTCGTCGTCGGAATCTTGCTCGAGGTGCTCGGTCTTGCCTGGATTCTCCTGCTTTCGCTTCGGCTCCCTACCGGACTCCCCCTGGGGGTGTATGTCCTGTTCGCCCAGCTCACAGCGACCTATCTCGTTCACTGCCCCACCCATTTTTTGTAGTGGGAAGGGTGTTTGGGGTCCGCTTCAGAGAGATGCGACTAGGAAGATCCACTCTTGCAGGGGCCCTCCCGAACGTGTTGATGGGTCTGGCCCGTCGCCTACCCGTCCTGACTCTCGTCACCGATAGGGGTTCCCTCGAGAAAGTCTCCAGGACACGGCTCGCAGTGATGTACGCATCAGGAACTGTGGTCTCCTCCGCTTCCGCCATCGCAATCGCGGCCACATCTACGATTTCTGAACAGCCAACCTACCCGCTGGCCTGGGCCATCGCAATAGCCTATCTCGCCTTTGACATATTCTTCTCACCAAAGAGCGGCGATTTGAAGAGAGCCAGGGCTGTCCTAGCGGCCTGACCGTGCGAATCTTCCAGGGCTCAGGAAGGAGATATCGAACGGAACCTTTCTGTCGGTGGCAAGGTCAGCCGCGACCTCGCCCAAGACACTCGCGAACTTGAACCCATGGCCAGAACAGGCGCTCATCACTATGATCCTGGAGTCGGCTGGGTGGACTCCTACGGCGAAGTTCAGGTCAGGAGTATTCGAGTAAGTGCAAATGGTCGAGGCTATTGGTGGCCCATCCAGCCTCGCCATCCGCCTGGTGATGAACCCCCTTACTGGTGCGACATCCCGCTCGGTGACCTCCCTTCTGACGTCGTCTGGCCCGCTGACCTCTCCGCCGTGCGTCCGAGCCACTTTGACGCCATGGCCTACGTCCGGCGTCCCGTAGTAGAAGACTCCCTTCTCCTCTTCCATTATGAACACCGGCATCTTGGGAGGCGAGAAGGTGTCCTGTCCACCTGAGGAGAACCATAGGGGGACCTGCCTCTCGCACTGAAGCGGCAACAAGCCCCGAAGCAGCTGCCCGTTCCAGGGGCCCGCACAGAAGACGACCTTATTCGCAGCTTGGGTCCCGTTGGACGTCTGCACTTCGATCCCCTCCGGGTCGCTTTTCCACCCCTTCACCTGCTCGGAGAACCTGAATTCGCACCCAATCTCGCTTGCAAGCCCCACGAAGGCCCTCACGCACTCTTCCGCGAAAAGGACGCCTGCGTTCGGCTCGAAAACTGTTGTGTATTCCTTTCCGAGAGTAAATGCGGGAAACCTCTTCGCCGCCTCTGCAGGAGACAGGACCTCGTGTGGGAGGCCGTGGGTCTTGGCGCTCTTCAGTACTCCCTGAACGAGTTCCTCGTCCTCCCTTCCGATCATAAGGCCTCCCGTAACCTGGAGGAGCCTCTTTCCCGACCGGGCCTCCGCCTCCCTCCAGGATTGGAAGGCCTTCCTCAGCAGTGGAACGTATCTCTGATCCTCGTAATACGCGAGCCTGATAATCCGGGTCTGGCCGTGTGACGACCCGAACTTGTGATTAACGCCGAACCTCTCTAGGTTGAGGACTCGAAGTCCTCGGCTAGCCAGATTGTAGCTGACCGATGCGCCCATGATGCCGCACCCGACGACGATGGCGTCCCACTTCTTCCGGCGGAGGCGGTTCTCTGTCGGGGGTTTCACTGTTTGACTAAGCGACAATGCTCCAACGATTACCTCGAGGTTTCACTCCAACCATTGGAGTGCCTGTGTGATAAATGACGGGCCGTGACTTTCTCGGCAACACCCCCGCCGCTATAACTATCGTTAAATACACTCAGAAGAACCTGCCACCGCCCGCGGATTTGGTAAATTCCAAGAAGCTGATCACGGCGACCCTATTCGGCGTGTTAATCGGCGTTGTATACGGGGCCCTCCCGTTCGAAATCGGCGACTCCCTCATTGTCTTTGAGGCGATAATCCTCTCGATCAGCTTCATACTTCTCGGCCCTGGCGGTGCGACATACACTGGTTTCGTCAACGGGCTGGTAGAGACGCCACTGCAGCTCGCGTTTGGGCCGTTCGCGTTCGGCGTGGCCCTCTTCTATGGGATACTCGTGGACGTGTTCTGCACCCTGCTCAAGGTGACGTCCGAAGGCAAGGTTCACACGAAGAAACTGGTTGCCTCCTTGAGCGTGAGCACGATAATCACAGGCCTGGTCGCGACCTATGCGTTCATCGCTTTGGGGTTCGGCACCACGGCGCCGTTCTTGGACGTATACCTACCGGTCCTGATTGTGGGGGCTCTGAGCGGAACAATCGGAGGATTCCTCGCTGCCAGAATATGGGAACGGAACCTGAAGCACAGGTTCAGTTCGGCTCAGGTGCCACCGTCTGATTCCGTTCTACCTCGCTAATCTCCCGTCGAAGCCTTCTCGTGAACCAGATTAGGAGCACATAGAGAGCCACTCCCAATACTATGAAGGCCGACCCGGCGATGTAGCTGCCGAGTTCTCCGGTGGCGTAACCGGCAAGGAGTACAAAGGCCCCTATAGCTATGATCAGCACTGCTGCTATCTTGGAGATTGGGCTCACCCTGACAGACATCGTCCCACCCTCGTCCAGGTGGTGCAGTTAAACGGTTGTCACGGCCCTTCGGAAGTTACTTCCGTTTGCCCTTCTTCTCCTCTTCCCTCAGCATCTTGTAGAGCCTGTATCTGTCATTTTCGCCGGGTGTAAGCGCGTAGCCGCACACCCGGCAGGTAACTCCCTGCGGCGTCTCCCTGAGGTCGAGGCGCCCACACTTCGGGCACTTCATCTCTTCGCCTTGGGCCCTCATGTCGTATCTGGCCTGGGCTGTTCGGTTCAAAAGCGTTGGCGAGCCGCCATTCCCGACTCACCAAATTCTTACAAAGGCGTCCTTTGCGAACAACCCGTTCCTGACGGAATAAGAGGCGTATATCCTGCTCGGCATGGATATGTCCGCCAGATACAGCTCACCCACATACCTTCTGGCCCTTGGATTCAGGAACCCCGTCTTCGGCAGCCCAAAAGTCACCGTCACTCTTGCCTCGATTGTCGGATCCCCCGGCTCCCCACTGGTCGCATCCATGCCGGACGGAATGTCAACGGCCAAAATGGGGACCTTCGACGCGTTGCACCGTCGAATCATGCCAGCAACGGGCTCCCTTGGGCTCCCCCTGGAGCCGTATCCTAGCAGCGCATCTACCACAAGCCGGGCGTCCCCTAGATCTTCTCCAGAGCCAACTATGGGGATTCCCATCCTGTCAACGGTTGCAAGCTGCCTCGCTGGGACATCTCTGAGGTCGGATCTTTCTCCTGCGAGTATCACCCGCACCCTGGCCCCCCAATCGTTGAGATGGCGCGCGGCGACGAGCCCGTCCCCCCCGTTGTTCCCCCTGCCAGCGATGCAGCAGACGTTCTTCCCCCCGACGTCACCGCCGAGCATCTTCTTGGCGAGCCGAGCCGTGGCCACGCCCGCATTCTCCATCAGAGCGATCACATCTATGCCATAGTCTTCGATTGCCATCCTGTCGGCCTCCGCCATCTCCTCGGCGGTCAGATACACCAGCCCTCCCTCCTTCTTCATCCCGGCCACGTCGTCATTCTTGACGATATATCAGCCTAGGTTCGTCCGAAGAGCTACAGTCAACAATATTTCTTCAAACTGGCATCCCGATTAGAGCCCCCGGTATATTGGAACTCTGACGTATGCGGGAACCTAGCATGAGCTTTTCATCCAACTGGGAAAAGAAGGACAAGGGCCCCGGCCTGCTAGACAGGCTCAGGGGGTCGGTCCAGACACCCACTCCATTGAAATCCCAAATCGACCTTGCCAACAGACAAATCCGGCTCCTGATTTCGCAGCTCGACAGCACCGTGAACCGAATCAAGCAGCGTGACTCTACTATCTTCAAGAACGTTGTATCTTCCCTTGCCAAGCACGACATGCAACACGCGGCGGTCTATGCCAACGAGCTCGCCGAGGTCAGGAAGATGGGCAAGATGGTGACACAGGCGCAGCTCGCGATGGAGCAGATTTCGTTGAGGCTCGGGACGATCACCGACTTGGGCGAGATCGCAAGCACCCTTGCGCCGGCAGTATCTGTAATCAAGAACATGAAGGAGGGCCTCAGAATGGCACTTCCAGAGGCCGACAAGGAGATAGGCGAAATCTCTGGCCTACTGAGCAGCGTGCTGGTCGACGCCAGCACCACCGGAGGCTTCTCTCTCAACTTCGATGCGGCCAACGAGGACGCGCAAAAGGTCCTCGAAGAGGCTTCAATCGTGGCCGAGCAGAGGATGAAGGAGAGCTTCCCCGAGATTCCCGCAGGGGTCATTGTGCCAGAGGACGATGGCCTTACGGCCTGACCTCCCCCTTCAAAGAACCAACAGGAACGCCGTGGTCGGCTTCTTAGCCAGCGCCATGGCTCCCGCGATATATCCAACGATTTTGTATGGATTCAAAATACCATTGTCTTAATACCGTCGAAGGGAGCTGCATCTCAGTTTGAGAATCAGCACCTATGCTAGACGCTCATTCCCGACGGAAGAGGCGCCCGGCAGCCAGCCCCCGCCCAGGTCCCACAGGGCGGCCGGACTGATAGTAGCCGCCCTGGTCCTTCTCGCCGCATTCGTGTTCACAGCTCCATACCTTTCATCCGTCCTCAAGCAGAGCTACTCGTTCCTTTCAGGGTCCTCTGTAACGGGGCCTAGCACCGTCACCTCCATGCCCTCGAACGCAACGAGTTCTGCGACGACCGCGTCCACCGAAACCAACGCCCAGTGCTCGGGCGTCGTCTCGGTGAGGAGCCTGGCAGCTCCTGACATTCAGAACGGATCCGCAGACATTGCTTACCCTTCCGACTACTGTACCCTGGCGTCCTATGCGCTAGGGCTGATCAACCAGGACAGGAGTGCCAACGGCACAGGCCCGGTCACTCTTGATTACAACCAGGCGGCCCAGCAGCATGCCGACTCAATGCTCTACTACGGTTACTTCAGCCACTTCGACACTCAGGGGTACAAGCCATACATGCGCTACTCCCTTTTGGGCGGCCGCGGAGCTGACTTCGAGAATGTGGCCTACTACTACTTCTCGGTCCCCCACTTCGTGTCAACGGACTCGGTCGAAACCGCCGTCAAGGAGTTAGAGTACTCAATGGTCTATAACGACAGCTCCTGCTGCGACAACGGCCATAGGTACAACATTCTCGACCCCCTTCACAACCAGGTGTCCATAGGGGTCGCCTACAACAGCACCACTGTTTACTTCGACGAGGAGTTCGAGAACAACTACATCAACCTGAACTTCACGGTGGCTCCGGCTTCCGCGTCCGACCCCTACTACGTCACCCTGGAGGGGGTCCCCACCGGGTCCTTCCCCAGTCCCAATTCTCTGTATGTAGCCTTCGACACCTCCCCGGCGGCAATGACGCCCGGTCAGCTCAACAGCGGACCGCACGAATACGGGCCTGGCTCGTTGGTCGGGGGGGTGCTCCCGCGAGTTGGCTTCTTTGGCGACTGCGGCCAGTTCACCTCAGGGACCACAGTCTGCGCGGACACGTGGCAAGTAACGTCGAATACCGTCGAAATAGCGTTTCCGTTGGACCCATTCATCAGGGAGTACGGTCCTGGGGTATACACTCTTTACCTGATCACAGGCTCCAGCACGGACTCGGCCGTGACGTCCCTCTGCGTTTTCGTCTCCTAGCGGCCTCTGCTAATTTTGCCTCATCTCTGTACTTATCGAGCGGGCAGTCTCCTCCATCTCCTCGGAACTGTACCGTTTTCTTTCGGAGAACCTCCCCTTGTCCTCCATTTTCACCGGTATTACGTGCACGTGCACGTGAGCAACTACCTGGTTCGCCGCCTCCCCGTTGTTCTGGACGAACCTGAACCCGTCCGCCCCCACGGCGGCCACCACAGCCTTGGAGACCTTGAACGCCACTTTGAAGAGCTCGGCTATGTCCTGTTCCTTCATGTCCCAGATCGTCTCCCCGTGCTCCTTCGGACACACCAGAGTGTGTCCCCTGGAGAAAGGGTAAAGGTCGAGGAAAGCGATGTACTTCGCGTCTTCGTAGACGACGTTCGACGGGGACTTCTTCAGGGCAATCTTGCAGAAGATGCACTCTCCGGGTCCTGCGGTGGGCGAAGTGAATGTCAGGCGCTTCAAGCTACCGCTCGGAGTTGTTGTTCCCGTCAAGCCACCTAAACCTTTGCCCTCGCCATCTTATTACCCCCTTACTCCCGTCGGAGAGTATTGATCTGCGACCGTTGCCACGCCGGACAGATGGAGCACTACGAGAAGAAGCTTGGCCCAGGCGGGAAGGTAACAATCACTGGGTCGAAGTGCAGCGTGTGTGGCTTCGTCCTCCTCGACAACGACGACGACATCTGGTCTGCCATGGAGATCTAGCCCTCCGTTCCTCTCGCGCCCGCCAGCCGTCTGTACGCGTCGATGAAATCTAGCGCGAACCTATCTGCCTGCTTCTCTGTTCCCCGGTGGTGCCCGCTTATCGACCTGAGGTGGTGGTAGAACTCATGAATCATCACGAAAGGGTCGTACATGAATTCCCGGCGAGCAGCGAGGATTTCCTTCCTCTTCTGGGAGTAGACTGCTGCCACTCCCTTGGTTTTGCCTTCGACCACACCTATCCCCAGCTGGGGGGTGGACACCCTGTACCAGCGCGAAAGGACACGAATCGCCTCTTCGGTCTTCGAGTCGAGTATCAGCGCTACTACGAGCGCCTTCATCTGGTCCTCAGCCGATAGCAAGGAAGGCGCCGCCCACTCGGGCGCTCTTAAGCTGTCGCGGCCGTCAATGAGGTTGAGCCGTTGGTCAGCAGTCTTTGATTCCCCTGTTCAACTGTCGAGGAGCTGGTTACACGCATCATGAACAGGCGCAGGCACATCAGGCTCGATGGCCCGAAGGGAATCAGGTTCAGGGGACCCCCGTCATTCTTCTCAGTAGGCTGACAGACGCCTACATCAGGTATCCTCTAGCGCGCACGTGGGCTGATAAAGGGCGTTGGTGCTGCAGAACCCCCGCCCGAAGATAGTTCCGTTGTGAATCTCCATTAGTCTCTCTCCGGCCTCCAGGTGGCTCCAACTACCTCGACGAACTGCCAGATTCCTTAGTACACTGGAGAGGTCTGTGAAACACCGTCCAGTCCGGTGACGAAGTGCTCTCCCAGCGTCTCTGAAGCGAAACGCTGCCGGGTATCACACGGCCTCGCCGCCCCATTCAGCAGCACAACGGTCGTGACATACCCGTTCCCCGTCTGTGCTGCCGAGTCGTAATACCACTTCAGTATTCCATTCCCGAAATCAATCAGCGGGGTTGACGATAAGGACTACCGTGGCCAAGCCTGGTTCTTCTTGAGGGACCCAGGGCCGAAGGATGACGATGCTATCGTACTCTGTGGTGCCGGAGCCGAAGTTTCAGCAAAGCTAGGCGCGTTGGCCGCCGCAACCACTCTGCCCTAGCTACTGCTTCTGTTCCTGCTCAGCTGGCTGTGACTCGGGAGTAGTAGGTGGCTTGTTCACTTGCCTGTTGATCGCGTCTGCGAAGTAGTGCCCAGTTACCATCACTTTCACGCCCTTAACTCCTTTCACCTGCAGAAGACCATCACGAAGGTCCTGAGAAATCTTCAGCGCGAACACAGGGGGGCAGTACTGGGTGGTCGCATGATATTCGACATCCACCTCGCCGTCCTTGATGTCAAGCTTGTCGATCAGATTCATCTCAACTATCGGCATCCCTATCTCGGGGTCGACGATTTTTGAAATCTGCTTCTGGACCTCTTTGACGTCCACCTGCTCCGCTGACATGATACTCAACGAAAACCCCTGTTTCCGCTACAAAAAGATTGTCCCCGTGATGAGAGGGAACCGGCAGGTTTACACCCAGGAGCAGCGCAGCGCAGGCATGAAACCGGAAGAGGTCCTGGCGACCATAGAGAAAGCTGCCCCGACGCAGGGGCTCCCCATCATCGGGCCGAAGCGGGGCATATTTCTCGACGAGGTAATCGAGCAGCACAGACCCATGGCGATCCTTGAAGTTGGCACGCTGGTCGGGTACAGCGCCATCCGGATGGCGAGACATTTGCGCGATGGCGGGCGCCTGACTTGCGTAGAGGTGAGCGAGGAAAGGACGAGGACCGCTCGTGCCAACTTCAAGCTCGCTGGCCTTTCTGACCGCATCGAAATCATCGTGGGGGACGCGAGGAAAGTGCTGCCGACGCTCAATGGGAGGTTCGACATGGTCTTCTTCGACGCCGTCAAAGAGGACTACCTCGCCTATCTGAAATCGATCGAGGGACTTCTGCACAAAGGGAGCGTCGTTGTCGCCGACAACGTGAAGTCCCACGCCCAGGAGGTGTCTCCCTACCTCGAGTACGTAAGGAACTCAGGGAAGTATTCGAGTATTTACAGGGAGTCTCCGCCGAACTTTGGGAACGGTCCTGGGGACGCGGTGGAAATCAGCGTCAGGCTCTGAACCCGCTCAACAGGGTCCGCCACTTCTCATCCCCGTCGAAGGGCAGGTACAACCTGACCCTGTCCACCAGCCCGTCGTACTTCTTCCCGACGACGCTCCCAATCTCAGACCAGCTTCCCTCAACCACGAATTCGTCGAGCATTTCATCCGTCACTTCGTTCCCCATCGCCGCCCACTCCCCCTTCACAGAGAGGGAGTGCAGTCTTTCGCCAACGTCCCCCCAGCCGTGCAGCACTAGGACCCTCCTGTAGCTGCGCGTCGAGGCGTAGAACGCGATTTGCTGCCTCATCGCTTCCCTGACCCCCTTGACCTCGCTCTCGTTTTCGCCTACCGCGGCGAACACCGATGCTGCGACCGTGACATCCTCTTTCTTTCTTGACACCTTGGAGGCTCCATCGGCTATCGCCGGGCGGACGACCTCCCTGAGGTACTTCGCGGTGTGGAACGGATGTACGTGGACGCCGTCGGATACCATCCCTCCCACCCTGCACATGCCCTCGTTTACTGCCGCGACATACACTGGGATGACGGGGTGTTCGATGGGGCCCGGGTCGAAGAAAGGCGTCATCAGGTCGAGATGGAAGAATCGCCCATTGTAGTCGAGCTTGGTCCCCGCCTGCCAGCTCCTCCAGACTGACCTCACGGCAAGGACGACATCCTTCATTTTGGGGGCGGGAGGCTCCCACCTCATCCCGAACCTCCTTTCGATGTGGCCCTTTACCTGGCTTCCCAGACCGAGGATGAACCTCCCCTTTGAGACGCTCTGCAGGTCCCAGGCGGTGTAGGCCAGGGTCGTTGGGCTGCGGGTGAAAGCGAGTGCTATCGATGTCCCGAGCTCAATCGTCCCTGTAGACCCGGCGGCCAGGGCAACCTGGACGAATGGGTCGTGCTTGGTCTCGTTGACCCACAGGCAGTCGAACCCGTATTCCTCAGCCTTCTTGGCGAGCTCTGCTGCCTTCCCAGGGGACGCCACGGCGATCTCGGCATCGACCTTCAAGCTGTCTCCCGCCCTCAAGGACGCCTCTTAAAGCCGAACCGAGGGGAGGGATAGCAGCAAGAACAGTTGGTGTACGCTTCCATAGCCACGGGCCTCGCCGCAGCCTTCTGTTGGGGGACGGCCGACTATCTGTCCCGAAGTCAATCGGAAAGGGTTGGATACTATAGGACGGTAATCTACTCGCACATGGTCACACTCATGGCTGTCCTGCTCCTCGTACCTATAATCAGCCCGAGCCTGGTTTTCCCCATTTACCCGGTCCTCGCACTGATTGGGGCGGGCATCATCAACTTTGTCGCCTTCGTCTTCCTTTACAAGGCATTTCACCGCGGCGTGGTCTCCGTCGTGGCCCCTGTGGTCTACACCTACCCCGCGGTCACTGCCGTCCTCGCAGTGGTGATGCTTGGGGCGTCCCTCTCCTTCACGCAGGTCGTCGCCCTCGCCGGTATAATCACTGGGGTGATTCTTCTTTCAACCCGGTTCTCCGAGCTCCATTCGTACCTGCGGCGCGCCGGCGCACCAAATCTGACGAAGGGGGTCGGTCTTGCCGTAGGAGCGTCGCTCTGCTTCGGCATGGTCTACGTCGGAATCGGATATGCAGCCCCCTTGGTCAGCGTAGTCCTACCTGTGATGCTCCTCCGGATTATTGCTGTTTCTGCAGGGTTACTTCTGGCGCCGGCGCTGAGGCAGGAGGCGAAGCCGAGTCGACTCGTATTCTCTAGGACGATGATTGTAATGGGAATTCTCGAGGCCTTCGGTTTCTTGGCATTCACCTACGGGATTAAAGCTGCCGGCAGCGCCCTGCCGGTGGTTACCGCCCTCTCAGGAATGGGAGGCGCCGTTGCCGCGAGCTATGGGCTCGCCTTCTTGAAGGAAAGGCTGGAGCCGAACCAGATGCTGGGTGTCCTCCTCTCCATCGCCGGTGTATTCGCCCTACTTTACCTTGGAGGCTAGGCTGGCTTGGACTACTTTGCAGCCGTGCAGGAGGGGAGGAAAAGGGTGAACAATGCCGTCGCGGTCCTCCAGGAGGTCGCCGGCCCTTCGTATCCCATGCTCTTCCTGAAGCTCGGGGTATCAGAATGGACACCCGTCGGGGAGGAGATGATGCACAAGGTAGTCCCGGGAAAAGGAGGGACTTCCGCGCTCGTCATCTGTGACCCCGAGGGGAACGCCAAGGCAATGAGCGGCTGGTTCCCCTCCGACAGGGCCCGAACTCTGACCAAGGTGCTCGAGTCGAGGTAGATTCCGAGTTTCTCGGGGGACGTCAAGCTCCCGATTTGAGCCTCCACTTTATTAACCGGCTCTGAGCTTGACACCCTGCGCCTTACCTGCACCCCCGCCGGCTCCAAATGAGAGTCAGCCCGCAGCCCTCGGTGGTGCCC
>Ga0187781_10001988_pt1 | contig 15590 bp, 16 predicted proteins | sample 0715_SJ02_MP02_2_FD_132447 | JGI IMG/M metagenome (GOLD analysis project Ga0187781, IMG submission 132447) | Tropical peat soil microbial communities from peatlands in Department of Meta, Colombia - 0715_SJ02_MP02_20_MG | ecosystem: Environmental > Terrestrial > Soil > Wetlands > Peat | place...
AAATCAAGACCGGAATGCCACAGAAACTGAATCATCCCCTGAGCTGAGCGTCATCAGCGGTTCAGACTTCCCTGGGCAAGGGCAGGTGGAAGCGATATTTCCCCTTCTGCAGCTGAATAAGGCTTTCTCTGCATGCGCCATGCTGCAAGAATGGCCGTGATCTGTCCTGTCTGAAATCAATGCGGAGAAATACAGATGTCTTCAAATAGGCGTGATGCCAGTCCGCCGCTGTTGGCTGGAAATGCGCAAGATGAGGCGACTTGTCAGCACGCTGAGGCAGTTCTCGCCGAAATCAGCCGTGAAATTAGGGCCCCGATGAGCAAGCTGCTGGGCATGCTGGAGCTGATCGGGCTAGGGCAATTGGACGCTGAACAGCACGATAGCCTGCACATTGCGCTGGATGCCGCCCGTCAGGTGCTGGGCCGGGTCGATAATGTCCTCGACTACAAGCGCCTGGAAGCGGACAGCTTGCCGCTGGTGCTTTCCCCCACGCCGGTGGCCATTCTGTTGCGGCAGGTTCACGCCATGTTTCTGCCACAAGCCCAGGCCAAAGGCCTGTCGTTCACACTGGAGATTGCGCCACAACTGGCGGCTTCGCTGCGGGTCGATGGCCAGCGCCTGCGGCAGATCCTGCAAAATCTGGTCAGCAATGCCATCAAGTTCACCCAAGAGGGCCGTATTTGCCTGCAGGCCCAGGTATGGGCACAGCAGCAAATGATGCAGATTCTGACTTTTGAAGTGACGGATACCGGTTGCGGTATCGCCAATGAACAGCAGGCCCAGTTGTTCCGTCCTTTCCTGCTCAATAGCGCACAACATAGCGGGCTGGGGCTGGCAATCAGTCAGCGGCTGGCCCGCTTGATGGGAGGGGAGATCAGGCTGGAAAGCGAAGCCGGGCAAGGCTGCTGTGCCATCTTGCAATTACGGGCCGAAATCGCACCGGCCATACTGCATCTGGGCCACCCTGGCACGCAGGCTGGCAGCGAATTGTTGCCGATTCTGTTTGCCGAAGATCATCCCATCAATCTCAAACTGACCCGGTACCAGTTGGAGAAGCTGGGTTATCCGGTGGTGACCGCCAGGGATGGTGCCGAGGCCTTTGCAAAATGGCAGTGCGGCAAGTTCAGCCTGCTGCTGACTGACTGCGATATGCCGCAGATGGATGGCTATCAGCTGGCCAGGGAAATTCGTGCAATGGAAGCGGCCGATCCGCTACGCGGCCATATTCCCATCGTCGCCTGTACCGCCAATGCCAGTGGCGAGGGACTGCAGAAGACCCGGGCGGCCGGTATGGATGACTTTCTGGCCAAACCTGTCGATATCAATACGCTGTCCGCCGTGCTGGATAAATGGTTGCAGGCCGTGACCGCCAATCGCGCCAGCCTGGAAGAGGCCGCGGTGCTTGAACGCGGGGTGTTACGGGAAATCAGTGGCGGCGAATGGGCGCTGGAAACGGATTTGCTGCATCGCTTCCTGCAGGACAAGTTGCATGATCTGGCGCAATTGCAGCAAGCCTGCCGGCAGGATGATGCGGAAGAAGTACGCATGCTGGCCCACCGCATCAAGGGCGCCAGCCGTACCGTGGGCGCGCTGGCGCTGGCTCAGACTGCGGCGCAGATGGAGCAGGCTGCCAGCAAGGGCTTGCGGCAGCAGTGGCCTGAATTGCAATTGCAACTGGAGGCGCGGCTGGATGCCTTTGCTCATTATCTGCAGCAAGAGGATCGCCGGCAGTCCAGTCCTGGCCCTTGAGTGGCTTGTGTATTATCCGGGCGCAGGCATGGCGCAATAGAGCGCAAGCGCCTAAAATATCCCGACAATTCCTAAAGCCCCTACGCTGGAGAGACCGCTCATGGCTGTTATCCGTCAGGATGATTTCATTCAAAGCATCGCCGATGCTTTTCAGTACATCAGTTGCTACCACCCCAAGGACTATATCGACGCCCTGTACCAGGCCTATCTGCATGAAGAAAGCCCGGCCGCCAAGGACGCGATGGCGCAGATCCTGATCAACAGCCGCATGTGTGCCGAAGGCCGTCGTCCCATCTGTCAGGATACCGGCATTGCCGTGGTGTTCCTGAAAGTGGGCATGAATGTGCAGTGGGACGCCACCCTGTCGGTGCAGGAGATGGTCAACGAAGGCGTACGCCGTGCCTACAACAATCCGGACAACAAGCTGCGCGCTTCCGTGCTGCTGGACCCGGCTGGCAAGCGCCAGAACAGCAAGGACAACACCCCGGCCGTGGTGCACTTCGAAATCGTCGAAGGCGACGGCGTGGAAGTGACCTGTGCGGCCAAGGGCGGCGGCTCGGAGAACAAGTCCAAGTTCTACGCGCTGAACCCGTCCGACAGCATTGTTGATTGGGTGATCAAGACCGTGCCCACCATGGGTGCTGGCTGGTGTCCGCCGGGCATCCTGGGTATCGGTATTGGCGGTACCCCGGAAAAAGCCATGCTGCTGGCCAAGGAAAGCCTGATGTCGCATGTTGACATCCACGAGCTGAAGGCCAAGGCAGAGAGCGGTGCAGAACTGACCCGCGTTGAACAGCTGCGCCTGGAAATCTTTGAAAAAGTGAACGCGCTGGGTATTGGCGCACAAGGCCTGGGTGGTCTCACCACCGTGCTGGACGTGAAGATTCTGGACTACCCGACCCACGCCGCCAGCCTGCCGGTCGCCATGATCCCCAACTGCGCCGCTACCCGTCACATCCACTTCCATCTGGATGGCAGCGGCCCGGCCCACCTGGCCGTGCCCAGCCTGGAAGACTGGCCGGAAATCACCTACGACACCAGCAATGGCAAGCGTGTAGATCTGGACAACATCAGCAAGGAAGAAGTGGCCAGCTGGCAGCCGGGCGATGTGCTGCTGCTCAATGGCAAGATCCTCACCGGCCGTGACGCCGCGCACAAGCGCATGGTGGACATGCTGAACAAGGGCGAGGCGCTGCCGGTGGACTTCACCAACCGCTTCATCTACTACGTGGGCCCGGTTGATCCGGTGCGTGACGAAGTGGTTGGCCCGGCCGGCCCCACCACCGCCACCCGCATGGACAAGTTCACCCGTCAAATGCTGGAACAGACCGGCTTGCTCGGCATGATCGGCAAGGCTGAGCGTGGCCCGGCGGCCATCGAAGCCATCAAGGATAACAAGGCGGTATACCTGATGGCGGTGGGTGGTTCGGCCTATCTGGTGTCCAAGGCCATCAAGGCCTCCAAGGTGGTCGGCTTTGCCGATCTGGGCATGGAAGCCATCTACGAGTTTGAAGTGAAAGACATGCCGGTAACGGTGGCTGTCGATTCCAACGGTATCTCGGTACACAATACCGGCCCGGCGGAATGGCGTGTCAAGATTGGCAAGATTCCGGTCAACAAGGCCTGAGCCTGACCGAGCGTTGCTGTAAACAAAAACCCGCCGCTGGCGGGTTTTTCTATTTGGGCGGCGACAGGGACGCTTCAGGCCAGCGCTTGCGCTGCGGTGGGCAGGGTCACGCGGGTGGACAGGGCATTGAGCGCAATGGCATGCAGCATCGGGTCCACCGTGGTGCAGCAGTCGGCTAGCACCGCCACCTCATAGTTGTCGGCGCTGCGCGACAGGGCGGTATGGGTGACGCAGTTCTGCGTCATCATGCCGCACAGCAGTAGTTTGCGGCTGCCCAGCCTGTCCAGGGTTGCCTGTAGCGAGGTCTGATAAAAACTGTCTGCCGCCTGTTTCACCACAACCGGGGCGAGTGGGGCTGCCGCCAGAATGCGCGGGTGAATGGCTACCCCTTCGCTACCGGCATTGAAGAAGGGAGCCAAGCCCTTGCTACTGTCGGCCACGTGTTGTACCAGGATGACTGGTATATCCAGGTCGTGGGCACGGGCAATGGCCGCCAGGCAGTTGTCCAGCACGGTTTCACTATTCCACAGCGGGTATTTGCCATGGGCAAAGTAGTCGTTTTGCAGATCGATGACGATGAGGGCGCTGGCAGTTTGTGACATCAGTGGCTCCAGAAGTGGGTGAAGGTGTGGCCATTATCGATAGCCCACGCCGATGAAAAAAGTGGCCCGATTGCCATATTACGTTAAGATCAGGCCAATTCATTTGCCGGTTGCCATCATGCCAGCGCCAGTCATTGCCGTGCTTGCCTTCCAGCACATCAGTCCTTTCCATCTGTCGGTACCCTGCGTGGTATTTGGCGATGCTCATCCCGGCCTGCCGGTCTTTTCGCTACGCGTCTGTGCCGTGGAGGATGGCCCACTGCGTACTTCGGCCGGCTTCAGCATTGCTTGTGACCATGGGCTGGAAGGGCTGGACGGTGCCGACATCATCATTCTGCCCAGCTGGCAAGTGGGCAGACCGGTGCCTGCTGTTTTGTTGCAGGCCTTGCAGCAGGCACACGCGCGTGGTGTGCAGATTGTCGGCCTGTGTCTGGGGGCGTATGTGCTGGCTGAAGCCGGGCTATTGGATGGCCGTGCCGCCACTACGCACTGGGCCTATGCCGAGGACTTTGCCAGTCGCTACCCGCAGGTACGGCTGGACCCGGCGGTGCTGTATGTCGAGGATGGCCTGCTGCTGACGTCGGCCGGCACCGCCGCCGGACTGGATTGCTGCCTGCACCTGCTGCGGCAGCGCTATGGGGCGGAACTGGCCAATGAAGTGGCGCGGCGGCTGGTGGTGCCACCACACCGGCAGGGAGGGCAGGCACAGTTTATTGTCCAGCCTTTGCCGGTGTCAGCCAGCGATTCCCGCCTGGCCGGCTTGTTGGACTGGATGCGTGCTCATCTGGCAGAGCCGCATAGCCTGGATAGTCTGGCGGCACAGGCTGTCATGAGCCGGCGCAGTTTTACCCGTCATTTCCATCTGTTGACCGGGAGTACAGTCAAGCAGTGGTTGCTGGCTGAACGCCTGGCCTTGTGTCAGCGCTTGCTTGAGGGGACTGATCATGGCATCGAGCAGATTGCACAAATGACGGGTCTGGGATCCCCCGCTTCGCTGCGGCATCACTTCCGCCAGCGTTATGCGGTGTCACCCAGCCAGTGGCGACAGAGTTTTCAGTTGGCAGAACGGGGTGCCGGGCGTTGATCCCAGGGCGAAGGCGGGGCAAATCGCTGTTGCAGAAAGTCCAGCATCGCTCGCATGGCCAGCGGTAGTTGCTGGCGCGAAGGATAGAGGGCATAGATGCCCAGGCGGGTCGGTTGCCAGTTGGCCAGTACGACCTGTAATTCACCGCGATCCACCAGCTCGTGCACCAGATAGCGTGGCTGCATGGCAAGGCCGGACCCGTTGCGACAGGCTTGCAGCAGGGCAAGAGCCTCGTTGGCACTCAGCCGTCCAGTCACCTTGACAATGGTTTCTTCATTGCCACGACGCAAGCACCATTCGCTGCGGCCAAACTGGCTGTAACTCAGGCAGTGGTGCCGAGCCAGGTCGGCAGGCTGCTGTGGCACACCGTGCCGGGCAAGATAAGCCGGGGACGCCACAATCACCGATTCGCAGTCTGCCAGACGCCGGGCGATCAGGCCGGGTTCCGGATCGTTGGTAATGCGGATGGCCAAGTCTATGCCTTCTTCAATCAGGCTGACGGTGCGGTCTCCCAGATGCAGGTCGATGTGTATCTGCGGATGCTCAAGCAGAAAGTCGCTGATCGCATCAGCCAATTGGGCCATGCCAAACGAGGTACTGGTGGTGATGCGCAAGCGACCGCGTAACTGACCATCGCGCAATCCAACCTCTACCCGCGTCTGCTCGGCCAGTTCCAGCAACTGTATGCAACGGGACAGGCAGTCGTGACCGGCATCAGTCAGGGTGACGCTGCGGGTGGAGCGCTGCAGCAAGCGGGCTTCCAGCCACTGTTCCAGCTCTGCAATATAGCGGCTGACCATGGCACGCGTCAGGTCCAGCTCCTGGCTGGCTGCGGTGAAACTACCCCGGCGGGCTACTTCGACAAACACCTGCATGGCAATCAGTCTGTCCATGACCGGTCCCTGCTGTTGGGAAACATGTCGGCATGATAAAGGACTTGATGGGTTCATGGCCGACAGGATTCATCTAGCGGCAGAGAATGCCTGGATTGTGAGTAAAAGAAAAAGCAACAATATCGTAAAGCACAAATCGCATTTTCTTTCTCGGATCAGCATGAATCTTCAGCGATATTGAGAGCCAGGCGCTATTTTCGGCTGCGTAGAATGCAGCCGCACCTGCCAATCATTCAAATCAGCCGCAGCATGTTTGCACATAACGGTTGCAGATGGCATTTTTACTATACTCAATGTGATATCAAACAAGGGCCTGCAGCTATTTCCCTAGCGGCTGATACAAAGGGGATGGGCAGTGCCCGAAGTCAGAGTCAGAGCCACTGATAAAAAACGGTAGCTGCGCTGCACCTCAGGGGCGCTGCGCTATTGTGTCAGCCGCTCCAAATGCAGGTGGGGTGCAGTTATTTTCAACGGCGAACATGGTTGATTCATGGCCAAAATACAAGACTCCACGTCGAAAAAAGTAGGGAAGCAGCTTGCTGATATCCCTTGGTATCAGCTGGCATTTCCTGCTGAGCAGGAAGCACGCTTCCGACAGGATGGGCAGGAAAACCGGTTTCGTCGCTACCGGCTGTTTGGCGCGATTGGCATCGTGGTTTTCATGCTATATGGCCTGGTCGATAAATATTATCTTCCTGATGCCTATCCACAGACATGGCCGTGGCGCTGGTTGATATTACCGGCGCTGGGTGCCTGCAGTATTGCGCTGAGTTTCTTGCCATCTTTCCAGCGCTGGTATGAGCGTAGCACTGCCATTCTCAATACCCTGTTTACACTGGCCTTGGTGTGGTTTTTCTCGCTCAGTCATATGCCAACTGCGCAGCATTACTATGGCGGGGTCATGTTGTGCCTGGTGTATATGATGTTCGGCCTGCGCATTCCTTTCCGTTTGGCCTGTGCGGGTTGCATTGTTTCGCTGGCATATCTTGGCTGGGTATTGTTGCATTGGCCATTCCCGGAGGAGGCCGACCGTTCCTTGATCTTCATTCTGGTGATTTCCTGCATCTTGCTGGGACTGCTGGGACTGTTCCAGTTGGAGAAAGAAGAAAGGCGCAGTTATTCCCTTGCCATGGAGTTGGAACGTGACCATAAACAATTGCAGCAGGGTTTTCGCCATCTGCAGCAGTTGTCCAGCATTGATGGCCTGAGCGGACTATTCAACCGACGTTATTTCGATGAAAAACTGCAATTGCTATGGGCAACGCGGTTACAGAAAAAACAGGACATTGCCCTGCTATTCATCGATGTCGATTATTTCAAGAATTACAACGATAGCCTGGGCCATCTAATGGGTGATGAGGCGCTGATTCAGGTCGCAATGGTTCTCAAGCGCTGGGCCGATTCGGTCAATGGCTGTGCCGCGCGCTATGGTGGGGAGGAATTTGTCCTGTTGCTGGATGGCAGTGCCGCCTTGCTGATCAAGCATCTGGCCGACTGTATCAGGGCTGATGTTGAGGCATTGTCCCTGCCTCATCCTTCCTCTGCGTGCAGCCGGGTGATCACTGTCAGTATCGGTGCGGCTTGCGCGCATGCCACGATCAATCAGAAATCGGATTGGCTGGTGCAAACAGCAGATGCCGCCGTCTACCAGGCGAAGAAGCAAGGGCGTAATTGCACGGTCATGCTGCAATCCTGTGTACCGTTGACCCGCTAGCCATGGCAGTACTGGATAGCAAGGCTAAGAGCCGCTAACAAAAAACCTGCTGCGTCGTTGCGCCTCCTTGCCGTACCTTTGTACTGTCGGCGTCGGCGCGCCTTGCCCCAGGGATGCTACGCTATTTTGTTAGTCGCTCTAATTAGCTTAATTTTTGCAACAATGCTGCGCAGCTTAATGGATTTATCTGCATTCATTCAAGCGCTAAAGTGACGCCATGATCAACAAGCAGCCGGCTTACCCGGTCGCCTGCTTACTGGAGAATGCGATGTCACGCCATCACACTGTATTGTCAGCCCTGGTTTTGCTATTCGGCATGACTGCCGCTCAAGCGGCTGAACCACTCAAATTGTCGGTCTATCATGCCGATGCCAACAGCTTCAATGTCACTTCTGTTCTGGTCAGCGGCGAAAAAGACGCGGTACTGATCGATACCGGTTTTACCCGTGCCGATGCCTACCGTATTGCCGCAGAAGTGCTGGATAGCGGCAAGCGGCTCAAAACCATTTATATCAGTCAGGCTGATCCTGATTATTATTTTGGTGCCACGGTACTCAAGCAGATTTTTCCTGAGGCCGACTTGCTGGCTTCGGCACCCACCTTGGCCAGAATCAAGGCGAATGTAAGCGGAAAGCTGGCTTTCTGGGGACCGAAGATGGGGAATAATGCACCGCAAACTCAAGTGGTTTTACCCCATGTTCTGACCGGACAGCAAATGATGCTGGAAGGGCAGACGCTGCAGGTCCGCGGGACTGACGGCCTGCTGGCTGAACGTGCTTATGTCTGGATTCCATCCATCCGTGCCATTGTCGGCAATGTCAGCGTGGTATCCGGTCTGCATGTCTGGACGGCGGATACGCCAACGGTGGAGCAGCGCAAAGCCTGGCTTGCACAGTTGAAAGAAATGGAAGCCTTGCAGCCTGCCGCAGTTGTGCCTGGGCATATGGCCGAAGGTGCCGCAGATGGCGTGGCCAGCATCCGGTATACCATTGATTATCTGCAAAAGTTTGAAAAAAACCTGGCCGAGTCAGCCAATAGCGCCGAGCTGATCCAGCGCATGCAACAGGCATTTCCACAAGCGGGTGCGGCCATGTCGCTGGAACTGGGAGCCAAGGTCAACAAAGGTGAAATGAAATGGTAAAAGCCACACTGCATTACTTTTATGATCCCTTCTGTGGCTGGTGTTATGCCGCATCACCGTTGCTGCAGGCCGTATCGGCCCAGCCGGAACTGGTCGTGCAGCTACATGGAGGAGGCATGATGAGTGGGACAAATCGGCAGGCTGTGACGCCAGCATTGCGCGACTATGTCATTCCCCACGATATGAAGATTGCCAAACTGACTGGCCTGGCGTTTGGTCAGCCTTATTTCGAGCAGTTATTGCGGGACGGAACTGCCCTTTTCGATTCCACACCGCCAACGGCAGCCATTCTGGCAGCGGAATCGCTGGGCGCGTCACCACTTGTCTTCCTGTCGGCTTTACAGCGAGCCCATTACCAGCAGGGGTGGAAAATTGCCGAACAAGATGTCTTGCTGGAGCTGGCCGTGCAGCAAGGAATGGACAGATCTTTGTTTGCCGCTGCCTTGGATACACAAAGCCTGACCGTGGACGCGCATATTGCAGCGAGCCGTCATCAAATGCAGCAAGCGGGCTTGCGTGGCTTCCCCAGCCTGCTGCTGGAACAGGATGGGCGTTGGCAGAGGGTGGAAATCTCCACTTGGCTGGGTCAGCCGCAAGCCTTTGTGTCGGCCTTGTCTCATCTGGCTGACGAGCCTGCGATTACCGAGCCCCTGTTTTGTACGCCGGAAAGCTGCAAGCCGGTGGGGTGAGCCCGTGGCAACAATGCGCTTGCCTGTGCGAGGGGAGGGCAGGGCCTGTTAGCAGAACGTACCAGGAATTGGCTGCGTCGGTGCGCCTTGCCTCAAAGAGGCTGCGCTATGGCTTGGCCCTTCTACGGACAGCGCACGACCACCAGTGAAATATCATCGTGGTTTTCCTGACCGCCCAGGTGCTGGTTGACTGCATGGGTAATGGAGCCCTGAATATCCTGGGTCTTGGCCTGCGAAACAGCCTTGAGAATGCCTTCGATGCCGAATGGCAGTTCGGTATGATCGTAGGCTTCGGTAATGCCATCCGAGCAGACAATCAGTGCGCCGCTGTTTTCCCAATTGTAATAGTCCAGCGTGGATTCAAAATCAGCGTCTGGCAGTATGCCCAGCGGCGGTGAGCTGGAGCGAAAGCTCTTGTGCATCTGCCCCTGCTTGTCGACAAAGATGGCACAGGGAATACCACCATTCCAGATGGCAATCCGTTTGCGTAGATAGTCCACTTCAATGACGGCGGCAGCGACAAAGCGCCCTATCGGCAAAATGGTATGCAATTTGCGGTTGATGGTGCGCACAATTTCCTGCACCGGCAAATTGCGGTCACACATGGCAAAAAAGGTATCGACAGCGGGCAGACCGCAGATGGCAGCAGCCAGGCCATGGCCGGTACTATCGGCTAGCATGATTCGGTCCAATCCCGGCTGGCAGCGGCGAATGCAGATGGTATCGCCACTGAAGTTCATTGCCGGCCTTTGCCATTGCTGGATATTGGGCGGAATCTGATCGGCACGCCTGGTAAAACGGTCCAGTACCATCTGGGCAAACATCTGCTCTTGCTCATTGGCACGGTAATAGGCTTCCAGCCGCTCGCTATCCGATGCAATACGCTGCTGCATTTCCGAAATACGGATCAGAACGTGCAGCTTGGCTGTCAGAATATCCAGATCGATTGGTTTGGTCAGGTAATCATCGCCCCCCATGGATAGACCACGCAACAATTGGGTGCGGTCTGACAGTGAAGTCAGAAAAATGATGGGAATCCAGTGTTCGCCCAATTGCTGGCGGATGGCCATGGTCGCGGTAAATCCATCCATCACCGGCATGGTGACATCCATGAAGATCACGTCAGGCCGATGCTGGCTACAGTATTCGACGGCCTCCTGGCCATTGCTGACCGCAACGGCGGTGTGACCAAGCAAGTGAATATAGTCGAGCAGTATCTGGCGGGAGGTTTGGCTATCTTCCGCTACCAGAATGGTCAGTGCACGCGTCATTCAACAAGCCTTGTCGGGAGTGGACGAGAATCGGTCAAGAATAGCATCAGTCATGCCGTTTGATGCCGCTAGGGCAAGCAAGAGCCGATGCATGATCTATGCCATTAGCTTGGTTAGTCTGGCAGTGAGAACTGTAAAGCACAATGGGCAAACATCGCCTACTGTTGTAGGCTTGCCGCACTTTTTCTGCAAGAGCCAACTTCATGACCATCTGGATAGATGCCGATGCCTGTCCGGCCGTAATACGAGACATTGTTTGCCGTGCTGCACAGCGTACCGCGACGCTTGCCATTTTTGTCGCGAACAGGCGGCCTGCGCTACCCACCAGTCCCTATATCCGTTCCATCGTGGTGGGGCAGGGGTTTGACGTGGCCGATGCTGAAATTGCCAGACAATGCCAGGCAGGTGATCTGTTGGTGAGTGGAGATATTCCGCTTGCCGCACAGGTATTGTCCAAGGGCGTCTCGGCCATCAATTTCCGTGGCGAACCCTACTCCATCGACACCATAGAAGGGCAGCTTACCCTGCGCGACTTCATGGATACCTTGCGTGCCAGTGGTATTCAGAGCAATGGGCCTCCGCCGTTCAGTCAATCAGACCGGCAAGCCTTTGCCGGCAAATTGGATCAATGGTTGGCCGCACGCAAGAAGGAGCAAAATGGTTAACAGGGTGAACGCTGCTCAAAGCCACAAGAGGCTCAGCAAACTTCGTCGCGTACTCGGGGCAACATCGCGAAAGGGAGGAGAGAGAACGTGGTTTTAAGCGCGTGTTCAACGTCTCGCGAGCCAGAGCAAGACTGGGCATATGCACTTTTATGCAAGTTCTGTGTTTTTTAGACGATATCAGACAAGGTAACGCTGCTGTAGACCAAACCCTGTGTTTGTCAGGTTTGGTTTATTAGGCAAAACGGACAGTGGTGATTGAGGTAGCAATACTGTATTTATTTAAATATTTTATTGTAATAGAAGTAAATGTGTTTTCATTTTTATGGCAATGATATTATCATAATCTGGGCATCGGGCTTGTTCAGGATGCCGGATACCGTCCACTGCTGTTTTTGCCTGCGAGAATCAACTTGAGCCCTATCATGGACGCGCGCGCCATTGCTACTTTTGATCTGCAGTCGGACCAGTATGCCCGCTATCGGCCGGTGTATCCGGCGACGCTGTTCCAGTGGCTGGCCGGGGTGGTAAACGAGCGGCAGCGGGCACTGGATTGCGCAACTGGAACCGGTCAGGCTGCAGGCCAATTAGCGGGACTGTTTGCCCGGGTGGATGCCTGTGACATTAACCACAGCCAGCTGGATGCTGCCGAGCATGGCCGTAACATCATTTACCAGGTTTGCGCAGCCGAACAGCTTTCCTACCGGGACCAGGTATTTGATCTGGTTACCGTGGCCCAGGCATTGCACTGGTTCGATTTTCCACAGTTCTGGCCGCAGCTTGAACGGGTGTTGAAGCCGGGCGGGGTTTTTGCGGCTTGGGGCTATGACTGGTTCAAGGTGAGCGCCGCTGTTGATGATGCCATGCGTTTCTACCAGGCCATCATCGAGCCATTCTGGTCCAGTAGCAGCCAGGTGCTTTGGAATGGCTACCGTGATGTGGGCATGACATTGCCGGCCCTTGAGGTACCTAGTTACCAGATCATGATGGACTGGAATCTGGAGCAATTGCTGGGCTATCTGCAAACGCTGTCCGCTAGCAAATTATGTGTGCAGAGCCTGGGTAATCACGTGTTGAACGACGCCAGGCAGCGGCTTGCCCGGGCCTGGGGTGAACCTGCCATCGTGCGGCGAATTTGTATTCCGATGCACTTGATCGCCGGGCGCAAACCGGGCTGAGAGCGGAGAACAAAATGACATAGCCTCCCAGCAAGGCCTCAACAGGGGTTTTGTTGGCGGCTCTAACAGGCTATCCGCTCGCGATGAGACAGCCAGCCTGCTAAGCCCTTGTGCCTGACGGTATCAGGGATGCCGGCGGTGAGACTCTGCCTCCAGATCGGAGAGCAGGATATTCAGGGCATCAGAAGAACGGATCAGTTCCCATAATGATGTCGCCAGCGAGGCAATCATCAGTAGCAAGCTGATGCCAAAGGAAATTTCTCCCAGTTGTTGCCAGCCGGTATAAATCTGGAACATCGCCACGCTGCAGAGAAACAGGCTGCCAATACCCAGAAATTGCATCCATTTGATCAGTTGGATGCGGGTGCGCAAATTCCCTATCTGTAGCAGGATCTTGGGGTTCTGCTCTGCCTTGTAATCGGTATACAGATTGCGAATGATACTGGCCAAACCAAGAAAGCGGTTGGTATAAGCCAGCAAAAGTAGCGAAATTGCCGGGAAAAGCAAGGCCGGTGTGGTCAGGTTGAGTGCTGCATGCATGGTCGTCAGGCGTTCTCGTCTATCAAAACATCAATGCCATTTGGCGATTGCTCAAACAACTGGATGATGTCAGGGTTTCGCATCCGGATACAGCCCAGTGAGGTGGGGCTGCCCCAGTTGACATGGTCTCCAGCCCCATGGATGTAAATGGCGCGATCATGGCTGTCGACCTCTCCGCCCTGGTTTTTACCGGGCTCATCACCGCAGAGCCAGAGGATGCGGCTGAGTATCCAGTCCTTGTCGGGATATTGCTGGTGCAGTTCGGCCGTGTATTTCCAGGGGGTGATTTTTCGGTGGAAAATAATGGTATTTTCTTCAAGCCCTTCACCGATCCGTTCACATACATGATGCCAGCCCCGTGGTGTCTGGAAGCTGTTGACCTGTTCCCCGACACCACGGCGCGCCGTGGACACGAGATAATGCTGCTGCAACCGTCCCCAGCCATCAAACAGGCTGAGTGACTGGCTGCGAATGCCAATCAAGATCCAGGGTTGGCCGTAATGCCTGCGATTGGCCTGGGTTGCTTGTAGCGGGCCAAGGCTTTCTGCTTGCAGTACAAAAGCCGCAGCCGTAAGCGGATCACTGGACGGGGCATCCTCAGCCCGAACCAGGTTCATTAGCAGGGACAAGCACAACAGCCATCCATACCGGTACATATTAGTGCTCGGCCAATCTGCGCTGTGCAAAAAAAAGCGATAGCTGAGCGGCGCATTCGTCGGCCAGCATGCCGCCCCATACTGCCGTATGGTGATTCAGGCTGGTCTGCGCAAACAGGTCCAGCACGCTGCCGGCCGCACCGGTTTTCGGTTCGGTGCTGCCATAGATCACTCTCCCCAGCCGGGCTTGCAAGATGGCACCACTACACATCACACAAGGTTCCAGTGTGACATAGAGATCGCAGCCGTCCAGTCGGTAATTACCCTCGTGTTCTGCTGCTGCGCGCAAGGCGACGATTTCTGCATGGGCGGACGGGTCGCAGCGGACAATCGGCTGATTGTATCCCTGGCCAATGATGTGGCCATTCTTGACGACGACGGCACCAACCGGGACTTCTCCTTGTTCGGCTGCCAGCCTTGCCTGTTCCATGGCCTGCTGCATGAAGTGGCAAGCCTCGTCTGCTGGTGGAGGCAAGGCAACAGGGGGGTGGGCTGCCAGTTGCTGGCGTAGCCCTTGCCTGTCCATGTCCGTCAGTTGCGACCAGTGTATGCCTCTGGCGGCGGCTTCCAGTGCGAAAAGCAGGCGGGTTGTTGCAGAGTAACCATCGGCCTTCAACTGCAGAAAAGTCCTGACCGTTCCGTTTTGCAGCAATTGCTCGCGTGAGGCAATACCCATGCGCTGCAGTCGTTGCAGCGCAGCCGGAGGCAAGGGTGGAGTGGCGAGTAGTGTCGTGCTAAGGATGGATGACATATTGGCTGGGCCAAGGGCAGGAGAATGTTATTTTAGCGGATTGACCATCCTGATGGGGAGCCCTGACCGGCCATGGAGTCCAATGATGGGGCCTTGCTGCTGGCTCGGCTAGCGCCGATGTGTTTTCAACGTGAAGGCCACACTTTGTTTAGCAAGCGCCATAGCATGTATAGCTGTGAACCACGACGCAGGTATTGTCTAAGGGTGTCTGATGGCAATATGGCGGACAGCACGGCGATGATTTTGCCTAGCCGCTTGCCGCTGGAGAATGCCTTGAGTCCTTCTCCGGCCATGCCCAGCGGTTGTTGCCGTAATTGATCCAACTCCAGCGACAGCTTGACGCGCAGCACCTCACCTTTCATCAGTAGCAATTGCTTTTTGATGGCCCGATCCTGTGGTGACATGCTTAGCGTCTCCTGCCCAGGCTATCCCAATCCTTGCGGACTTCTGCCATGGTATCGGCAAACGGTGACCGGCTGCGATGGGCTGACTGACGCACATGCCATAGCAAGCCGGCTGCCAAGGCTACACTGATGACTGTCAGCAGGGAAAGCACCAGAACTCTGGCATTTTCTGGCGTCAGCAGCACGACCAGCAACAAGGCGGATAACAAGCCGATCAGCAGGAAAATCAGCGCCACGCCCCCCAGCAGCAGGCTGCGCAGCAAGCTGTCCTTGTGCTCTTCGGCCTCCAGCAGGAAAAGCTCGACGCGGGTCAGCAGCAAGGACATCAGCCCACCCAGCAGCGAGCGCAGGCTGCCGGGGCGGTGTCGGGTTTCACTCATCCGGTCAAACCCGCTTTAGCGGCGGGAAACCAGCATGCCCAGCAGAAAAGCTGCGCCTGCTGCAATACCAATGGATTTCCATGGATTTTCGTGTACATAGTCATCCGTGGCCTTGGCGGCAACCTTGGCTTTACCAACCACCAGTTTTTCTGCTTCCAGCAGGCGGGACTTGGCCAGTTTGATATTTTCAGCCAGCCGTTTGCGTAGCTCCCTGCCTTTTTCACCCCCATCCTCGCCTGCGGCACCAAG
>Ga0187781_10001989_pt1 | contig 15584 bp, 19 predicted proteins | sample 0715_SJ02_MP02_2_FD_132447 | JGI IMG/M metagenome (GOLD analysis project Ga0187781, IMG submission 132447) | Tropical peat soil microbial communities from peatlands in Department of Meta, Colombia - 0715_SJ02_MP02_20_MG | ecosystem: Environmental > Terrestrial > Soil > Wetlands > Peat | place...
CAGGCTAGCAGCATCGTCGACCAGTCTCCCGGCGTTCACGCTTTCCACACGACCCGCATGGAGATCACATAGCTCACGGGGTACGCCGCTATTGCCCCTATGATGTTCCCCAAGGCGGGGGAAAGAGTGAGCGTCGCAAGCAGCGCGAGCTGCACCCCGATCGTTATCGCGCTACCAACGGCGTAGACCCCCTCGAACTTCAGGAGCCTCCCCAGGGTCCCCCTCGGTCCCTTCCTCCCGAAGCCCATCCTCCTGACGGTGGTCTTTTCGTTAACAAAGAAACCGACGACGACGCCGACTACAGACGCGAAGACGTCTAGGGCCAACAGGGACGGAGAAGCAGCGAAATCGCCTGGGATGGCCGTGGACCCAAAAAGGGCATAGAGACCGGCGATGAGGATGCATTCCAGTACCAGAAAACCGATAATCCCAGCAATGCCGAACTGCGCCAATCTGAGGATGCCGTACTTCCTTCCAAGCTCCCTGGCCTTCTCCAATCGGTTTCCGCCTGGGGCGAGATTATTTCACGATTGCCCACGAAATCACTTTCGGGATCCCCTGCCGCTTCGGAGAGACCAACAGACCCGACCGATAATATCCCGGGCCCCCATGTTTCGCCGTGTACCGGACCCCCTCCCCATCTCCGTCGTCCCCAAGGATCCCTGTCACCTCCCGGCTTGAAGTCCGAGAAGTCAGATGCAAGACGCTGCTCCATGACCTCGGCTACCTCGGCTCTACCAGCTACACGGCGAACCTGTACAAGGGGTGCACCCACGGCTGCGTCTATTGTTACGCTCCTTCCCTTACCCACGACGAAAGAGGCTGGGGGACCTATGTGGACGTGAAGACAAACGCCCCCCAGGTCCTCGACAGGGAGCTCAGAGGCCTGAGGATGGACGAGGTGTTCCTCTCTAGCGCGTCCGATCCCTATCAGCCGGTCGAAGCAAGATACGGCGTCACCCGGCGCTGCCTGGAGATCCTTCTAAAATACAAGTTCCCGGTATCAATCTTGACCAGGTCTCCCCTTGTCCTGAGAGATCTGGATCTCCTCAAGCGGTTCGAGTGGCTCAGGGTAGGAATGTCAATAACAACCGTCCCGGACCGTAAGTTCGAACCGGGGGTCCCTCCTCTACGGAGGAGAATCAACACGCTCAGGAGGCTCGCTGACGCGGGCATCTCCACTTGGGTGTCTCTCGCGCCTGTTATACCTGGCATCATTCTGCTCGATTTCGACGAGCTCTTCCATGAGTTGGGAGATGCAGGGGTAGGTTCCGTCTCGTTCGGCATCCTCAGGTTCGCTGGGTACGAGGGTTCAATGAGGATGTTCGAGGCGACGGCCGGGATGAGCACGCGCGAGGCACTCTCAGGGAAGGAGGGCGTGGAGGCTGTGCTCTCGAAACTCGTCAGGGAGCACGGCATGGAACACAGCTTTCAAACTCCAGGATGGAGACCAAGAGCCGGAAACACCCAACTTCTCGACCGGTTCCTCCCCGGAGAATCTCAATCCGCATCAGGACCTCCTAGGTGCCTTCCGGTTAGTCAGCTTCCACGCGACTAACGCGAGGGGGGATATGGCGACGTACGAGAGCAACGTCCCCCACCAGACCCCAACAGCTGAGAACAGCAACCTTGCCGCGATCCCATAGGGAATTACGGTGAGTATCCCAGCCTGCATGAACGTCCAGGTCAGGGACCGGGAGAACTCGATTCCCTTCGTCCTACTTGTTACATAGAGGGAAGAAGACCAAATCGCCGGTGCAGCCGCGAAGGCACCGCCAACGAGGGGCCCGCCCACGACGCTCAGAGCCACCACCGCCAACACCGCGAGCCCCCCAACGACTCCTCTGATGGCGACCAGTCGTGCGTTTGATCGCGTTGGGTAGAAGACCACTCTGCCAGTCGACACCTTCGTCCGCATCAACAGCAGCGCAATGGCAATGGCGAAACTCACAATAACGGAGGTTGTAAAATCGTCGGGCGCGAGGAACGCTACCCCCGCCGAGATGGGGAGCCAGAGGCCGAGGGCGAGTAGCATCCGGTTCCCAAATCCCAGTTTCTTTGGAGCCGAATAGAACAACAGGAACGCATAGGTGCCCCCGAACCCGAGGGGAAACAGGGTCGTGGCTTGGATGGCAGCGGACGTCGACTGCGTCAGCCCTATCGAAAGTAAGTTCACCGCGCCCGCGGTGGGGAGACCTCCGATGAAACCGGCAGGCCCCTCGCCGAAGTAGTCAGCAAGCCCCGTGACAAGGGCCACCACGCCTGCTCCAGCAGCAAAGGACGCTACCAGGCGGAGCGCCAGATCAGCCGACGCGACCAGGACCATTCATCCCCAGGGACGGCACGGACACTTGCCAGTCAGGGGCGCGGTCGGGCCAGCGAGATTAATTAAGAACGAAGGCCGACCTGAGGTCCATGGTCCTCGACATACCGGCCGGGAAGATCTCGAGGCCAATCATAACCGTGGAGGAAGACGCAACCGTCGTCGCTGCTTCGAAGGTGATGGCAGACAACGGCCGGGGGAGCGTGGTGGTGTTGCGAAAGGGCGCGACCGTGGGCTTCCTTACCGAAAGGGACATCCTGACCAAGGTCGTTGCGGCGTCGCTCGACCCTCGCTCCACCAAGGTGAAGGACGTCATGACAACGTCCCCTGTGACAATCGAAAAAGACAGACCGCTGCGAGAGGCCATAGATCTGATGAACAGGAAGGGGGTAAGAAGGATGCTAGTCACCGAGAAGGGGAGAATCGTCGGCGTCTTCACCCTTAGGGACATCCTCAAGCACACACGAATCTGCGCATACTGCGGGAAGGAAATCATGTCGGCGATAGAGACGAACACGCCTGACGCCTACGTGGAGTGTGAGTGCGCCTCCAGATACCACAAGAAGTGTGCCGAGACCGTCGTCAACTGCGTGAACTGTTCAAAGACCATCGTGACTCACGTGGTGTATCCTGACCCTTCCGAAACATTCAGCGGGTAGCGCTAGTCACCGATAAATAACCAGACCTAGACTCACGAGCGAATGAACACCGGATACCCAGTGGCAATCCTGGGGGTGCTCGGGGTGATCTTGGGCGCCTCCCTCTACGCGGCGGACTGGCACAGAACCATCGGTCTCGGCGGCATCGGCCTGGGAATAGTGCTGATTCTCGCCGGGGTCTACATGGCGCGCAGCACGAAACCCGCTGCCGCGCCCCAGGCCGCCCAGGCCCCGAAGTAGCCAGGGCCGGGCCCGAATCCGTTAGGCTCAATGTGTATACACCTAGCCGCCTAGTCCTCTTCTTGTAGGTAAGCCCATGCTGACTGAGGTACGCCTCCACGGGAGGGGCGGCCAGGGGGTCGTCTCCGCCGCCCAGTTGCTAGCGGATGCTGCGGTGCTCGAGGGGAAGTACGTCCAGGCTTTCCCCGAGTTCGGGGCTGAAAGGTCCGGCGCCCCCATTGCAGCCTACGCTAGGCTGAGCGACGGTCCCATAGAGATCCACTCCTTCATCCGCAACCCGGACGTCGTGGTGGTCGTCGACCGGTCTATGGCGTTCTTCAAGAACACCACCCTGGGCCTCTCGAAAAACGGGTGCTTCATCTGCAACTTCGACGGTTCTCCTGACGAACCAAGGACTAAGCTCGGTCTCGACCCGTCGGTCAAGGTGGTCACCCTGGACGCGACCGGCATAGCGATGAAGGCGATAGGGAAGGACTACCCGAACACCCCCATGCTCGGAGCGCTACTCAAGGCCACGGGGATGGTGTCCTTCGAGTCGCTCGATAAGGTCCTCGGCGAGAGGTTCAAGGGAAAGGTGCTCGCCGGGAACGAGGAAGCTCTGAAGCTTGGATTTCAGGGAGGGAACGCTTCTTGAGCTGGAAGCAGCTTGAGGAGGGGGCGGTCGTAAAGGGCGGGACATCTTCCTCTTACATCGTATCAGGCTGGAGGGTCAAGAGACCTGTCATCGACGAGGCGAAATGCACCAACTGCCTGATCTGCTGGATATACTGCCCGGAACCCGCGATTGTAAGGCACGAAGGTGGGAAGGTCACCATCGACTACGATCACTGCAAAGGATGCGGCATCTGCGAGACCGAGTGCCCCCCGAAGGCCATCGCGATGGTGAAGGAGCCATGACTCTAGTTCAGACTGCCAGGGTGGCCGCCCTCCAAGGGGACGAAGCCGTCGCCGAGGCGGTCAGGCAGTGCGACGTTGACGTAATCGCGGCCTACCCTATCACCCCACAGACCATAATCGTCGAGAAGCTCGCCGAATTCGTCGCGGACGGGAGGTTCAAGGGGGAGTTTGTCCCCGTCGAATCGGAGCACAGCGCCATGTCGGCCTGTGTCGGAGCCTCGGCCACCGGCGCCCGCGTTTTCACCGCGACTTCCTCTCAGGGGCTTGCGTACATGCACGAGATGCTCTACGACGTCTCCGGGATGAGGTTCCCCGTGGTCATGGCGGTCGCCAACAGGGCCCTGAGCGCCCCCCTGGTGCTCAACGCAGACCACAGCGACCTGATGGGCTCGAGGGACTCCGGCTGGATACAGGTTTACGCAGAAAACGTCGAGGAGATCTACGACAGGACCATCCAACTGTTCAAGCTATCCGAGGACCCCAGAGTGATGCTCCCGTCCATAATCAGCTTCGAGGGATTCATACTGTCTCACGACAAGGAAAGGGTCCGACTCCTCGATGACGAGCCGGTCGCGAGATTCCTGGGAAGGCCCAGACCCACCCATCGCCTGGATCCCGACGAACCACTGACCTTCGGCGCCATCGCCAACCCCGACAACTACTTTGAATTTAGGAACCAGCAGAGCGAAGCGATGAAAGCCGCCGAGCAGGTCTTCGAAGAAGTAGAGATGGACTTTGAGGCCCTCAGCGGGAGGAGATATGGCGCCGTGGATGCCTACAACACAGAGGGAGCTGACACCGTGATGGTCATCAACGGGAGCGCCTCCGGGACGATGAGGTCTGCTGCCCGGTCGCTGAACGCATCAGGGGAGAGGGTAGGGCTGTTAGCCATCAAACTCTACAGGCCCTTCCCGGTCGAACAGGTAGTCGCGCACCTGTCGAAGGCGAAGTCGGTCATCACAATGGACAGGAGCATCAGCCTCGGTGCGCCCTCCGGTCCGCTCTCCGAGGACGTGAAGGCTTCTCTGCAGGTGGCGGGGGTCACGAAGCCGGTCATGAGCGTCGTATACGGCATAGGGGGGAGAGACATGTCGGTGGAGGACGGTAAGAACATCTTCGGGATGGCGAAAGAAGGGGGCTCTTTCGGGGTGTCATCGCTGATGTACGGAGTGAAGGTCTAGATGTACGAACCCATCAAGGGGCTGAAGGAACTCCCGACCGACGAGCCCCTCTCTCCCGGCCATCGACTCTGCCCGGGGTGCGGTGCTTCCATCGTTGTCAGACAGGTCCTGTTGGCGGCACCGAAGGACGCGATCATAGCCGAGGCAACCGGGTGCTTGGAGGTCTCAACTGCCCTGTACCCGTACTCAGCGTGGAACAGGCCATGGATCCACTCTGCGTTCGCGAACGCAGCTTCGGTAGCCTCCGGGATAGACGCTGGGCTGAAGGCCCTCGCCAGGCGGGGGGAGGCCAACGAGCATCCCATCATCGTCTTCGGAGGGGACGGGGGCACCTACGATATCGGCTTCCAGTCCCTGTCAGGTGCCATCGAGAGGGGTCACAGGTTCCTCTATGTCTGTTACGACAACGAGGCGTACATGAACACGGGGATTCAGAGGTCTGGAGGAACTCCCAGAGGCGCCTGGACGACTACCACTCAGGTGGGCTCAGCGAGGGCGGGTAAGCAGGAATCAAAGAAAGACCTGCTCTCCATCATGGTCGCCCACAACATTCCCTACGCAGCGACGGCGTCCATATCCCACTGGCGCGACCTCATGACCAAGGTGAGAAAGGCCCTCTCCAAGGACGGGCCGACGTTCCTGCACGTGATGGCCCCCTGCACACGGGGGTGGCGTTTCGATTCGGAGAAGACTGTCCGTATGTCCAGACTGGCCGTGGAGACGAGACTCTTCCCCCTGTACGAAGTGGAAGGCGGGGTCTATAGAATCACCTTCCCAGTCACCAGCCCGAAGCCCGTCGACGAATACCTCAAGCTCCAGGGTCGCTATTCACATCTTTTCCGCCCGGAGAACACCGCTCAACTGGAGACCATCAGGAAAGAGGTGGACCAGAACTACAGACGGATCGAGAGGCTGTCTCAGCTCACCCCTCAGCTCTACGCTCCAGAGGCGCGCCAGGGCGCGACCTAACCTCCTCGCAAATGCGTGCATCTGCACGGCTCCACTTAAGACGGCACGAGCGAAGTCAGGGCTCATGTCGAAGCAGAAGCTCCAGGAGCATCGTCCTACAGCCGACGAACTGATAGCGAAAGCGAAGAAGCCATCCCTGCTCTCTCCGCCGTTGCACAAGTTCTACGGAGGTAAGCTCCAGGTCATGCCGAAGTGCTCCATCCAGAGCTATCAGGACTTCGCCATATGGTACACGCCCGGGGTCGCAGCGGCCTGCAAGGAAATCCAGGCGAACCCGGACATGTCCTTCGAGCTCACCAACAGGTGGAACTTCGTCGCCATCGTCTCTGACGGCACCCGGGTCCTGGGTCTGGGAAACATCGGACCTGAGGCGGGGCTTCCGGTGATGGAAGGGAAGAGTATCCTCTTCAAGTACCTGGGCGGAGTCGACGCCTTCCCGCTCTGCCTCAAGACGAGAGACCCCGAAGAGATCCTCCGCACCCTGGAGATGATCCAACCCTCGTTCGGCGGGGTCAACCTGGAGGACATCGAGAAGCCGAAGTGCTTCTACATACTCGAGGAGGCGAGGAAACGCCTCAAGATTCCTGTCTGGCACGACGACCAGCAGGGCACCGCGACCGTCGTCCTCGCCGGTCTTATCAACGCGTTCAAGATAGTCGGAAAGAATCCCAAGGACAGCCTCATCACGCTGATTGGGGCGGGGGCAGCCAACATGAGGACCGCCTACGTCCTGATGAAGTGGGGGGTCAAACCTGGGAACATCATCATGGTTGACACGAAGGGCATCATATACCCTGGGAGAGAAGACATCAAGGAAGCGGACGACCGCTGGAAGTACGAGCTGTCCCGGCTGACAAACGGGGAAGGGAGGCGGGGGGACATGGCGGCCTCTTTCAGGGATGTAGACGCCATAGTAGGAGCAGCCCAGTCGGGACCGGACGTCATCAAGAAAGAGTGGATACGGACCATGAACGACGACCCCATCGTCTTCGCCTGCGCGAACCCTGTCCCCGAGATATGGCCGTGGGAAGCGGAAGAGGCGGGGGCGAAGATCGTGGCCACCGGCAGGAGCGACTTCCCCAACCAAGTGAACAACAGCCTTGGGTTTCCAGGGATATTCAGGGGAGTGCTCGACGTCAGGGCTATCACGGTGACCGACGACATGTGCGTCGCAGCAGCGGACGAGTTGGCAAAGTTCGCCGAGGCCAGGGGGATCAACGAAAAGGACATCATGCCCAGGATGGACGAATGGGAAGTGTACCCCAAGGTCGCGGTCGCCTGTGCCTCGAAATCAATCGACCAGGGGCTCGCGAGGATAAAGCCCAGCAGGGCGGAACTCTACGAGAAGGCGGTGTACATGATCAAGTGCGCCCGCGAGAGCACGGAGCTGCTCATGAAGGCCAACGAGATCAGGCACAGGCCCTCTGAGCGGACTCTCCTGAAGCGGGGGAAGGAAGGATTCCCTGTTCACATGCACGGCGCTGGATAGACGGTTCGCCCCAGTGTCACTTCAGTGCGCGCCGCCGCATGAAGGCCGGTCCGTACCTCTCGGCTATCAGGGCGAGCAACTCCTCTGAGTGCTCCTTCGCCACGTGGTCTAGGAACTCCTTGGCCACTCTGGCGCCTGCCGTGGGCCCTGCCTCGAACGCCCTGTCCGCCAGGTCGATGCAGGTGGGGCATTCGAGTATGGACGTCGTCTTTGCTACGCTCTTCAGGTCGTTCAGTTGCTTCTCGAACAGACGATGAACCTTCTCCAGCCGCTTGCCGGGGTCGAGAGTCCTGAGGAGGTCGAGCCTTTCCCCTCTCGTGAAGAACGGGGAGTAGGCGCAAAGATCGGCTAGCTTCCCCGGGCTTTCCACGCCCTTGAGAAAGGCGATGATTTCCTTTGGAATTCCGGGTATCACTTCGACGAACTCGTCTATCTGTCCGAAGACCGATTTCAGCAGAAGCGAGTCGGAAGGCGTGTCCTCTCCTTCTCCGGCCCTCGAGAATCGCACCCTGACGTAGGGCTCTCTGTCGACGATCCCATCCACTCTAACCCTCCAAAGTCCCTTCCAGAGCGGCTGCCCTCCGGAGTTCTGATTCGGGTCCGCCCTGCGGAGTAGTACGAGCGTGCCGATCGCCCCTACGACCTCGTCCAGCGTCGGTGAGGGTATCAGCACAACAAGGTTGTGCTCCCGGAGGGCCTGAGACGCTGCGGCAGCGCTCTTGGGTTCGTGCACCACCATGCTCACCTCCATCTCAGGGAACACGATGGCGTCGTCAACGATTATCGCCGGGGCTTCGAACGTTTCCGCTTCCAAGGGGCCACCCGCTGTCAATTTTTGATCACTGAGTCAATTGTTCATCCGACCCTCGCCGCTATAAAAAATGGGCGCCGGAGCCTAATCCCCCAACATCCAAATAGCACGCGCCGTCTCGCTTTGATACTTCATTGCGAATCGGCGTCCTCTCGAGGAACATCGACTACTGGACGACAAGGAAGATCATAAAGGCGGGGCGCCTCAAGGGGCATGAGACGGAGTTCTACAAGACGGGGGACGTCCAGCTGAGGGTCGACGACGTCTATTTCGACGCGTTCCACGGGTCGAGGTCCTTCAGGGAGACTGACGTGGTCATCCCGCGAATCGGACGAAGCCTCACAGACTTCGGGGTCCTGCTCCTCAACCACCTCGCCCTGATGGGGGTCCCTACCACTCTGTCTGCGGCCGGGCTCTCGACGGCGAGGAACAAGTTCGCGACCATGCAGAAACTTAGGGCGGCGGGGCTCAGGATCCCAGAAAGTTTCCTCGTCGCTTCCAAGATAAAGGCCGGAGACGTCATCGAAAAGACCCCCCCTCCGCTCATCCTCAAGCTCCTCTCCGGGACCCAAGGGGTCGGGGTGATGAAGGTCGAGAAGGTCAGCGACGTCGGTCCGATAATAGACACACTGGTGGAGCTCAAGCAGCTGATTCTGATACAGAGCTACGTCCCCAACCCGGGGGAGGACGTGAGGATGTTCGTTATCGGGGAGGAGGTCGTGGGAGCGATGGTGAGGAAGGCGGCGCCCACCGAATGGCGAAGCAACATACACCTGGGCGGCAAAGGAATCCCATACAGCAATACCGAGGCGGAAGCGGAGATCGCCGTAAAGGCGGCCAGGTCGGTGGGGTTGGAAATAGCGGGGGTTGACATGATCATGGGGAAGGACGGGCCATACCTGATAGAGGTCAACGCGTCTCCGGGCTTCAGGGGGCTCATGAAGGCCACCGACGTAGACGTCCCGGGGAAAATAGTCGAGTATGCCGAGAGGAAGGCGAGGAGGTAGGCGTGTCGGCGGGGATCCAAAAGAAGGTCATCCGACTGGTGCAGAGGGTAACGGTCGCCGGGCCTGGCGGCGAGGAGAGCGTAAGGGCGAAGGTGGACACCGGGGCGGACAGGACGACCGTGGACGAAGGACTTGCCTCGAGGCTCAACCTCGTCCCCACCGGTTCAAAGGTGACCATCAAGGCATCGGCGGCGGGGAAGAGGGTGGAACGACCTCTGGTGATCGCAGACGTAACCCTAGCCGGGAAGGCGTTCAGGCTCAGAGTGGGGGTGGCGGACAGGTCGCAGATGCGTTTCTCCGTGATCATCGGGAGGGACATCCTGAGATCAGGCGATTTCCTCATCGACCCGAGCCGAAAGAAGCCGGCCTAGGCTCCTACCACGGTCTCTGCTTGGTTGTCCTCTCGACCCACTGGTGGCCGCAGCGCCTGCACTTCCGTGTGAGCTCGTAGGAATGGAGCCAGACAGTCATCGGCTCGTCGACCGGCCAGTTTCCGCCCCTGCTCCATGTCCGCTTGGAGGTCTCGACCGCCTGGGTGCTGACCAGCTTCTTGGAGAGGACTAGCCTGCGGGACTTCCCGCCGCACTTTGGGCAGACCTGGTAAAACCATCCGAACAACGCGGTGCAACGCGAGTTGAAGCAATAAATAGGCGTAAGGGATTTCCTGGCCTGATGAACAGGGTCGGAGTCACTCTCCTGTTGGCCGCAGGAGTGGGAGTCGGGGCCATCCTGTTTGGAGCCCTTGCAGCCACCCACGCCTTCCAATCCCCGGCTGCCACCGTCACGAACCGGAGCCAGTCTCAGGCCAGCTCCGTCCCCGCGCAGGGTTCGGGGAGCGGCTCAAACCCGCTGTCCACCGTGAACCTTCCACCATCTCTGTTCAGCGGGATTCCTTGCCACCGGTGCATAATGGCTCACGACAGGTTCTGGTCATAGCCGAAAGCAGCTATCCCGAACGCATGCCGGGCAGGACAGCCTACCAGGTCAATAGTATCTGGCGGCCAGGTATTCGGTAAGCTCGTTCAGACGGGCCCGAGCTCCGTTGCCGGGGACTGATTTCAAAACCTCCCTCGCCTTGGTCGTATACCCCAATACGCGCTCCTTGGCGTATTCGAGGGAACCCTTCTCCTCGATTAGACCCTTCAGCCTCGAGACCTCCCCCTCACCGTAGGGCCCTTCTCTGTTTAGGAGTCCAAAGATGAACTTCCTGTCATCGCCAGAACAGTGGTTCACGCAATGGAGCAGGATGACGCTCTTCTTCCCTCCCCTAAGGTCCGTGAACGTCGGCTTGCCCAGAGTCGACTCGTCCCCTACCAGGTCCAGAGCGTCGTCCTGGATCTGGTATGCCATCCCGAGCTCCTCCCCGAAGCTTCCCGCAATCGCTGCCTGCTCGTAGGAAGCACCGCCTACCAGCGCTCCGCTGGCGCAGGGGGCGCTAAGCAGCGTCGATGTCTTCAGCCTGATCATGTCCTCGTAGTCCTTCTCCGTCCCTTCGGCTCCCCCGGCCATTTCCATGTCAAGGAACTCACCCCAGGTAGTCGCCCTGCACGCCTCTCCGACCAGATCGAACATCTTCGCCAGCCTGCGACTGTCCATGTCGCCGTACTTGGCGACCTCGCGTGGCACGTTGAACAGGAGAAGGTCTGACGCCAGTATCGCGGTCGTGAGGCCGTACTTGGCTGCGATGGACTTCGAACCCCTCCTCATCTCAGAGTGGTCGATGATGTCGTCTTGAATCAATGCACTGGCATGAGCCAGCTCATAGGCCGCCCCCAGGGGGACGGCTGGCCGGTAGGCCCCTGAGTAGACCTCGCACCAAAGGAGGGCGAGTATCGCCCTCACCCGCTTTCCCCCTATGGAGAGCGCGTCGGCCACGGCTCCCTCAAGAGAATTGGCGGCGGGGACGGGGTGCAGTTCGTTGAGCTCGGAGTTCACCGAGTCGACATATTCGGTCAGCCAAGGGACGTTGACCGGAACCTGCATCTCCGAGGGCGTTTCAGCGCCCGGCATATTAACGTCTATTCCCTGAACGACCTCATTTGGTTTTAGGCCGGCGGCCGCACTTTCTGCCCGGTTGACCCCGTGTCTGCGAGGTCGCTGAGCTTCCGGGGCAGCTCATATCCTGTATCTCGGTCTCGATTCCATGCTCGCCTGTTGGGGGAACCCTTAACTCAGAACGGGGGCGCATTGCGGGGGTTGCGGAACAGCTATCCGCTTACAATCGGAGCCCTCCTCAAGCAGACCATCTACAGGAGGGGCACAGGAGAAATCGTCTATGGAAAGACACGATACAACTGGTCGAAGCTTTACGATCGGGTGAACGGCCTCTCGGCCGGCCTCGAATCCATGGGGGTGAGGAAAGGCTCGAAGGTGGCGGTCGTTGACGTCGACACGAACAGGTACTTGGAGTCGTACTACGCCATCCCCATGATGGGAGCGGTTCTGCACACCGTCAACGTGAGGCTCCCTCCTGAGCAGATAGCGTTCACCATGGTCCACGCCGAGGACGAGTTCGTCCTCATACGGGACGAATTCCTTCCTCTCGCTTCAAAGATCGCCCCTCAGCTCAAATCCCTTAAGGGGGTCGTGACGATGAGCGACTCCGGTACCGCGCCCAGCGCCCCTTTCCCCAACACTCGCTATTATGAGGACCTCGCTGCCGCGACCTCCCACTTCGAGTTTCCTGTGTTGGACGAGAACGTCCAGGCCTCCCTCTTCTATACCTCCGGGACGACCGGGATGCCAAAGGGGGTAGAGTTCACACACAGGCAGCTCGTTCTTCACACCCTGAGCATAGCGGCCGGCCTCGCCGACAGTCCAATCAAGCAGGACTCGACGGACGTGCTCATGCCTCTCGTGCCTTTCTTCCATGTGCACGGTTGGGGATTCCCATACTTGGCAGGGATGTGGGGGATGAAGATCGTTCTGGTGGGGAGGTACGATGCCAAGAACATCCTCGAGAGCGTCCGGAAAGAGAAGGTGACCGTTTCTGACATGGTCCCGACCGTCCTTAACCTCGTCCTCAACCATCCCGATGTCGGCCAGTACACGGAGGCGCTTTCACACTGGAAGGTCATCATCGGAGGCGCCGCGCTTCCGGAGGAGCTCGCGTACGCCGCAAGGAGACTGGGGATGATCGTCATGGCAGGATACGGCATGAGCGAGACGGGACCAGTCCTCACCCTGGGGACCCCGAGAGACGAGACGAGGTCGCTCCCCGAGGACGAGAGGATGAAAAGGGTCCAACTTCAGGCGGGCTTCCCAATCCCTCTCGTCGAGATCCGAGTCGTGGATCAGGGAATGAAAGAGGTCCCCCGGGACGGAAAGACCTTGGGCGAGGTCGTGGTCAGAGCGCCTTGGCTGACCGATGGCTACTACAAGGACCCCGAGAAGAGCGAAGCGCTTTGGTCAGGCGGCTGGCTGCACACGAACGACCTCGCCGCGCTCGACGAGAAGGGGACTGTGATGATCAGGGACAGGCTGAAGGACGTGGTCAAGAGCGGAGGAGAGTGGATCTCCACGCTGCTGCTCGAAGACCTGCTGATGCACCACCCCTCGGTCCTTGAGGCGGCCGTCATCGGCGCGAAGGATCCGAAGTGGGGGGAGAGACCCCTCGCCGTGGTCTGCCTGAAGAACGGGACTTCCGCCACCGAGGGGGAGTTGATATCTCACCTGGAGAAGTTCGTGGACGAGGGGAGGATAGCGAAGTTCTGGCTCCCCGAGAAGGTGGTAATCAGCGACGTCCCCCTCCCGAAGACGAGCACTGGTAAGCTTGACAAAAAGCCTCTGAGGGAAGCTTACTCCGGCTCTCTGAAATAGCCGAACCGGACATGACCGAGATCGACGTCGCAAAGCTCAGGTCCGAGTACAAAGGCCCGCACGACATCGTGGAGGCTTCGGACGGCAAGAAGCTCTTCCTCAGGCGATGGGACGCAGGCGGGGAGTCCAGCGCAACCGTTCTAATCTTCCACGGGATTACGGCCTACAGCGGTCCCTACGGGCCAATCGTCGCCGACCAGCTGTGCGCAGCAGGGTACAACGTGTTCGGCGTCGACCTGAGGGGGCATGGGCTGTCGGACGGTAGAAGGGGGGACTACCCGAGCGGAGAGCGCTTCACCAAGGACATAGAGGAAACCCTCGCGCTCGCAAAGTCAAGGTCAAAGAAGCTCGTCGTAATGGGACACAGCCTCGGTGCGATGGGAGCCGTCGCAGCGGCCAAGAACAACCCCGGCAAGGTCGACGGACTCGTTCTGGTAAGCGCAGCCAGGAAAATCAGGACCGGGATCTATCCCAGGCCCAGCGCGGGCGCGACGCTCAAAATGCTGGCGGGGGTTGCGATCTTCCGCGGCAGTCCCGTCATCGAATACAGGAGAGAGGGACAGGTGGGTCTTGACGATCCGCTGTTCAACCTTCGCTATTCCGCGAGGTTCTACTCCGTGCTCTACGGGACCGGGGCCCTCAAGGTGACGAAGATGATGCAGTCGGGCCTCATCGATTCTCCGAACTTGGCCTTCGACGCGAAGCTCAGGGTTCCCCTCTTCGTAGCGGTAGGGGAGAATGATGAGCTGTTCACCCAAGACGCAGCGCGAGAGTTCTGCGATGAAATCGACTGCGATGACAAGGAGTTTCAGGTCATCCCCGGCGCCAGGCATGCGCTCTGGCCCAAGGGTTCGTTCACCCCTCTTGTAAACTGGCTCGACAGGAAGTTCTGAGGTTCGCGCTCAGGCCTGCTTGTAGGAGACCACGTTGCCGTCCTTGTCGTCTACTACGATCTCTTTCTTGTCGGGCCCAATGCTGGATATCTCAGCTATCACCTTCCACTTTGAGTCGGGCTCTATCGCGACCACGGAGGACACCGTTATCCTGTCGTAGCCCGCGTCTTCTCTCAGGAACTTTTTCGTGACTCCTATGACCTCGGATATCGACATCCTCAAATCAGAACGCCGAGGGCTATGGGACGAAGTGCATTCTTTCAAGCTTTCGCAAGCGAAGACGGGGGACATCGACACGCTCGTCGCACACAGGCAGATGATGTGGCTGGACATCCACCCAGAACTCGGGAAGCAGGTTGAAGACACAGAAAGGCTGACGCGCAGATGGATCAGGAAACAGCTGTCAAGGAGAAGGCTCGTCGGATTCATCGTGAGAACTGAGGAGGGAGACGTCGCGGGGAGCGGATGCGTCTGGATAAGGGAGGAACAGCCCCGGCCAACGAACCCACGGCTAGAGGTGCCATATCTGATGTCGATGTTCACTGAGAAGGAGTACAGGCGCATGGGGGTTGCAACGCTCGTTGTCCAGGCAGCGTTACAGTGGGCCAAGGAACGCGGCTTTGAACGCGTGGTCCTCCACGCGTCGAACGATGGGAGACCTGTCTACGAAGGGCTCGGATTCCAGCAGTCAAGCGAGATGAGAATCAGGCTCTAGCGGTGTGTGTCGCCTCCCTCCCCTCGTCCAGACAAGCATCACGGCCCATCTTCCTTCGACGGTGCCAGACGCTTAGAGTCGCTTCCGTTCGTTCATTGCGGAGGGAATCCTCACAGGACAACTTTTTCATGCTCTCGACCTCAGGCCTGACCGAACTGGACTCAATCTCTAGGTTTTCCATCCGCGCCGATTACTACTCGAAGTACAGGCCTGGCTACCCCAAAGACATCGTCCGAGTCCTCCGAAAGGAGACCGGATTCGACGCCACCCGCGTCGTGGCTGACGTAGGCTCCGGCACCGGCCTGCTTTCAAGAGTCTTCCTAGAGAACGGGAACAGGGTGTTCTGCGTCGAGCCCAACGCGAGGATGAGGTTCCACGCCGAAGAGGACCTGCGCACTTTTCGGAACTTCGTGAGCGTAGACGGCACCGCCGAGCACACCACGCTTCCGGACCAGAGCGTCGACCTCGTGACCGTTGGGCAGGCATTGCACTGGTTCGACCCCGTGGGGGCGGCCAGGGAATTCTCGAGGATCTCTCGACCAGCGAGTTTCCTCTGCATCGCATACAACGAGAAGAGGAGG
>Ga0187781_10001990_pt1 | contig 15584 bp, 12 predicted proteins | sample 0715_SJ02_MP02_2_FD_132447 | JGI IMG/M metagenome (GOLD analysis project Ga0187781, IMG submission 132447) | Tropical peat soil microbial communities from peatlands in Department of Meta, Colombia - 0715_SJ02_MP02_20_MG | ecosystem: Environmental > Terrestrial > Soil > Wetlands > Peat | place...
CCGGGGACGTAGATGATCGTGTAGGCCGGGTCGACCGCGCCCGAGCAGGAGCTGGTGTACGTCCCAGGCGGGCTGGACGAGGTTGCCGTGGTTGTACACGTCGGCTGGGTGGTCAGCGAGGCCGCGGTGTCACCGTTCACGAACCCGGAGTAGGACGGGGTGATCGCCGGCGGGGCCGACCCGTACGTGGACGATCCGCTGGATGCGGTGATGGTGAGGGTCTGGCCCACGGTCACCGTGCCGGGAACATAGCTGATCGCGTAGTCAGGGTCGACCGCGCCAAAGCAGGTGCTCGGGTAGGTACCGGCGGGGCTGGACGAGGTTGCCGTGGTTCCGCACGTCGGCCTGACGGTCAGCGAGGACGCGGTGTCACCGTTGACGAACCCTGAGTAGGACGGGGTGATGACCGGCGGGGTCGAGCCATCCGCCATCGAGGCGCTCGATGCCGTGATCGTGAGCGGCGCCGGGCTCACGATCAGGTCTCCGCCGGTGTAGGTGATCGTGTAGTTCGGGCTGGACAGGCCCGAGCAGAGGCTGATGATGCCGGGGTAGGTGCCCGGCGCCAGGGCGCCCGACGAGCCGCCGATCGGTCCCGGAGGGTCGGACAACCCCGAAATGATCGTCCCTCCGGTACCCGCATAGTTGCAGCCCGACAACGTGCCCGACACCGCCGCGCTGGTGTCACCGTTCACGAGCCCGGTGTAGCTGGTCACGACGAAGGACGGAGAGCCGCCGTAGGTCTCCACGACTCCCACGTTCGCGGTCAGCGGCGCCGGGTCCACCGTCAGGGTCAGTTGCTGTGTCGCCGTCTGACTGCTGGAGTCGGTGACTTCGACCGTGAACGGGTACGAGCCCGCCGCGGTCGGCGTCCCGCTGATGGTGCCGCTGCTCTGGTCGAGCATCAGGCCCGGTGGCAGCGAGCCACTCGTCAGCGACCACGAGTAGGACGGGTTGCCCTGCAACGCCGACAGGGTCGCCGAGTACGGCGTTCCGTACGTCCCGTCGGGTAGCGAGGTAGTGCTGATAACCAGCCCCACCGGAATCGTGTAGGACTGAGTAGCCGTTACCGGGAACGCGCCGCCCGCGGTCACCTGCACCGTGAACGTGGAAATGACGCCGTCCGTCGTCGGCGTGCCGCTGATCGTGCCTGACGTCGGGTCGAGCGACAGGCCCGCCGGCAGCGACGACGCCCCGGTTGTTAGCGCCCAGGAGTAGTCCGCGGGCGTCGGCCCGCCCGTCGCGGCCAGCGTGGCCGAGTACGGCTCGCCCGCCTGGCCGCCCGGAAGCGAGGGCGTGGTGATCGCGACCTGCGCGCACGAAGCCGCGTCGCCATCGTTGTCCCCGCCCGGCGCGCCGCTGCCGGTCGTGTCTACCGTGAGGTCGGGCGGGTCAGATCCTGGATTGGTGATAGTGACGCGGGCGAGATCTCCGCCCGAAGTGGTGTAGAAGCCGAGATCGCCGTTGGCGAACGTCCAGGCGCCGTTGTAATCAATCTCGCCGCTCGACGGCAACGAGAACACCTGCGCGTCGTCGGTACTTGGGTCAAACCGCGAGAGGCTCGTGTTGTCGTACCCCCAGAAGTATCCGTTTGCGTAGGTCCAGTCGGTCGGGCCCCAAGCCGACCCAGTGATGTTGTGCTCCGTCGCCGTGGGCGGGGAGGCGGTTACGTCGATCGCCCAGGCGACGGTCGACCCCTGCGCCTCCGTCACCCAGAAGTTCCCGCTCGGGTCGAATCCTCCGGTGGCCATAATCGCCGTCGTGCCAGAGATGACGACGCCTAGGTCGGTGACTGTGCCGGTGCTGTCGATTTCCAGCAGGTGTTCGCCGTCAGATTCCGGCGCCACAGCGTAAAGAAGGCCGTCGAGCGCGTCGAACCCGAGCGCGTTAGTGTCGGTGGGCAAGCCGGTCGCCAGCTTGGTGTAGGAGGCAGACGACGAGGGCAGCCCGGTCGTAGGCTCGGCGATCGAGTACAGCGTCGTACCATCCAGCAGGAAGTCGGTGGGGGTCAGGCACGTGAAGGGCACCGGAGCTGAGTCGGCGGACGCCGATGCGGCTGGCGCCAGCGTCGCTAACGCCGACGCACCTAGCCCTAGCACGAGAATCAGGGCGACGCGGCCTGGTGCCCTTGCCAGCGTGCGGACAGCAGACGTCGCGGCGGCGCGCAGGCCACCCGTTGTTGATCCGAGTCTCCCGGTCATGTTCCACCCCTGCAGAAGCGGCCTCGCTCCCCGGGGCACGATCACCCGCGGAGAGGTGACGAGGCAGACGGTAACGGAGCAGTCCAGGTCGGCGGCATGGGGAGAATTACGTATTGACGCGGGGACTTCGGAGCGGTACAAGCAGCAGGCGTTAGCTCGTCTTCGGTGCCTGGAAGGGAACGAGGCCGAGGGAGCGGGCCCGAAGCACCGCGCTGACGCGGTCGTTCGTGCCCAGCTTGCGATAGGCCTGCTCCAGGTGCTTACCGACGGTGCGCGGCGAGATGCCCAGCCGCCTGGCGATCGCAGCGGAGATCAGCCCGTCGGCCGCCAAGTCAAGAACGGCCAGCTCACGGCCCGTGAGCAAGACTCCGATGTGGGCCGTGACCGAGGCAGCTCCGCCGCCACCCGGCCCCGCTGCCTCAGGGCTCATCCCAGTCGGTCGCGGGGTCATCCGCTACCTCTGGCGGGCCAGCCAGCGCGTGACCGGTTCGATGGGGCTTGCACGGCGATAGCGAGCATCACAACTGAACTGAGGGCCGCCCTGCCTGCGCCGATCCATACGGGAACTCCCCTAACCATAAGGCCACCGGGCCAGCCGGAACCCGACCTGGTCATCGCGGACCGCCGGCGAGCCAGAGGGTGACGTGGGCGGGTTCCAGGGCGTGGTGGACGGTGCCGATGAGATCGGCGCGCACCGCGTCGGGGTCGGTGGCGTCCTGCAGCCGCGCGGCGAAGGCGGTCACGGTGTTGTCGGCGTCGTAGCGGGCGCGGTTGAAGCGTCGGTCGACCCGGTGCTGGACGCGGCGGCGCAGCGGGTTGAACAGCGCGACGGCGGCGAGGGTGGCGGCGGCGACCGCGACTTGGGAGGTCAGCGACAGCACCTGCGTAGCCAGCAGTACCAGGCCGACGTACAGGCCGGCCAGCACGGCCGTGACTACGGCGTAGGACAGGGTCCGGCTGATGATCCGGTCGATGGCATACAGCCGGTACCGCAGGATTGCGATGCCCATGCACACCGGCAGCACCAGCCCGACGCCGACCGCCGTACCAGCCGGGTCGAGCACTGGCACCAGGTTGCTGACGATGAAGCCCGCGACCGCCGCGGCGCACCCGGCCATCAGCCACTTGAGCTGCTCGCGGCGGTCACCGCTGGCCCGCCGCCAGCTCAGCGCCAGGCGCCCGACGAACACGAGCCAGAAGGCCGCGACCGGCAGGAAGATCGGGCCGGCATGGGCCAGCCAGGCGGTGGGCCCGGACGGGTGGTCGATGGCCGCCACGCCGCCGCTGGCATCCATCCGGAGCCCGGCGACGAGGACGCTGGCGTACGCGGCAGCGACCAGGCCGATGCTCAGCGTCAGATAGCACCACAGCACCCAGCGCCAGCGGGACGAGGGAAGCGTGCCGTCGGGGAACAGCAGCAGCACGAGCGGCAGCGCGACGAACAGCACCATGAAGTAGGCGCTCTGCAGCAGCAGGGCGGCCGCGCCGAAGGGCAGGTGGTACCCGTCCCGGTACACCAGCACCGCGTACGGACCCGCGTCGATGCTGACCAGGACGCCGACCGGGACTACCAGCAGCAGCCAGCCGATCGGGTTGCGTGGCTGGCGGCGCGCCACCAGGAAGCCGACCGCGCACATCGGCAGGCCGATTGACAGACTTGCTGTGTTTCCCAGCAGGTCCTGCTGGGCCAGCAGGCTGAGCGGGACCACCGCGACGGCGAGCAGCAGCACCAGCCCGCCGAGCGCGGGCGCTGCCCACGACCGCAGGCGGCCGGCGGTCTGCGCGGTCATCGCGAGCCTCCTGGCATCCACACGCTGATATGGGAGGGTTCGAGGGCGTGGTGTACGGTGCCGATAAGGTCGGAACGCACCGCGTCGGGGTCAGTGGCGTCCTGCAGCCGCGCGGCGAAGGCAGCGACGGTGTTGTCGGCGTCGTAGCGGGCCCGGTTGAACCGCCGGTCGACCCGGTGCTGGACGCGGCGGCGCAGCGGGTTGAACAGCGCGGCGGCCGCGAGCGTGGCGGCGGCGACGGCGACCTGCGAGGTAAGGTCGAACACCTGAGTCGCCAGCAGGACCAGCCCGGCGTACAGGCCGGCCAGCAGGGCGGTGACGATCGTGTAGGCCAGCGTCCGGCTGATGATCCGGTCGATGGCATAGAGCCGGTATTTGAGGATCGCGATACCGATGCCGACGGGCAGCGCGATCACCCCGCAGATGGCCGCGTTGCCGATGGCCGACACGATGGCATTGGCGTTGTCCGAGAGAGCGAACGTCGACCAGCCGCAGACGACGCTGACGATGGTGCCGCTCACTGCCCACTTGAGCTGCTGGCGCCGGTCACTGCCCGATCTGAAGAAGCTGACGACCTGGCGTCCGAGCGCGGCGACCAGGCTGAGCCCGAGCAGCCAGAAAAACACCATCTGGACGTCGCCCCACCAAGCGGTTGCGCCGGACGGACTGTCGAGGCTGGCAAGCTCGCCGCTCCCGTCCACCGTGACGTGGTGTCCGATGAGGGCCGCGGCCGAGATCTCGAGCGCACTGCCGATCCACGCCATGGCAGCTGCGAGATAGAGCCACGTCACGACGCGCCACAGGCGCGAGGTCGGCCGACCGTCCGGGAACAGCTGCACGGCCAGCCCGAACAGGGTGATCGCCGGACCCCAGCCGATCTGCACCAACAAGGCCAGCCAGCCGAGCGGCAGCCTGCCGTGGTCAAGGCGGTAATCGACCCGGAGCCAGTTCGTGCCCGCTGCGCTGAGCATCGCGAAGCAGCCGATGCCGAGGATTATCCAGCCCATGGGGTTAGCGGGTAGCTGCCGCGCGACGACCACTCCGACCGTGGTCGTGGCCACCACCAGGAGCACTGTCGGCAGGTCACGGACGGCAAAGAGGTTATGCGCGGCTGCATTCGCTGCCGTAGCGCCGAAGAGGACCAGTACCAGCACTCCTATCACCAGCGCCGCCGTTGGCGAGGCAACGCGCCGTGTGCGGGCGGTGACAGCTGCGCTCATGACGCACCGCCCGGTGTCCACACGCTGATGTGGGCTGGTTCGAGGGCGTGCTGGACGGTGCTTATCAGATCGGAACGCACCGCGTCGGGGTCGGTGGCGTCCTGCAGCCGCGCGGCGAAGGCAGCGACGGTGTTGTCGGCGTCGTAGCGGGCGCGGTTGAACCTGCGGTCGACGCGGTGCTGGACGCGGCGGCGCAGCGGGTTGAACAGCGCCGCGGCGGCGAGCGTGGCGGCGGCGACACCAACCTGCGAGGTGAGGGTGAAGACCTGGGTCGCGAGCAGGACCAGGCCCGCATAGACCGTGGCCAGCACGCCAGTGACGATCGCGTAGGCCAGCGTCCGGGAAATGACGTGGTCGATGTCGTAGAGGCGGTACTTCAGCACCGCGATGGCGATAGCGGCGTACATGCTCACCAGCGCCAGGGAGAACACCACCTTGAGCGTAGCTACCGCCGTACTGGTCACGCCGGGGCTCAGCCCTAGCTGCGGGGCGTCTGCGAGCGGGATCACCGTGGCGACCACGAGCGCTGCGGCCGTCACGAACCACTTCAGCTGCAGCCTCTCCTCACCGGACGACCCGGTGAACCGGACTACGACCGCGGCAACCCCGACCAGCAGGGCTGGGAACATCACGACCGCGTCCGCGGCGTGCGTCCCTGGATACCACCCTTTACTCAGCGCGGTATACGGGGCCGCCCAGACGCGGCTGGCGCGTGCCGCGAAGGCCGCCACATCCAGGGCATTCGCCGCAGCCACGTACCACGAGGCCGGGCGCCATCGCCGCGAGCGCAGTCGCCCGGTCGGGAGCAGCAGGAGCAGGAACGTCAACCCCGCGATCGGAACAGACCAGGCCCAGTTCAGGAACCACACGGCCGCCCGGGCCGCGGGCAGCGAGCCCGGAGCCGCGACGAGTCCGCGCTGCCCGTAGCGCTGGCAGAAAAATCCCAGCCCCAGTACAAGGCCGGTGCCGAGGATAATCCAGCCGATCCTGTTCCCTGGTCGCTTGGAGGCCAGGACGAAGCCCACCGCCGGGAGGGCTATGAACGTGACCTCCTCGAACACACTTGAAAAATCCCAGCCGCTCCCCGCAATGAGATGCCGGTCGGCGTACGACAGTGCCAGCCCGCCGGCGATCAGGGCAATCGCCAACGCTGCGACGCAGCCGGTCACGCATCGAAGGATCCGGACCTTCATGTGCGGCTCCTAGGACGAGCTGATCCCGATGGTCACAGCAGCGGTCACCATGGCTCGCTCGGCAGCCAGAGTGCAAGGCGGGCGGGTTGGAGGGCGTGGTGCACGGTTTCGATGAGGTCGGCACGCACCCGCGTCGGGGTCGGTGGCGTCTTGCAGGCGGGCGCCGAAGGCGGCAAGCGCCTTGTCGGCGTCGTAGTCGGCGCGGTTGAGCCAGTGGTCGACGCGGCGCTGGACGCGGCGACGCATCGGGTTGAACAGCGCGTCGGCGAGCGTCGCGGCGGCCACCGCGACCTGGGAGGTGAGTGACAGCACCTGTGTGGCCAGAGGCACCAGCAGCACGGCCGACGCCGTCAGCGCACCTGCCACCACCGTCGGCGTGGGCATGCGCGGCCGGACGCCGCGCGCACCGCTGGCCCAGGTGCTCACGTCGGGCCGTCCCTGGCGTCGGCCATGGACTTCGCCGCGCCGGGCAGTCCGACGCCGGCGAGATCGGGCTCCGTGCGGATCCCGAAGACATCCCGCAGTGCCGTGAGCGCGGCGAGCTCGCCGCACCGGCCGTGCACGCCGGGCAGCGGCGGCGTCGACGACGAGCACAGGTAGATCCCGCGCGCCGGGGTGCGGTAGGAGTTCCATCGCGCGACGGGGCGCGCCAGCGTCTGGCGCACGGTCTGTGCGCCGGCCGCGATATCACCGCCGACGTAGTTCGGGTTGTACTGCTCTTCCCCGGCGGCGGTGCGCACGGCGCGGGCCAGCACCAGGTCTCGGAATCCCGGCGCGAACCGCTCGAGCTGCGCCTCGACCGCCGCGGTCATATCGACGTCCGAGCCGGACGGCACGTGACAGTAGGTCCAGAGCACGTGCTGCCCTGCGGGCGCCCGGTCCGGGTCGACAGTGCACGGCTGCCCGACCAGGACGTACGGCGACGCGGGGTGCCGGCCAGCGGCGATATCTGCCTCGGTCGCGGCGATCTCCTCGAATGTCCCGCCGAGATGCACGATGGCCGCTCGCCGGCAAGCCTCGTTCGCCCACGGCACCGGGCCGGACAGCGCGAAGTCGATCTTGCAGACTCCGGCGCCGTACCGGAACCGGCGGAGCGCGCGCAGGTAGCCTGCGGGCAGCCGGTCACCGGCGATGGCGGCGAGCGCCCGGGGCGCGACGTCGAGCAGGACGGCCCTGGTCGGGGGCAGCTCGGCGAGCGAGCGTACCCAGCGCCCAGCTTCCACGCGGCCGCCGGCCGCAAGGACGGCGTCCGCCATGGCGTCGGTAATCCGCGCGCTGCCGCCGACCACGAACGGCCAGCCGGGCTCGTGCGCCAGCGCGGTGAGCATCAGTCCGACGGCGCCCGACGGCGCCGCGGTGAGCGGCAGCATGCTGTGCGCCGCGGCCCCGGCTATCAACGCGCGGGCCTCCAGCGTTTGGAATCGCTTGGCGAGCCCGGCCGCGCTGCGCAGCGCGTGCCCCGCGAACGAAGCCAGCCCGCGCGGGTAGCGTCTGGGCGGCAGCCGGATCGGCGAGAGCAGCAGCTTGGTGAACTCGCTGTCGCCGGTGGCGAGCGGCCCGATCAGCCTCCGGTAGGCGCGGGCGTCCGGTCCGAGCCGGTCGGCGGTGGCGGTCACCGAGGTGGTGACGACCGCGGCGCGGCCGCCGTCGAGCGGGTGCGCAAACTCGACCTCGGCGTTGACGAACCGCACGCCGCGCTCCTGCAGGCCGAAGCGAAGAAAGAACGGTGAGGCCGCGGCGAGCGGATGCGCGGTGGAGCATACGTCGTGCCAGAAGCCCGGCAGCGTCAGATCCTCGGTCCGGCAGCCCCCGCCGGTGCTGGCCGCCCCCTCGACGACCAGCACACTCAACCCGGCGGCGGCGAGGGTGACCGCGGCCGCCAGGCCATTCGGCCCGCTGCCGACGACGACGGCGTCGTGATCCACCCGCGTTCCCCCTCGCAATCAGCCTGCTCAGCCAGGCGCGACGTCGTTGCGGCGACCAGACCGACGGCCGGTCGGGTCTGCCACGGTTTGCAGCATGCTGCGGATCAGTGAGTTGTGCCAGATGTTGCCTGCGTTGCGCCACTGACGCCGGGTGTCTACCCAGTTCGCGTGCACTGTCACGGCAGGCGATTCAACGCCAAGCCGGCGACCCAGGGCCTCCAGCGTTGCGATCCAGAATCGGTCTTCCTTGCGGGCCCCGCCCAGCAGGAGGCCGACCTCGTACAGGGGGTCGTTGGCCCGGAACAGGGCCTGTGCCTGAACCCTGGTCGAGTCGTCGGAACGCTCGGCGGAGAACGTGATCCAGCCCGCGAACATGTGCCCCTGCGGCGTCATGAGCGTGAACGATTCGGCGTCGGCGTACAGCACCATGACCCCTGTCGACAGCTTCACGCCACCGCCGACCGCCACGTCGAGCAGCGCTACCTCGCCCGGGCGGATGCCGGTCAGCGGGGCGGCGAATCTGTTCCCGGCGGGCCAGAATTCGGGAAAATGCTCGCGCCAGACGGCAATCGCTTCCGTGGGTTGGATGCCGGCGCCTACGTCCATCCGGTAGGTCTTCTGCAGCATCTTGCCGAACCCCTGGACCGGCCCCATGAGGCGCCGGCCGGCCACGTTGGTGCCGCGGACTCCCTCGCGCGGGCCCACCTGCAGGCGGTCCACCTTGGTTGCCCAGTTCGCCGCGTCCCGCGGGGCCGGCCTGGCCGGCTTGTCGCGGGGCGGCGGGTCCGGCGGCACCGGAGCCACCGTGGCCTCCTTGAAGCTCAGTTCGATCTCTGTGGCCGAGGCCGCTGCCTCGGGCCCGGTGTTGTCGGCCATGACTTCCCCCTCGGGCTGACTAGCTCGCGGCACCCGCGAGCGCCGCCGACTCGCTGTCGTAGATGGTGATTGCCTCGTCCAGCCGGGTGACCTCGAAGATCTCCCGGTAGTGGGGGCTGAGGCCGAAGGCGGCCAGCTGCTGGCGCTGCCGGTTCGCCCGGACGAGCAGCGTGACGAGCATGCCGATGCCGCCGCTGTTCATGTACTCGAGGCCGTCGAAGTTCAGCACTAATCTGCTCGCGGTGGTGCCCGCCGCATCGTATGCCGACATCAGCACCGGCTCGCACGCCGCCGTGACCTCGCCCTTGATGTCCACGACGGCAACCGCGGCGCCGACGTGGCGGACCTCCATAGTGACTGCCGAGGTGCCCATTTCGATTCCCTCCTTGAATCCGCGGGCCGCGCCGTCAGCCGGCCGGCCCGGTGAGCCGGCTCACGACGTCGTCGAGGTCGGGATAGAGCTCGATGAAGTCGGAGAGCCTGGTGATGTCGAAGATCTCGCGGTAGTGCGGGGACAGCCCGCACGCCGCGACCGCACGGCGCTCCGCCCGCGCCCTGGCCAGCACGCTGACGATCAGCGCGATGCCGGTCGAGTTGATGTAGTCGACCGCCGCGAAATCGAGCACGATGGTGCGCGCCGGGCCGTCAGCGGTCGCGCGCTGGTACGCGCTCGTCAGCGTCTCCGCCGCCGAGCCGTCGACCTCTCCGGACAGCTCGATGACCGACGCCGCGCCGATCGTCCGCGTTCTGGCCGCACATGCGCTCTTCATTGCCCAGCTCCCTCGGCTCCGGAGGCGGCGGTGTGCATGGTCAGCCAGACCGTGTGCCGTGCCCCCTCGGTGGTGACGTCCAGGGCGTCGACCATGTTGCGGATCAGGAACAGCCCCCAACCGCGCGGGTTTTGCCGCCCTTCGAGCTTCTCGGCGAGGTCCGGCTCCTCCGCACTGGCATCTGCGGCTGCCCCGCCGGAGTCGCTGATCCCGACCACGATCTCGGTGCCGGACTGCAGCACCTCCACCTCGACGGGGACCTCAACCTGGTTGTGGTTGCCGTGCTCGATCGCGTTCATGGCCGCCTCGGCGACCGCGGTCTTGAGCCGCTCCAGCCGAGCCGCGGTGAGCCCCCGTCCGGTGACCGCCTCGGCCACCATGGCCAGTGCCAGCCGCTCGTTTCCTGGCTCGCTCGGCACTGCGAAGGCCGCGAGCCGGCGCGGCTGGGATGCCGCGGAGCCGGTCATCGGGCGCCGCCCTCGCGGCCGGCCTGGGCGCGTCGCGCGGCTGGCTCGACGTGCCGGGTGGCCGGTGACCGCTCGAGGCTGACCAGCGTGATGTCGTCCTCTTGCTCGTAATCGGCGCCGGTGAACTCGTGGAGTTCGGTCAGGCAGAGGTCGATCAGCGCCGCGCCAGCCGGCCCGTTGGCCACGAGGGCGGCGACCCTGGGGAAGCCGAACATCTCCCGGTCCGATCCGTGGGCCTCGGCCAGGCCGTCGCTGTGCAGCAGGGCGCAGTCGCCGGGCTGGAACTCGAAGGTCTGCTCGTCGTACGTCATGCCCGGCATCAGGCCGAGCGGCATGCCGCGGGCCCGCAGCTCGGCAATGCCGCCGCTGGTACGCACGTAGGGCACGTCGTGCCCGGCGTTGGCGAACACCACCGCGCCACTGGCGGAGTCGAGCACCATGCACAGGCAGGTGACGAACATGTGCGCCGGGATATCGGCGCAGAGCAGCTCGTTGACCTGGGCGAGCACAGCGCCGGGGGAGATGAGGCGGGGCGCGGCCGCGCGCAGCAGCGCGTGCGTGCTGGCCATGACCAGCGCCGCCGGGATGCCCTTGTCGGTGACGTCACCGACGACACACATCACCCGGCCGTCGGGCAGCGGGATGAAATCGTAGAAGTCGCCGCCGACGGTCCGCGCCGGGCGGTAGAAGGCGGCCACGTTCCAGCCGGGCAGATCGGGCAGGCTGGACGGCAGGAACTGCTGCTGGATGATCTGGGCAATCTTGAGCTCCTGCTCGATCCGCTCCCGGCTGCGCGCCTCGGCCTGCTGTTCGCGGACAAGCTGGCCCACCCGCATTGCCGGGGCGGCGTACCCGGCGAGCGCCGTCAGGAGCCGCTTGTCTTCGGAGGAGTAGCCGCGCTCTGATCGGCGCGCGCCCAGGCTCAGCAGGCCGACGAGACTGCCCGAGGAGATCAGCGGGATCACCAGCACGGCGCCCGCGGCACGAAGCGCGGCCAGGCCGGGAGAGTCCAGCTGGAGGCCGGTGATGTCCACCGCCTGAGCGTGGCTCAGCAGGTACTGCAGCAGCGGGTCGTTCGGCGCGAGCTCGACATCGGGTCCGGTCACGACTTCCGCGGTCGGCGGGGCTACGAGCGGATCGGTACCTGCCGCCCGTCGGCGCAGGCGGCCGCGCCGCGCCGCGCCGTCCGGCCGCGGGATCGCGCGGCGCGCCGCAATCGGCTCGGCTGCCGCCCCGCCCGCTGCCGACACTGCCGCTGAGACCGCGGCCGTCGGCCGGAGCTCGCCGAGCACCGCAGTGCTCGCGGGCTGGTCCCCGCTGCTCTGGCTGGCCCGGTTCGGCATGTCACGCTCCCCAGGTGGCGCTCCCGTACTGAACGCAACGCCAGCTTAGGAAGCCGGCGCTACGAGATCGTTACGGTAACTAGGTCCCTCCGCATTACTTTTAACGCGGCACCGTTACGGTAGCCAGCATTACCTGAGGACTGACCGGATGAGCATGGTGCGCCTGGTCTTTCTCGGGCCGCCGGTCGTTGAGCGTGACGGCGTCCCGGTGAGCTTCGACACGCGCAAGGCTGTTGCGTTGCTGGCACTGCTCGCGGTCAGCCGCCGGGAATACGGCCGTGACCAGCTGGCTGCCCTGCTGTGGCCGGAGGCCGACCTCGTCCGCGCGCGCGGCTCGCTGCGCCGGACGCTGTCGGTCACCGCCGCACAGCTCGGCGTCGGCCTGACCATCACCCGCTCGGCGGTCGCGCTCGCGGACGGTATCGTGCGCGCGGACGTGACCGACTTCGAGTCGCTCATCGCGGGGCCCGACGTCGCCGCGCTCGATGCCGCGGTCCGGCTCTACCGTGACGACTTCCTGGCCGGGTTCGCGCTGCGCGACTGCGCCGAGTTCGAGGACTGGCAGGCCGCTCAGGCCTCGCGGCTGCGGCAGCTGCTCGCGCGGGGGTTGCAGCGGCTCGTCACGGCGCGCACCGACTCGGGCGAACTGGACGCGGCGCTCGACCACGCCCGCCGCTGGCTGGCTCTCGATGAGCTGCACGAGCCCGCCCACCAGGCGGTGATCAGGCTGCTCGGCTGGACCGGGCAGCGGTCGGCTGCCCTGCGGCAGTACCGGACCCTGATCCGGGTGCTCGACCGCGAGCTCGCGGTCCGCCCGTTGCCCGCGACGACGCAGCTGTACGAGCAGGTCAGGACGGATCAGCTCCCGCCGCCGCCGGCGGCTGGGCCGGCGTTCCAGCCGGCCGTTGCCGAGCGCGCCGGTGCGGCGGAACCCTGGCCGCTGGTGGGCAGGGAAACAGAGCTCGCCACGCTGACGGCGAGCTGGCGATCGGTGGGAACGGCGGGCCGGGTGGCAGCGGTCGTCGGCGAGGCCGGCAGCGGAAAGACCAGCCTGGTCCGGGAGCTTGTGTCCGTTGCGGCGGACGCCGGCGGCGCGCTCGTCGCCGGGCGGTGTCACGAGGGCGAGGAGGCGCTGCCGTTTGTGCTGGCGGCCGATCTGCTGCGCGGCTGCCTGGCGGTACGCCCCGACCTGCCCGAGGTGCTGTCCGGCGATACGGCGGCGCTGGTCGGCAGGCTCGTGCCCCGGCTCGCCGCGGCGCATCCCGACGTCGCGCCGCCGGCGCTGGACAGCCCGGTCGCGGTCACCCGGATGTACGCGGCAATCGCCGAGACCCTGGCCGCCGCGGTCGGCCCGGCGCCGCACTCCGGTGCTGGCGCCGGCCGCGCCGCCGGCCGACAGCCCGGCACGTCACCGGCGCGCCCGTCAGCCGTCGTACTGATCGCAGACGTGCACTGGGGGGACAGCTCGTCGCTGGACCTGCTCGGCTACCTCGTGCGGCGGGTGACGGAGCTGCCGGCGCTGCTCATCGTCAGCTGGCGGCCGGAGCACGCGAGCCGGCTGCGCGGCCTGCGAGCCGCGGTCGCCGAGCAGGCAGGGGCAGGCGCGGGCGTGCTCGTCGAGCTGGCACCGCTCGACACCGGTCAGCTGACGGCGCTGCTGCGCGCCGTCGACAGGCCGGACGTGGACCCGGCCCGGCTGCTCGCCGAGACGCGCGGCCTGCCGTTGCTGGTGCGCGCGTACCTGCAGGCGGTGCAGCCGGGCTCCGCGCAGCAGACCCCTGGGCAGCAGACCCCCGGACAGCCGGAATCCGGGTGGCCGGAGCCCGCGCCCGCCGGTGCCGAGTGGTGGCCGACCGGATCGGTACGCGAGCTGCTGCGTGACCGGCTGCTGCAGGTCAGCGAGCCCACGATGCAGGTGCTGACGGCCACGGCGGTACTCGGCGGCGACTGCGACGCCGACCTGCTGAGGTCGGTGAGCGGGCGGGCCGAGGACGAGGTCGTCGAGGCAATCGACGACGCGGTCGCGCGGCTGCTGCTGGCCGAGGCGCCGCCGACCGGGGCCCAGGCGGCGCCGTCCTACCAGTTCCCGTACCAGGCGCTCCGGCGGACCGTCTACGACCTGGCGACGCTGGCGCGCCGGCGGCTGCTGCACGGCCGGGCGGCCGACGCGCTCGCCCGACGGCACGAGCGGGATCCGATGTCGGCCGCCAGCGCCGTCATCGCGGATCATCTGCAGCGAGCCGGGCGGGATGGCGAGGCCGCCGGCTGGTGGTGGCAAGCGGCCACCATGGCCCGCGAGCTGTACGCGCACGCGGACGCGTCGGCGCACCTGACCAGGGCGCTTGCTCTCGGCTACCCGGAGGTTCCCGGCCGGGTCGCGCTGGGTGAAGTGCTGATCGCGCTCGGCCGGTACACCGAGGCGCTCGCCGAGTTCGAGACGGCGGCGGCCGTCGTCTCCGACGGCGACCGGGCTGAGCTCGCCGTTATCGAGCACAAGCTCGCCGAGATTCAGCACCGGCTGGGCAACTGGCACCTCGCCGCCGCCCACCTCGCCGCGGTCCAGGACCTGCTGCCCGACGATAGTCCGGGCCTGCGCGCCCGGGCGGGTGCCGACCAGGCGCTCGTCGCGTTCCATGCGGGCGACGCCGGTGCCGCGGCGAGCCTGGCGGCGACCGCGCTCGCGGCGGCCACTGACGCCGCAGATGGCGGCGCAGCGGCGCAGGCGCTCAACGTGCTCGGCATGGTGGCCGCCAGGGAGGGCCAGGCCGCCGACGCCGAGCGCTGCCTGCGCGCCAGCCTGGAACGGGCCCGCGAGCTGAGTGAGTCCAGCACCGTGGTGGCCGCACTCAACAACCTGGGACGGCTGCTGGCCGATACCGGCCGGGCGAAGGAAGCGCTGACGGCGGCCAGGGAAGCGCTTGCGGTCGGCCGTCAGCTGGGTGATCAGCACCGGCTGGCCGCGCTGCACACCAATCTCGCCGATCTGCTGCACGCCGCGGGGCAGCAGGATGAGGCGATGGACCACCTCAAGGAGGCCGCGCGCCGGTTCGCCGCGGTCGACGCGGGCTCAGGGCTCCGGCCGGAGATCTGGACCCTCGTCGAGTGGTGAGCGGCGTGGCGGAGTCCCTGGTAGCCCCGCCGCCCCGACCTGGCCCTCCGGGCCGTGGGGTAGCATGACCCGCATGTCACGGTGGTATTGGCGCTTTAGGCTGGCTCTGAGTGGAGCGAGCGAGCAGCCGACGCGCTGATCCGCCACTCAGAGCCAGGAGGACAGAGACCGTTGTCTCTGTCCTTTCGCGTGTAATGGGACCTGGCTCCCCTGTGAGGGCGTCGGGGGAGCCGGGAAGGAACGCAGGATGCCACACACCAGTGATACGCGCGTCCAGGCCTACGATCCGTTGCTCGCGCCCGCGGCCCTGCTGGACGAGCTGCCGCTGGATGATGACCTCGCGAAGGGCGTGGAGCAAGCTCGCGTCGACATCTGCTCGGTGCTCGACCGCGCGGACGACCGGCTGCTGGTGGTCGTGGGTCCGTGCTCGGTCCACGATCCGGCCGCCGCGCTGGCGTACGGCGCCGAACTGCGCGACCTCGCCAGGTCGCTGGCCAGGGACCTGCTCGTCGTGATGCGGGTGTACTTCGAGAAACCGCGCACGGTTACCGGCTGGAAGGGCCTCATCAACGACCCGGGCCTGGACGGCACGCACGACGTGCACCGCGGGCTGCGCACGGCCCGGCGGCTCTTGCTGGACATCCTCGAGCTTGGCCTGCCGGTCGGCTGCGAGTGGCTCGACCCCGTTACTCC
>Ga0187781_10001991_pt1 | contig 15577 bp, 12 predicted proteins | sample 0715_SJ02_MP02_2_FD_132447 | JGI IMG/M metagenome (GOLD analysis project Ga0187781, IMG submission 132447) | Tropical peat soil microbial communities from peatlands in Department of Meta, Colombia - 0715_SJ02_MP02_20_MG | ecosystem: Environmental > Terrestrial > Soil > Wetlands > Peat | place...
CGCTCCGACGCAGTCGGAGAGAATGCGGCAGAACACGCGGCTACCGGGAGCGGCACGGGCGACCTTTTCGACCTCGGCCTGGCAGTCGACCGCGTAGAGGCGCACGCCGAGCGCGTAGGCGCGTGCGATATCGCGCTCCTTCTTGATCGTATTGCCGTAGGAGACGCGGTCCGCGGTGGCGCCGGCCGCGAGCACCATCTCGATCTCGGGGATCGAGGCGGTATCGAAGCAGGAGCCGAGCCCAGCAAGCAGCGACAACACTTCCGGCGCCGGATTAGCCTTCACGGCGTAGAATACGCGCGTGTCGGGCAGCGCCTTGGCGAAGTTGAGGTAGTTCTCGCGGACGACATCGAGGTCGACGACGAGGCACGGCCCGTCGTCCTGCCGCGAGGCGTGGCGATTACGCAGGAAGTCGCGGATGCGCGCGGTCATGGGCGCTCTCCTCACCAGGTTCAATGAGCCTCGCGGCTCGGATTGAAGTTCGGGCGAACGGGTTCGCCCGGCGTCAGCGGGTGAGGGTCGACGCCTAGCCGTGTGGTGGAGACACGGTACGCAGGCGGCGGGCTCTACACCCGAGATGCTGCCTTGGCTTGGAGCGGGAAATCCCGTTCCGCACGGCCGGCAAGGATTGAACAAGCCTCTAATGGTGCCGACCTTTGGAGGGTCGACGAGACCAGAGAAGCCCGCTCCGTCGTTGCTTTAAGCCGCGTCCCCCGTTGAGCGCGGGGTGCGCCGGTTTCGCCTCCGGCTGCCGGTTAAGTGGTTCGGAGCTCAAGCGGTCGATGATCTCGCCGTCGGGGTTGGAGTCCCTTGGCTTTGAGTCTCGACCTCACTCCGGGCGGCTGTCCGGCCTCTTGTCCGGATGCCCACCAACCGGCACGCGGCCACAGGCACGTGCGAAATTGGGCAATCGCGAGTTAAGCGCGTTGATCCATCGATGCAAGAGTTTTTTTGCCTTCGCGCGTAATTTTTTGTCGCGTCAACGTCGAAATGGTTACGCGAGCGTTGCGCGGCGATCGTCGAGCGTCGCGCGCGTTTGGTTCGACGCACGGCGCCAACTGATGTTGAAGCCTCGATCAACGCCACAGTGATGCCGCAAGTCGGCGCACGCACGCCGCCGCGCGAGGCCGTGTCGGCTCCTGCACTTGCGCGCTCTTTGAGCGATGCGATAATCGCGCGCGGTGTAGCGCTCGGGTCAGTATGGCCGACCATGAGAGCTCGGTGCCGGAAAGCTCGGTGCCGACGCGAGAGGCCGCAGGGCGCGGCTCGCAATCCCAGCAACGTCATCTGCGAATGAGACGGAGGCTCATGCCTGAGATCGAAGCAAACCGGCGGCCGATTGCGTCGCGGTCGGCGGGATGGGCGAAGGCCTCGGCGGCGTTTCTCGCGCGAACGAGCGTGACGCCCAATCAGATCTCCGCGGCCAGCGTGGTCTTCGCCGCCGGCGGTGCGGCGCTGCTCGCGCTCAAGCCCGATGTGATCGGCCTCATCGGCTGCGCCGCCGCCGTTCAGGCCCGGCTCGTCTGCAACCTGCTCGACGGCATGGTGGCGATCGAGGGCGGCAAGAAATCGGCGGTCGGATCGCTGTACAACGAGTTTCCCGACCGCATCGCCGATTCTCTGTTGATCGTCGCCCTGGGCTATTCCGTCGGCTGGCCGGCGCTCGGCTGGTTGGGCGCGCTCGCCGCGGCGCTGACCGCCTATATCCGCGTGTTCGGCGGCTCGCTGGGCTTTGCGCAGGATTTTCGCGGGCCCATGGCCAAGCAGCAGCGCATGGCCGTTCTCACCGCCGCCTGCGTCGTCGGTGCCGCTGAACGGCTGTTAGCCGGAACCCATTATGTCCTGATCGCGGCCGCCGTCATCATCGCCGCCGGCTCGGTCGCGACGTGTGTTACTCGCACGCTCGCCATCGCCGATAAGCTTAAGGAAGGCTAGCGTGTGGCTCTCGTACCTCTTGATCGGATCGGTTCGGGCGCTTCTTGGCGCGACGCCGCGCTGGATCGGCTCAAGGCCCGAGGATCGGCAGCGCATCTATTTTGCCAACCATACGAGCCACATCGACACCGTCGCGATATGGTCGGCGCTCCCGCCGGATTTGCGCGCCAAGACGCGCACCGCCGCGGCCGCCGATTATTGGGGCACAAGCACCCTCAAGCGCACCATTGCGCTCAAAGCGTTGAACGCCGTTCTCATCGACCGCAAGAGGGCGGACGCGCAGGCGGATCCGTTGCGGCCACTCTATGATGTGCTGGAGGCCGGCCAGTCGATCATCATTTTTCCGGAAGGAACGCGAGGCCCAGAGCGGCTTCCCGCTCCATTCAAGTCGGGCCTCTATCACCTGGCGCAGCGCTTTGCCGACGTCGAGCTCATTCCGGTTTATCTCGACAATCTGCATCGCAGCATGCCGAAGGGGACATTCTTTCCGGTTCCGCTGATCTGCACGGTGCGCTTTGGCGCGCCGCTCCCCCGCATCGCCGGCGAAGACAAGTCCGCTTTTCTCGAACGCGCGCGCAACGCCGTCATAGAGCTGGCCAAATGACCCCTGCACACAAGCTTTATTGGCTCATTGGCGGTGTCGTCGCCCTGCTGGTCGTCGCCTCGGCGATCGGACGCATCCTGCGTGCGCGGGTGAAAGACGAGAAGGCGGCCGCCGTCGTCGACAATCTCAATGCCCGCGTGCGCGCCTGGTGGTGGATGGTGGCGGTGTTCGCGGTGGCGTTTCTTCTCGGCCGCAACGTGACGATCGCGATGTTCGCGTTCATCTCGTTCTTTGCGCTCCGCGAATTCCTCACCCTCACACCGACCAAGATCGGCGATCACCGCGCGCTGTCGGTGGCGTTCTTTATAGTTATCCCGGTTCAATATTTGCTGATCGCGACAAGCTGGTACGGCCTGTTCTCGATCTTCATCCCGGTTTACGGCTTTCTGTTTCTGCCTTCGATCTCCGTGCTGGCGCACGACACCGAAAGCTTCCTCGAGCGCAGCGCCAAGATCCAGTGGGGCCTGATGATTACGGTCTATTGCATCAGCCACGTGCCGGCGCTGCTGCTGCTCGACATACCGGGCTATGCCGGCGCCGACCCGCTCTTGATGTTCTATCTCATCCTCGTCGTGCAGATGAGCGATGTGCTGCAATATGTCTTCGGCAAGCTGTTCGGCAAAACGAAGATCGCACCTGTCGTCAGCCCGTCCAAGACTGTCGAAGGTTTTGTCGGCGGAGCGATAAGCGCCACGCTGATCGGCGCGGCGATGTGGTGGATCACGCCGTTCACGCCGCTCCAGTCCGCCGGCATGGCATTCGTCATCGTGCTGATGGGCTTCCTCGGCGGCCTCGTGCTCTCGGCTGTCAAGCGAAGCCTCGGCGCGAAGGATTGGGGCGCGATGATCGAGGGCCATGGCGGCGTGATGGACCGTATGGATTCGGTCAGCTTCGCCGCGCCCATATTCTTTCACGCGACCCGGTATTTCTTCACGTAAGCTTCGCGAGTGGTCAAGCGAGCGCGGTCGGCGCCGCCGACGTGCGCGGCGCGCGCCGCGATGCCAGCAGCGCCAGTGCGGCGCCGACGGCGCCGGCGGCGAATACCGACGGGTAACCGAGCGCGCCGGCGATGATGCCGGTGATCGGTCCGGCCAAACCGAAGCCGATGTCAAAGAAGGCGACATAAGCCCCGAGTGCCGCGCCGCGGCTCGCCGGCGGCACACGCTTGACCGCTTCGATGCCGAACGAGGGGAATACCAGAGAAAAGCCGGCGCCGGTGAGGACCGCGCCGATGAGCGCTATCGCCGGCGCCGGCGCCAGCCACAACATGACCTGCCCGGCGCATTCGATGAGCAGCGACCAAGTGGCGACCCGGGCGCCGCCGAAGCGATCCGGCCAGCCGCCGAAGATCATGCGCGTGAAAACGTACGCCCCGCCGAAGCCGGTCAAGGCGAAGCCGGCGCCGCTCCAGCCTTTGCTCTGGAAGTCGAGAGCGGCAAAGATGCCGATGGCGCCGAACGCGATGGTGGCGAGCGCGAGGCCGGCACCGGATGGCGCGACGCGGCCGATCACGCGCGTGAACGGCAGCCGTTCGCCCTCGTGACGCGCTACCTTTTTAGTGAAGGCCGCGATTGCCGTCGCCAGAACGGAACAAACAATAATGCCGGCCGCAACGGCGGCGAAGCCTCCGGCAGCGCCCTGATGGGCCATCAGCCGAATGCCGATCGGGGAACCAAAGGCGATCGCGGCATACATGCCGATCCCGACCCAGACCATGACCTTGCCGGTATTCTGCGCGCCGACAAGGCCGATTGCACCGGCGAGCGCCCCGGTCATCGCCAGGCTTTCGGCCAGGCCCGAAATCAGCCTGGCGATGAGAAGGACTGCGAGCGACCCAAAAGGGGCGGACACTGGCAACGCCGCGATAAAATAAACAGCGCCGGCCAGGATGGAGCCGCCGGCGCCAAGCAGCATGGCGAATTTTGCTCCCCGGCGATCGCACAGAGTTCCCGCGAACTGGCGGGTCAACAACGTGGCCAATGACTGCGTGCCGACGGCAATGCCGACCGTCAGATTGTCGAAGCCCATGATGTCGTGGACTTGCAACGGAATGGCGGCGAGCGGCATTCCGACGGTCAGGTAAACGAAAAAGACGACAAGAACGAAGGGCGCGATGTGGAGCAGAACGCCGCGTTGCGGCTTCGCCACGGTTGCTGACGGGCTGATCGGGCTCATCGGGTTCTCAATGTTTTGCTGCGCAGAAGCTGCCCGCCGTTGATCATGATTTCCAGTGCAATGATCAAAGTGTATAGTTGCGTTCCATGCACTCCATCGACCTCAATCTGTTGGTCGCGCTCGATGCCTTGCTCGGCGAAGGCAGCGTGCTGGGCGCGGCGCGGCGGATGAATCTGTCGCCCCCGGCGATGAGCAGGACCCTCGGCCGCATTCGCCGCGCGCTCGGCGATGAAATACTGGTGCGCGCCGGCCGCCGCATGGTGCCGACGCCGCGCGCGCTTGAGCTTCATGGCCGGGTGCGTAGCTTGCTGGACGACGCCCGCCTGGTCATGCGGCCGGAAGGAGCGGCCGATCCGGCGACGTTCGCGCGTGCATTTACGCTGCGCGCCAGCGATTATGTCGCCGGGGTCTTCGGCGCTTCATTGCAGGCCATCGCAGCGCGGGAGGCGCCGCAGGTCACCTTGCGATTTGCCGACCAGGGCAAAGAGGATGTGGCCGCTTTGCGCGAGGGCCGCATCGATCTCGACATCGGTGTGCTCGGCGGCATCGGCCCCGAAATCAGGATGCAGACGCTTCTGCGCGATCGCTTCGTCGCGGTGGTTCGAGCCGGACATCCGCTGCTGAAAGGACGCCTGACGGCGCGGCGCTTTGCGGCCGCAACGCATGTGAGCGCTTCACGCCGCGGCTTTCCTCACGGACCGATCGACGATGCGCTCGCGAGCGAGGGGTTGTCGCGGCAGGTCCGCTTTGTTGTTCCGGGCTTTCATGCCGCCATGCTGACCGCCGCGGCCTCGGACATCGTGGCTGCGGTGCCGCTCGCCGTTGCCACGACCGCGGCGCGGCTCGGCCTGAAGATCTGCTATCGCGATCTGCCCGTTGCGACGCCGGCTATCGCCATCGCGCAAGCCTGGCATCCGCGGTTCGACAAAGATGCCGGCCATCGCTGGCTGCGGCAGGCGGTGCGTAGGGCGCTGACCGGCGAGCGCGAAGAATTGCCGCGCGCCGGCGGTTCTGCCGGCGCTCGGTGAGGGCAAGCGCGCGGGCTGCGATTCACACCTTCAGCACATCGGCATCGATCGGCAGCATGCGGATGCGCTTGCCGGTCGCCGCGAAGATGGCATTGCAGAGCGCGGGCACGACCGGGGGCAACGCCGGTTCGCCGAGGCCGGTCGGCGGATTGTCGGTGATGAGGAATTCCACATCGACCGGCGGCGCCTGATCGATCCGCAGCGGTTTGACGCTGTCGAAGTTCGATTGCAGCACACGGCCGCGATCGAGCGTGATCGCCTGTCCGAGCGCCGCGCCGAGCCCGTCAAGCGCTGCGCCCTGCACCTGGTTTACGGCGCCGCTCGGATTGATGATCTGGCTGCCGACATCGCCGACCACCCAGACATGATCGAGCTTGATCTCGCCCGTGGCGGCGACGGTCGCCTGCACGACTTCGGCGAAATAGCCGAAATGGCTGAAGTAGAAGGCGACACCCTTCGCCGTTCGTGCCGGCAGACCGTTGCGTTGCGACCAGCCGGAAATTTCGCCAGCCCGCCGCAGCACGTTGCGCATGCGGCCGGTGTCGAAGTCGCGCAGCCGGTCCGCCTTGCCGCTGGAATTGACCAGGACTTTGGGCTCGCCCAATAGCGCCATGCGGAACCCCAGCGGATCGGCGCCGGCCGCGTGCGCGAGCTCGTCCAGAAATGACTGAAATACGAACGCCAGCGCGTTGGAGCGAGGGGCGCGCAGCGGACCGGTTGGAACGCCGAGTTCCATCAGCGACTGGCCGAATTCAAGGTGCGGCACGAGCCCCGCGGGAAACTCGCTGGCATCCATTGCGGCCGAGTCGGCAACCTTGCCGCCCTGGCCGAAGGTGACAAAATGATCGCTCAGGGCGGAAAGCCTGCCCGCGCCGTCGAGCGCGCCTTTGAGGAAGTGGAAGCCGGCCGGGCGATAGAAGTCATGCTGAATGTCGTCCTCGCGCGTCCATACGAGCTTGATCGGAACCCCGACTTTTCGGGCGATCCAGGCGGCCTCGGCCATGAAGTCGTTGCGCAAGCGCCGGCCGAAGCCGCCGCCCACACGCGTCATATTGACGGTAATGTCGCTTTCGGCGATCCCGAGCGTCGCCGCCACGAGCTTGGTGCCGGGCTCCGGCAATTGCGTCGGCGCCCAGAACACGATCTTCCCGTCCTGAAAATGCGCGGTGCAGTTTTGCGGTTCGAGGCTGATATGGGCGAGGAACGGATAGGAATAGGCCGCCTCCACGACATGCGCGGCATTCTTCGCCGCCGCCGCGACGTCGCCGTCGCGACGCAGATAGGACGCGGGCGGTCCCTTGGCCAGTTCGGCCGCGCGTAGCGCGAAACCTTCGCTGCTCTGCGCCGCGGTTGGACCTTCGTCCCAGGTCACTTTCAGTTTGTCGCGCGCGCGGTTCGCCGCCCAAAAACTTTTCGCCACAATGGCGACGCCATCGGTCAATCCCTGCCAATCGCCCCGCGGATTGGCCTCGCTCGCCCTGACGATGAAAGCGTCGTGGATTCCGGGCAGCGCTTTGACGGCATCGATATTGGCGCTGAGGAGCTTGCCGCCGAAGACCGGGCATTTCTGAAAGACGGCATGCAGCATGCCCGGCAGGCTGACATCGATGCCGAACAGCGGCTGGCCGGTGACGATTTTTGCATTGTCGACGCCGGGAATCGGCCGGCCGATGATCTTGAAGTCTTTTGGATCCTTGAGCGCGACGCGTGCAAGATCGGGCGCCGGCACGCCGGCTGCCCGAGCGGCAAGCGCGCCGTAGGGGAGGGAACGCCCGCTGTCGCGATGATAGACCATGCCGGCTTCGGTGCTGCATTCGGCCGGCGCCACATTCCAGCTTCGCGCGGCGGCGGCGACCAGCATCTGACGGCCCGCCGCTCCGACCCGGCGCAGCGGATCGTAATTCAGCGGTGTCGCCCGGCTGCCGCCGGCGAATTGCTGACCGTATTTGGCGGTGTCGAGCGGCGCCTGCTCGATCCGCACATTCTCCCAGGCAACATCGAGCTCTTCGGCGATCACCATCGGCAGCATGGTCTTGATGCCTTGGCCGATCTCCGGATTCTTCGATATGATTGTAACAATGCCGTCGGGCGCGATGCGGATATAGGCATTCAGCGCGGCGTTTTCGCCGGCGGCCTCAGGGGCCGCCGCCATGGCTGTGCGCATGAGCGGCGGCAAGGTTGCCTGCAGCAGCAAGCCGCCACCCGCCGCAACAGTCGCCTGGAGAAACGCGCGCCGCGAACGGGTGGCGGCCGGCGGCAATTGGGCCTGGCGAGATTGGCGAGCTTTGATCGAGTTGGCGGTCATCATGATGTCCACCGTCACTTGATTGTTGAAGCATCGGCGGGAGCATGCGCCGCATGCTTGATAGCGGCGCGGATGCGCGTGTAGGTGCAACAGCGGCAGACATTGCCGCTCATCGCCGCATCGATGGCGGCATCGTTCGGATTTGGATTTTTGCTCAAGAGTTCCGCCGCGGACATGATTTGACCGGCTTGGCAATAGCCGCACTGCGGCACGTCGAGTTCCATCCAGGCCGCCTGCAGTTTTTTCCCGACAGGATGCTCCGCCATTCCCTCGATGGTCGCCACGGCGGCACCGCGAACGGAGGCGACGGGCACCAAACAAGAGCGCACGGCCTTGCCGTCGATATGCACCGTGCAGGCGCCGCAAAGCCCGGCGCCGCAGCCGAACTTGCTGCCTTTCAGGTCAAGCTCATCGCGCAACACCCACAGAAGCGGCATATCGCCGTCGACTTCGACACTACGCGTTACGCCGTTGACGTCGATCGTATAGGCCATGGTCCGCGCCTCTCATGCTGTTCACATGATAGCGTGCGCATGCGATCGTGTGCAGCGCGATGCCGCTCAAATGGCGGTGATGGTTGCTCGGAGTGTTAGAGCATGATCCGGAAAAGTGGATACCGGGTTTTCCGAAAAGATCATGCTCCATCAAAGATCTAGAGCGCGATGATGATTCAACACAAAGCCATCGCGCTCTAGTCGCCCGGTCGAGCACTATCGATCGGAAAACGGCACGATGCGGCTTTGCCGATGCAGCTATGTTGAAATGCTGGAATCGCCCATGCGTCAGCCGCGCCAGCTTGCGTCACCCGCGCCAGTAGCGGTCTTCCCAGCTGCGCGACAGCCGCATGGCGGAAAGGATGAGACCGGCCATCGAATAGGTCTGCGGGAAATTGCCCCAGAGCTCGCCGGTCTGCGGATCGACGTCCTCTGACAGAAGGCCGTATCGATTGCGATGACTGAGCGCGTCGGTGAACAAGTCGCGGGCGGCTTCGCGGCGGCCGAGCGACCACAGCGCGTCGATCAGCCAGAACCGGCAAATCAGGAATGCCGTCACCGGCAGGCCGAAATCGTCGGCATTGGCATAGCGCATGACGTGTTTTTCGCGCACCAGCTCCCGCTCCATCGCAGCGACGGTGGAGACGAAGCGGGGATCGTCCACGTCGATAACGCCGAGATCCGGAAGGAGCAGCACGCTGGCATCGAGATCGTCGGAGCCGAATGCCGCCGTGAAAGCGCCGCGCTTCTCGTTCCAAGCCTGATCGAGCAATGCCGCGTGAATCGGCTGGGCGACTGTGTCCCAGTATTTTGCGCGCTCGTCGAGGCCGATTCGTTTTGCGATCGCCGACAGCCGCTGACAACCGGCCCAGCACATGGCCGCCGAGTGGGTATGAATGCGTTGCCGCCCGCGATATTCCCAGATGCCGGCGTCAGGCTCGAGCGCCTTGCGCCTGGCACGCTCCCCGAGCGTCTCCAACAATTGAAAGAGGCCGACATCGCCCGGCCGCGGCAGACGCCGATCGAAGAACAGCGGCATCGCGGCAAGGATCACGCTGCCATAAGTGTCGTGCTGCGCCTGCCCGACGGCGGCATTGCCGATGCGAACAGGACCATCGCCGCGATAACCTTCCAGGTTTGGCGCCGTTCTTTCTTCCACCTCATTGGTCGGCACGACACTGTAGAGCGGCCGCAGCTCCTGGTCGGGCTTCGACGCAATCGAGATGGTGAACGCGATAAATTCTTCCATCGTGCGCGTGGCGCCGATGCGGTTGAGCGCCTGGACGACGAAATAGGCGTCCCGCAGCCAGCAATAGCGGTAGTCCCAGGTGCGGCCGGAGCCGGGCGCCTCGGGAATCGAGGTGGTATGCGCGGCAATAATGGCTCCGGTTTCGTCGAAGTTGCTCAGCTTCAAGGTGATGGCAGCGCGGATGATCGCTTCCTGCCAGTCGTAGGAAATCGACAGCCGGCGTACCCATTCCATCCAATAGTCGCGGGTGCGGTCGACGAAGTCGCGGCAGGTCGACTGCAGGTCGCCGGGAAAGGGCTCATCCGGGCCGAATACCAGATGCAGCGGCCGGGTGAGGACGAACGGCGCTTCGCCATCGATCAGCGACAGCGGAGCGTCGGTGGTCAGGCGTATGACGGTGCCCTCGCCGGAATAGCGGATATGATTGCTGCCGAGCGAGCGCTGCATCAGCGGTTTGCCGTAATCGCTGGTCGGCCGCATCCGAATGGTGATGCGCGGCAGGCCGGCCACCGGTTCGATGATGCGAAAGATCTGCGGCGGACGAAACACGCGTCCGAACTGCCGGAACCGCGGAACGAAGTCCGTGATTCTGACTTTGCCGCCTTGGCGATCGGTCAAAAGCGTGGAGACGATCGCAGTGTTGCGCACATATTCGGATTGGAATTCCGCCAAGTCGTCGAGCACGACATCGGAGAATCCCTTTTCCTCCTTGCCTGCCAGCAATCGGCAGAAGATCGGGTCGCTATCGAAGCGCGGATAGCACCACCACACGATCCGAGAGGTCGGATCGACCAGCGCAGTCGTCCTCCCATTGCCGATGACGGCAAGATCCAGCCCGTGATCTTTCATCCAACCGCGTCTCCGCGATTGGCCGCGATCTGGTCCAACCAGCCGCGCACCTCTTCGGGACCGTTGAAGTAGCCGTCCATGCCGGCGACGACGCGGCCGACGGAAAAGCCCAAGCCGCCGAATTGCGGAATGACCCCGAAGACCGGTTCGTCGGTGATGTCGTCGCCGATGAAGATCGGATGGCGGTTGCGGAATGGCGGATGCTTCATCAGTTCCGCGACCGCCAGCGCTTTGCTGACCTGCGCCGGTTTGACTTCGACAACGGCCTTTCCCGGCAGGATCTCGACCGTGCCGGCGGGCAATTGGTCGCAAATGTCAGTGACCGCCGCCTGCAGCGCCGGACCGAGATCGGGGGCAAGCCGGTAGTGCAGGGCCAGCGAATAGCCCTTGTCCTCGACCAGAATGCCCGGACCCAATTGCGTCAGCGTGGCGAGCGTGCGCTTCAATTCCTGGCTGAGCGACACGACCCGCCGTTGCGGCTCGGCGGTCGGAACCGGGCGCAGTTCGGCGCCGTGACCGCCGATGGCCGCGAGTTGCAGCGGAGCAAAGATCAGATCAATGTCGCGCAGCAGGCGCCCGCTCACCAACGCGAGCGCTCCGCCGGTGAGATCTTGCAGGCGCGCAAGCGTATGCCGCAGCTTGGGCGGCACCCAGACCTCCCGCGGGGTCGGGGCGATGTCGAGAATAGTGCCGTCTATGTCAAGCAGGATGGCGCATTGCCGCAGGTCGGACCTGAGCGATGTCTTTGCGATGTCCATTGCCAGATCGGCGGCGTGTTGTTGGCTCCGCACCTTCATATCCCATCGTTATTCGACAAAAGACAACGGCCGGGCAACCGTCTCGAGTGATTTGCGCTCTGCCGCCACGCCCCAGATCGCTTCGGCGACGGCGGCCGCGATCATCAGAAAAGCGCCGAAGGCGTAGCCCAGCGCGACGTTGCTGCGCGACCCGGTGCTGATCAGTATGCCCAGCAGCAACGGGCCGGCGACACCGCCGATGCCGGTGCCGACCGCATAAAAGAATGCGATGGCGAGCGCGCGAATTTCCAGCGGGAACATTTCGCTCACCGTCAGATAGGCCGAACTTGCGGCGGCGGAAGCGAAAAAGAAGACGAGCATCCAGGCGGCCGTGAGCGCCTGCGCCGATAGGAGACCGTGGCTGAACAAATATCCGGTGGCGGCCAGCAAGATACCGGAGATGCCGTAGGTGGCTGCGATCATTGTTTTGCGGCCGATCGTGTCGAAGAAGCGGCCGAGCACAATCGGCCCCAGCACGTTGCCTGCCGCAAACGGCAGGATGTACCAGCCGATTTGCCCGGCCGGAATGTCGTAAAAGTTGGTCAGAATCAATGCGTAGGTGAAAAACACCGCATTGTAAAAGAAGGCTTGCGCGGCCATCAGCAGCAGGCCGACGAGGGTGCGTTGCCGGTAGGTGCCAAACAACGTGCGCGCCACCTCCGCGAACGAGGTATGAGCGCGCGTGCGCAGCCGCACCTGTGGTCGTTCGCGCATGTCCGCGCCCGGCGCGTCGGCGAAATGTGCTTGAATCCCACGCACGACGGCCTCGGCCTCTTTGACGAAACCGTGGGTTATCAGCCAGCGCGGGCTTTCCGGAATCCAACGCCTCATGACAAGAATGAAGAGTCCTATTGCCGTGCCGATCAGGAAGGCCAAACGCCATCCGAGAGCGGGATCAATGAATTTTGAGTTGAGCAGCACAATCGAGCCGCCTGCGCCCATTGCCGCACCGACCCAAAAACTTCCGTTAATGAGAAGATCGGTCCAGCCGCGCAGGCGGGCGGGGATAAGCTCCTGGATTGTCGAATTGATGGCAGTGTATTCGCCGCCGATCCCGGCGCCGGTGAGGAAGCGGAACAGGATGAAGCTCGCAGCATCCCAGGATAGCCCGGTCGCCGCGGTGGCGAGAAGGTAAACCGTGAGCGTGATCGAGAACAGCTTCTTGCGCCCCAGGCGGTCGGTCAGCCACCCGAATAGAAAGGCGCCGAGCACGGCGCCGCACAGATAAGCGCTGCCGGCGAGGCCGATCTGCGAATTGCTCAGACCCAACGCGGAAGGCTGCGTCAATTCGCCGGATAGCGAACCGGCGAGCGTGACTTCCAGCCCGTCCAGCACCCAGGTGACGCCGAGCGCCACGATGACCAGGAGGTGAAAGCTGCCGAAGGGTAAAGAATCGAGACGATGCGGAATGTCGGTCTCGACTACATGGCCGCGCTGCGAATGCCCGCCGCCGGCGGCGCGCAGCGGTGAACGCGACCGTGGTGACGGAACCGGCCCGGCCGAATCCGCGTCACCTGCTGCCTCGGGTGCATACTGAGCCATGAACGTTGCCCCCAAGCGCAGTCTTGTTCGGTAACGTTTTTGCGCGACCTAGAGTTCCATTCGGCCGGTAGTCCCATTGCGCTGGACGTGCGCTCCGGCAGAACAGGCCGCAGCCGGTGCGGTTCCATGATAATCGTCGCGTTCGAGGCTCCCAATCTGGCGTGACCCTGTGATCGACAGAGTGATCAACAAACTGGAAATACCCCGGCGGCTTCGCGCCGTGGTGCGGGCGCGGGAATCGAGCCTCATCGCGCTCGCCGCGGTGGTGGGAGCGATCGCCGGTCTGGTCGTTACCGCGATGGGCGCCGGCGTCGACACGCTCCACCGGCTGCTCTTTCACCTGGAGCCTGGCGTGCGCTTGTCGGGGCTGCTGCGCCTCGATCCGTTTGTCGCTATCTCGGTGCCGTTAGTTGGCGGTCTCGCATTCGGAATTGCGCGCGAATTGATCGCCTACTGGCGCCCGGAAAGGGAAATCGATCCGATCGAAGCCAATGCGCTGCATGGCGGCCGCATGTCGCTCCTCGGCAGCGTCATCGTTGCGGCGGAAACGGTGTGGTCGAGCGGGGTCGGGGCTTCGGTCGGGCTCGAGGCCGGCTACACGCAATTCGCCAGCGGCATAGCGTCCCGCATCGGCATGGCGTTCCGGCTGCGGCGGGCCGATCTGCGCATACTGGTCGGCTGCGGCGCGGCCGGCGGTATTGCGGGCGCGTTCGGCGCGCCATTGGCCGGCGCCTTCTACGGCTTCGAACTCATCATCGGCGGCTACACGCCCAACAGTCTGGCGCCGGTCGCCGTCTCCGCATTGATCGGATACCTCGTCGCGCAGGCGCTTGCGCCGGCTGAACTTGGCGTTGTGGCGCCCGAGCGGATCGTCATCACGGCCCACGATCTCTTCATCGCGGCCCTCATCGGGCTTCTGTGCGCGGCGGCGGGCATTCTGATGATGCGCGGCGTCGCATTGTGCGAGACTTTATTCGGCCGCTTGAAACTGCGCTTCACGCTGCGCACGGCGCTGGGCGGGCTCTTGGTCGGGCTCCTTGCCATGGTGGCGCCGCAGGTAATGTCGTCCGGACACGGCGCATTGCGGTTTTCCGGAATGTTTCAATTGTCGCTTGAGACCGTGGCGCTGCTTTTTGCTCTCAAGATCATTGCCTCGGTGATCTCGCTTGGCTCGGGCTTCCGCGGCGGCTTGTTCTTTTCGTCGCTCCTCATCGGTGCGCTCGGCGGCAATTTGCTGGCCACTGCGCTCACCACGATCTGGCCAAGCGTCGATTTCGATTCGAACGCCTATGCGGTGATCAGCATGAGCGGCCTTTCGGCCGCGGTGATCGGCGGGCCGATGACCATGACCTTCATTGCGCTGGAAACGACCGGCGATCTCTGGCTGACCACGGCTGTTCTTATCGCGGTCATCATATCCTCGCAAGTGACGCGGGAATTGTTCGGCTATTCGTTCGCGACCTGGCGCTTCCATCTGCGCGGCGAGACCATCCGCAGCGCCGCCGACGTGGGCTGGATGCGCGATCTCACCGTCAGCAAGATGATGCGTCACGACGTGCGCACCGTTGCGGCGAACACAACGGTCGGCGCTTTTCGCGAGTTGTTCCCGCTCGGTTCGCCGGCTTTCATCATCGCCATCGACGAACAGGGCCGCTACGTCGGAATGGTTGCGGTTGCGGATGCACATGCGACGGAGGTTTCGCCAGAGCAATCGATCAAAGGCCTGCTGCGCTACGCCGACGGCGTGCTCGAGCCTGGCATGTCGATCAGGGAAGCCGTGCTCGCGTTCGATCGCGCCGAAGCGGAAGCGCTGGCCGTCGTCAATTCCTATTCCGAACGCCGCGTGATCGGATTGTTGACGGAGGCTTACGCGCTCCGCCGCTATGCCGCGGAGCTGGAGCGGCGGCGGCAGGAAATGATCGGCGATACTTGAGCAATTCCGTTTCGCCGCACACTGGCCGCAACCGGCCGCGCCTGCCGCTATTTCGGTATTTGCGGTACGATCAAATGGAAGAGCTTCAACGCCGACCCGTCGGCCGCCCGGATGGTCGCCGTCTCGTGCGGCCCCAGATAAACGCCGGCGCCGCGCTCGACGTCGTAGCTTCCGGTATCGAGCCGGATGCTGCCCTTGCCGTCCATCAGATAGATGAGTTGGTGCCGATCGACGCCTTGCGGCGCGAACGTTTCTCCCGATCTCAGCCAGCGCACCGAGCCGTGTACGTTGTGCGCGCCGCACAAGTTCTCGGTGAGAATTTCGGTCACCTCGCCCTGACCGGCGGACGGCTTTTTGGAAAGCTTGTTGGTATCGATGAATGTGAGCGGCATGGGTCTCGACCTCTCGGTGTTTTTTTGACGCGCGGTGATTTTTGTCGCGCTGCGCTCAGGTCTGCACCCAGACCCGGCCATCCTTGCGCTCCCAGCGCAGATCGTCGTCCGTGCCGTCGAGGATCGTCGTCTTGAACCGATTGGGTGCCTGAAATTCGAAGTAGAACAGCGGCTCCGTGGCGCGCAGCCGGTGCTTCTCTTCGGCGGGAATGAAAATCAAATCGCCCGGGCCGACCGGCCGGATACCTTCGTCGGACTCGACTGTCGCCCTGCC
>Ga0187781_10001992_pt1 | contig 15573 bp, 12 predicted proteins | sample 0715_SJ02_MP02_2_FD_132447 | JGI IMG/M metagenome (GOLD analysis project Ga0187781, IMG submission 132447) | Tropical peat soil microbial communities from peatlands in Department of Meta, Colombia - 0715_SJ02_MP02_20_MG | ecosystem: Environmental > Terrestrial > Soil > Wetlands > Peat | place...
CAGAGGCGACATCCTCGGGGGTCCTGATGCTCCCGACTATGAGCCTAGCCTTGAGGTTCGACTCCTTCGCTGTCGCAACGTAGTCCCTGATTATCCTTACCGGGTCCTCTCCTGCCTCCTTCGACCTGTTGTAGAAGAGCGAGACGAAAGTCGCTCCCGCCTTGGCTGCGAGGACGAGCTGATTGTATGTCATCATGAGGGTCATGTTGGTCCTGATCCCCTCCTTCCAGAGCTGGTGCACCACCTTCAGCCCCTTCCCATCGGCCGTCATGGCCACCTTCACAACCACCCTCTTGTGCCATGAGGCGTACTCCCGCGCCTCCGTAAGTAGTTCAGCCTCGGTGCTGGTGGTCGTCTCCACGCTTACCGGGCCATCGACCACCCTGCAAATGTCTATCACGCGCTTCTTGAAATCAACGCCCCCCTCCGAAAGGAAGATCTTCTGGTTTGTAGTCACTCCGTCAGCCAGTCCCCACTTGGACAGTTCCACGCACTCGTCGAGAGATGCGGTGTCCAGGAATATCTGTGGCATTGTCATGTTACCTGCTGGTACTTAATGGAGAACCTGTCCCTGGGCCTGCATATAAGGACAGAGCCCAGTTTTGGGGGAAGGAGTTAAGGTTGCGCCCCTACAGCCCATTTCCGCAGCCCGACATGAAGCGCAAAAGAGCCGTCTTCCTCGACAGGGACGGGGTACTCAATGACCTGGTATATGACAGGAGTGAGGGGAGGTCGTCCAGCCCCATTTCTGCTCGGGAGCTCCGTGTCTTCCCCTTCGTCGCAGATTCTGTAAAGAGGCTCAAGGATATGGGTTTCCTCGTCATAGTGATCTCGAACCAGCCAGGGGTTGCAAAGCGCCAGTTCACCCAGTCAGAGCTCAAGAGGATGGATGCCAAGATCAGAAGGGACCTCGCCTCAAAGGGGACATCTCTCGATGGTGAGTATTATTGCCTCCACAGCCCCGACGGTCTGGTGAAAGAGCTCAGGGTATCCTGTGATTGCAGGAAGCCCAAGCCTGGGCTCCTACTGAAGGCGGCCAAGGAGAGGGGCATCGACCTGGCGAAGTCATACTTCGTGGGTGATGGCCTCATCGATGTGCAGGCCGGTAAGAGTGCGGGATGTAAGACAATCCTCGTCGGGCACATGACGACGTTCCTCTCGAAGATGATGGAGAAGTGGAAGGCTACGCCGGATTACATGGTCCACACGCTGAAGGACGTGCCCGCGCTGGTCTCGAGGCTCGAATCTCAGGAATGAGCAGCAGTGACTTTCTTCTTTGATATCAGCGCCCGGAGCTGTTCGCTCATCAGGTGGGTCAGCACCAGGTGCATCCCTTCCACGTGGGGTGTAGACTCCGCAGGCACAACAACACAGGCATCGGCTGCCGTCTTGAGCACTCCTCCGTCGAAACCCGATAGGCCAACAACTTTTCCTCCGTTGTCCTTTGCGTACTTCACCGCCTTCAGGAGATTCTGTGACCAGAGCCCCGCCTTGTCGCTCCCTGACCCGCCGTGTACGCTTATCGCCACAAGAACGTCCCCTTTCCTGAAGAAGTTCTTTAGCTGTTCCACGTAGATCTCCCCCCAACCATTGTCGTTCGTGAGTGCACTCACCATCGGGATGTTATCGACGAGTGCGAAGGCCCTGAACTTCCTCTCCGCCTCGTCGGAAACCCACTTGTTCAGGTCGCAGGCGAAGTGGGTGCTGGTCGAAGCACTGCCCCCGTTTCCTGCCACAAAAACCTGATTGTCACTCCTCCAGGCATCGTAAAGTATTGAGATCGCTTTGTCTATGTCTCCCCTGTCCAGGTCTGAGGCTATCTTCGAGACTTCCGAGAGGTACTCGTCTGTTCGCGCCAATTGCACGGGCGCTTTAGGATTCGCCTATTAGGTTTATGGTCTCTCGAGAAACCGCGGTGGTCCGGCCTAAGATTTGCCTTTGCTTACGGGTTATATCCTGGCCTAAGCGGGCTGCCATCGGGGCAGACAAATCTCAGTTGATAGTCTCGAGGACACCGTTCCGCCTGTCCCTCGGCGGCGGGGGGACCGACCTCCCGGCTTACTACACCAGGTTCGGGGGATTCTTCGTGTCCGGGGCGGTGAACAGGTACATGCACATAATCGTAAACGACAGATTTGAGCCCGGCATCAGGGTGAGCTACTCTCAGACGGAAATAGTACAATCCGCAGATGCAATACGCCATCCCATCGTCCGGGAGACCCTCAGGTACCTGGACTTCAAAGACAGGATCGAGATAGTTTCGCTGGCCGACGTCCCAGCCGCCACCGGTTTGGGTTCGTCAGGGAGCTTTTCTGTAGGGCTGCTCAACGCGCTTTACGCCCACAAGAAGGTGACCAGGACGCCCAAGGAAGTGGCCGAGGAGGCGTGCCACATCGCCATGGCCCGCCTCCACGAACCTTCTGGGAAGCAGGACGAGTATGCTGCCAGCCTAGGTGGCATCCGTTCCTACGAGGTCGACAGGGAAGGGAAGGTCACCCCAAGAGAGCTGGACATCTCCCCCGAGACCCTGGACGAGCTTGAGCACGGGATAATGATGTTCTACACCGGCATAAAGAGGGACGCAAACGACATCCTGGGGGGTCAGCGGGACAAGCTGTCCTCCGACAAGGACGGCGCGGTCGAGAAGATGCATGCCATAAAGTCGATCGGGTACGAGAGCACGAAAGCCCTCGAGTCAGGAGACCTCAAACGCTTCGGAGAGCTCCTCGACGAGCACTGGAGGGTGAAGAGAGGCGTCACCGACGCCATGACCACGGAAGGCATCGACCGCTGGTACGCCCTCGCGAGGAAGGGGGGTGCCATTGGGGGGAAGGTCGTCGGTGCAGGCGGTGGAGGGTTCCTTATGCTCTACTGCGAGGAGGGGAGGCAAGCTGTCAGAGCGGCTCTGGCAAAGGAGGGGCTTGTTGAGATGAAGTTCAGGTTCGACTTTGAGGGAAGCAAGGTAATCTACAACATCTGACGACAGAGGGCGTGCGCTTATGCAGGCTGTGATACTCGCTGGTGGCCTGGGGACAAGGCTACTGCCCCTGACCGAGACGATTCCGAAGGCCCTGATTCCAGTGGCGGGGAGACCGTTCGTGGATTACCAGCTGGACCTGTTGACGAAGAGCAAAATTGACGACTTCGTCTTCTGCGTGGGGTACCTGGGCGAGAAGATTCAGAGGCACCTCGGGGACGGGAGAGCCCATGGGTGCAACATACGTTACAGCTTCGACGGCCCCAGTCTCCTGGGCCCTGCTGGGGCTCTGAAGCGCGCAGAAGGTCTCCTTCGGAATCAGTTCTTCGTCACCTACGGGGACGCCTACCTGCGAGCGCCATACGGCGACGTGATGGAGGCCCTTCGTTCTTCAGGGAAGCTCGCCGTTATGTCTGTCTACAGGAACGAGAATAGGTATGGAAAAAGCGACATCATTGTCGAGGGGGGCGCGGTAGTCCGGTACGACAAGAAGGACAGAGTCCAAGGGATGGATTGGATTAACTATGGAGTAACCGCCCTTAGGAAGGAGGCGCTGCATCTCATACCGAAAGGGGAGTTCTGCGACGAGGAGGCCTTCTACGGGTCATTGATTAAGCGCAAGGAGCTTCGTGCGTTCGAGGTAAGAGAGCGCTTCTACGAAATCGGGACGACCGAGTCTCTGTCCGAATTTGAAGCTTACATTGAGAGGCAGACGAAGGGCCGTGTGCCTACCTAGCCTCGCCGATGTGCCTAGGCCATGCTGCGAATGATTTCTGCGCACCTCTCGACTCCCCTGTATCTCTTGGAGACTGCGCAGACTTCTTCCAAGCTCTTGATGTAGGACCTGTCTGTGGCGCACTGCTCGATTGATTTCACGAGGTTCTGGGGTGTCAATTGGTCCGTTCTTATGCTAACTCCCAGGCCGAGTTTCTCGAATTTTGTCCCGTTGCTTATCTGCTCGGGGTGGTTATGTATGGGAACAAGTACGGCCGGCTTGACGTGGTCAATGCACTGGCCGATGGTGCTGTGCCCCGCCCTCGCCACGATTACGTTGGAGAGTTCGAAGAGTTCGTCCTTGATGGGGCACCAGTCGAATAACCATCCGCCGTTGGAGAGCCTTCGGGGCTCAGGGGACCCCCCCGAATAGCCCATAGAGATCACGATATTGTAGTTCCGTGCCATCAGGTCAGCGGACTTCAGGAACGCCTCCGCAAATTTACCCTTTGTAGCATCTGGGCCGCTTATCTGGCAGAAGGCAAGGGGCCTGTCGTCCAGTCCCAGGCTCTCTTTTGCCCTCATCACCTTGGCGGGGGACACCTCCACAATGGGAGCCGTGAATCCGACGAATTCGACTATATCGGAGACCTCCGAACCGGCCAGGTTCTCCTCGCCTATGGTGTACGGGGGAGGGAGGTCTGTCATAAGTACCCTCTCGCTGAGCGACCACATCAGACCAAGGGCGTCCCCGGCGACGTGTTCGTAGAACCTACCCGTCCTTCCTCTGAACCTTGGGGGGAACAGAATCTTGAACTGGTTGAGCATTGTAACAATGGGATATCCCATGGACCTGGCCGCGAGGAGGGCGGACAGCCGAGAGTCGGAGACAACAAGCGTCGGGGCGAATTCTCTGATTGCCTTTCTCTCGAACGCCAGCTGTTTGAGGAAATTGTTGAGCATGAAGGGAAAGCCAGGAAGGACCCGGTCTGACGAGAAGCCCCCTCCGCTTGCCCACTCGACGTCAAGCGGGGGACAGTTCTCAGAAATAGCTTCCAGGCCCTTGACCCTGAGGAAGCTGAAGCCCTGTCCCGACGACGAATATCGCAACTGGAACTCGTCCGAAGGGAGCAGCTTGGCGATTTCAAGAATCCGTGTTACGTGCCCCAGCCCGGAGCCGAAAACGGCGAAGTAGACCTTCCGTAAAGCCAATCTCCCCCACTCCCACTCGTGAAGTGGCCGAAGGCAGTTTCGGGTATACTATTAGTGTCTTGGTCGCAGGCACTGCCCCCCGCACTTGGAGGGCGCACGCACTTTCCACCCCTCTGTGAAGCCGGATTGACTTTCGAAACACACATAACTGAGTCTGCTTCTAGGGTAGTCCAGCGGAGGAGTTAGATTCATGGTATTAGAAATCTGGCTTCTTCTTGAAATCGTTACGTTGGGTATTGGAATCCCTGTCCTAGCCCTCGAGTACTATTGGGTGTTCCTCCTGGCGAGCTCGATGAAATATCCGAGGAACCTGGGGAAGAGTGACGTCAAGCTTAGCCGTTACCCCGTCGTGTCTGTACTCATAGCAACCTTCAACGAGAAGTTCGTGATTGAGAGATCTCTGGAGGCCGTAAAGAAGTTGGACTATCCCAAGGACAAGATCCAGGTGGTCGTCGCCGACGATTCCAACGATCAGACCACCTCCATAATCGACGCTAAAGTGGAAGACCTCAACAAATCAGGGATACGGACACTCGTGTCGAGGAGGCCATCGAGGGATTTCTTCAAGTGCGGCGCCCTCAACAAAGCGCTACAACTTGTGGACGGGGAATACGTGCTTCTTCTGGATGCAGATTCTCTGGTATCACCCGACGTTCTCACCAGGGGTATCGACACCATTGAGACCCATCCGAGGGCGTCCTTTGTGTCCTACCGCTATGGGCACTACAACAGGGACTACAACATGGTTACCAAGCTCTTCGCCCTGACCCAGGACATCGGGGACACCATCTCGAAAATGGGGTCCTACCAGGTCGACGCTCCCTTCTCCGCCCAGGGAGGACAGACGCTCGTCAGGACGCAGGATCTCAGGGACGTGGGAGGGTGGACGAACCAGAGGATAGCGGACGACACAGACATCTCGATCAAAATGTACCTCGCGGGGAAGAGGGGAATCTATCTCAGCAACGTGAAGGTAATGAGCGAAGATCCGTCGACCCTTGAGGCTTGGAAGAAGCAGGTCGGCAGGACATCCCAGGGGTGGTGGAGGTGTATCGCGCATTACTGGACGGCCATCATCACGGCGAAGGGGGTATCGGTGAGAAAGAAAGCTGGTTTGATGCTGATGCTCATGTCCCCGTTCTCGAGCCTCAGTTGGATTGTGGTTACCTTCCTGTCCACCATTGCCGTTGTCTTCAACCTCATTCCCCCCGCTACTTCGATATTCAACAATCCTGCCTACGTCGGAATAGTTGCGGTGCCTTTTGCTGTCTCGTTGGCTTCGGGTGCCTGGGCCCTTAAAGTCCAGGGCCTAATGACCTGGAGGAACGTGATCCTGATCCCAATGCTTGGTTACGCCACGGGAGGGATGCTTGTCCTCGGTTCCATAGGCTTCTTCTATGGCGTATTCGACCGCATGGGCTTCTTCCTGTACAGGACGCCAAAGTCGGGCTCTGCCAAGGAGATGACCAAGACGAGCTATTTCCAGCACCTTAGGAATGACCGGAACTCGATAGTCGAGATGATCCTTGGTGTCTCGGGCATAATCTTTGCATGGTTCGTCTTCATACACGGCGTCTGGTTCCTCGCCCTTTCGATGTTCGGCTTCGGCTTATTCACGCTGAAGTCGATGAACCTGACCAGGGCAATCACCATCAGATTACGCAGGCCAGGCGTGCCGACGGCCGTTATCCGGCGGGCGGGTCCCGAGGTGGCTCAAGCGGACTCCGGCACGTCAATGGGGCTCATTCAGGCGCTGAGGGCCTATTCTTCACCGGTAAAGGTCACTACACGCTGAACCTACGAGCTGTAGACGCGTCAACTCAGGGGTGGAGAGCGTGGGACTGGTCAGTCGTTGTTCCACTATCCGACCCTTTCAAAGTCATGACAGCCCTCATCGTCCTTTCGAGGAAGGTGTACAGGGCGACTATTATGACGACCAGGACCCCCCAGTATGCCAACCCAACTATCGAAAGGACCGCGAGGATAAGGAGCCGCTCGCTCCTTTCTCCGATTCCCACTCCCGAAAGAGCCACCCCCAGCGCGTCCCCCTTGGCCCGCGTGTAACTGACCAGTAGGCTGAAGGATAAGGCCAGGAGCACAAGTATTGCAGGGGAGTAACCTCCGAGCAGCATCCCCGCGAAGACGGCCACCTCAGCAACCCTGTCAAGGGTGGAGTCAAGGAAAGCCCCCTGTCTTGAGGTTCTCCCTGTCACACGGGCGACCGCGCCGTCCACTATGTCGAACCAGCCCGCCACCAGCACGAGTACCCCTCCGATGACCTCGCCCCTGAAACCCGAAGTTGAGTATGCAGCCCCCGCTAGGATGGATATCAGAAGCCCGACCACGGTCCAAGCAGTGGGCGAAGACTCGAGACGGGCGAACCATTTCCCGACGGACTGGAGGTTGGACTCCAGCCGTGCCCTGAGCCTGTCGAGCACGCGCACCCTCGTCCGGCCGTTTTTATATACAGTCACGAGAGGAGCGCGCGGTATCCTTGGGGAAGGTCGACAAGGGGATAGGGTGCAGCGTGACCGGCTGTGCGAACCAGGCGGAGAGGTCTATTAGCAGGGATGAAACTGGAGGGAGTGGGCTCAGCCTAGGTGGGGAAGGGCGCCGAGTCTACCTCTGCAGAGACCACTACAAGGTTTGGAAGAAGGCGACCAAGAAGTCAAGGAGCTTGGAACGGTCCAGGTGGTAGGGGTATCCTAGCATGAAGATTCTTCAGATGCACGTCGATTTTATTGAGTTCACCCCCGTAAAGAAGGAGATCGAGTCAGCGGAGAACATCGAACCCCGCAAAGTACGAGAGGAGGATATTGTTGTCCTCTTTACGGCATTCGAGCAGGGTGACGACGGCGAACTCGTGAAGAAGGCCGTGGCCGAGTCTCGGGACTTCCTCGAGAAGCTCGGGACCAAGAGGGTCCTCCTCTATCCATTTGCACACCTCAGCCAGTCACTTGCATCCCCTTCGGACGCCCTCTCACTTCTCATCGAGATGGAGAAGGAGACAAAGGACGCCGGCCTGGAGGTCAGTAGAGCCCCCTTCGGGTGGACCAAAGCTTTGCAGATCAAGGTAAAGGGGCATCCCCTCGCGGAAATGTCGAGAAGCTATTCGCACGGCCCTCCTACTCCTCAGGCACTCCCTCCGAAGCGTAGACGGGAGCTCACAACGGAGTCCGCCATGGCCAGGCTGAAGAGGAGCGACTTCGTCAACCTCCCCGACACAGATCACAGGGTGATAGGGGAAAAGCTCGACCTCTTCAGCTTCCAGGAGGTTTCCCCGGGGATGGTGTACTGGCACGACAAGGGTCTAACTGTTAGGAACGTACTGATAGATTTCCTCCGATCGGAGCTGAAGGCGCAGGGTTACCAGGAGGTGAGTACCCCAACTCTGGCAAACACAGCCCTCTGGATGGTAAGCGGCCACTCTGAACACTACAAGGACAACATGTTCCTTACAATGCTTGGGGATGAAGAGATGGGGCTGAAGCCGATGAACTGCCCGTCGACATTCCTGATTTACAGGTCTAGAAAATGGAGTTTCCGCGAGCTCCCGGTAAGGTACGCGACCTTCGACCCCCTGTACAGGAACGAGCTCAGCGGGGTGGCGAGCGGGCTTTTCAGGGTGAAGTCACTGATGCAGGACGATGCCCACATCATAGCGACAGAGGAACAGTCAGAGGCAGAGCTCTCAAAGATGCTCGACCTCATGGAGAAAGTGTACGGGGTCTTCGGGCTCGAGTTCAAGGTGAAAATCTCGACGCGCCCGGACGACTACATGGGGAGCGACGAGGAGTGGAAGAGGGCGACGGACATTCTGATTCAGGTCGTGAAATCGAGGGGGTGGAAGTACGAAATCAAGGAAAAGGAGGGGAACTTCTACTCGCCGAAGATAGACGTCGATATCCGTGACTCCCTTGGGAGGGAATGGCAGTGCGGAACGTTTCAACTCGACCTTCAGATGCCCAAGCGATTCAAGCTGGCGTACACAGGTTCCGATGGCAGGGAACATACCCCTGTTGTTCTCCATAGGACCATACTAGGCTCGCTGGAACGTTTCATGGGAGTCATGCTCGAGCACTACAAAGGTGCGCTCCCGGTGTGGTTGTCCCCGGTCCAGGCCAAGGTGATACCGCTCTCTGATGAGCACATGGAATATGCCAAGGAGGTCCTTTCCGCGATTACGAAAGGTGGGGTGAGGGCAGAGGGGGACTATGCCGCCGGCACCATGGGCTCGAAGATACGTGACGCCCAGCTCCAGAAGATACCGTACATGCTCGTAGTCGGCAAGAAGGAGGAGGACTCTGGAACCGTGGCGGTCAGGAGCAGGTCAGGGGACCAGAAGTTCGGAGTGAAGGTCGATGACTTCGTCGCCCAGGTTAGGGCTGAGGTCGCTGCCCATAGGTAGGCCGACTACGCATAGACGGGGATCTGCTGAGTCACGCAGTGGAGGGTGCCCAGCCCATAGACCAAAGCCCTGCAGTCTATTCCTATGACCTCCCTCTTGGGGAATGCTTCCTGCAGGCGCTCGACGGCGAGCCTGTCGCTTTCCCCCCCGAATGTGGGAACTACTACGACGTCGTTCCCGACGTAGAAGTTGAGGTGGCTCGCGGGCAGCCTCCCGTCTGAAGCGACGATCCTCCGTGGCATCGGAATTTCAACGACTTCCAAGGGCCTGCCGTCCTGGTCTTGCGATTCTTCCAATCTTCTCAGGTTTTCTTTCAGGGCACCGTGATTGCTGTCACTACGCTCGGGTTCCGCTGCGGCTACCACGTTTCGACCATCGACGAAGCGGGCGACGTCGTCAACGTGGCCATCCGTGTCGTCTCCCTCAATCCCTCCCCCCAGCCAGACGATCTTCGTCACCCCAAGGGTAGCTCCCAGGACCTCTTCGAGCTTCCTCCGCCCCATTCCCGGGTTCCTGTTGGGGTTTAGCAGACACTGTTCAGTCGTCAGCAGGCTCCCGGCACCGTTCACGTCTATCGAACCCCCCTCAAGCACTATCCCCGGCCTGATGACGGTCAGGCCCGAACTGACAGCGATCTCCTCTCCGGCGTCGTTGTCAGGCTTCAGGTCCTCGTACTTGTTCCCCCAGGCGTTGAAGATCCACTTGACTGCCGCGCCTTTCCTGCCTCCCACGTAGGTCGGCCCATAGTCTCTTACCCAGACGTCAACGGTCTTGATTTGGCGGAACGATACATTTGCGTCTCCTACAAGTGTCCTCACCCTCGACTCTGCCCTTGAGTCATTCACAAGTATGCGTACCTCCTCTCCCTTGCCGAGTGCCTTCACCAGCTTCGCGTATGTCCGCTCCACGGCAGGGAGTATCCCAGAGGGGAAGGTGTCCGGGTCTTTCGGCCACGAGATCCATGTCCCCTCGTGAGGTTCCCACTCGGCCGGCATCCTGAACCCCGTAACTCTGCTCCGAGCCACCCTACGCTCTACCTTGTGATCCTGGAGTAGGAGCCTGGCTTTCTGTTCTTCATGAATCCCCACCCCTCCTCTATGGTCTTTCCCAGACCAAGGTCGCAGTCCACAACGAAAACACCCGGGGCGTCCGCCGCCCTGAAGAGGACTCTGCCAAACTGGTCGCAGACGAATGAGCCTCCCCAGAACGTTGTGTCCCCTTCGGTTCCCACCCTGTTTACTGCGCAGACGACGACCGAATTCGATATGGCGTGCCCCACCTGGACTCCTTCCCAGGCCTTCTGCCAGTCCCCCTCGACCTGGTCGATCCCCTTCACCCATCCGATGGCTGTGGGATAGAAGAGCAACTCCGCCCCCATCAGTCTCTCGACCCGGGCGGCCTCTGGATACCACTGATCGAAGCACACCAGAGTCCCGGCTTTCCCCCACGAAGTCTTGGCCACGGTATACCTGTCCCCCGGTTCGAAGTAGTCCTGCTCAAAATAGTGCTCGTCCTGAGGGATGTGTATTTTCCTGTACTTCGAGATCGTTCTCCCGTTTTCATCAAATACCATGCAAGTGTTGTACTTGCGTCCGCCTGCCTTCTCGAAGATCGACCCACCCACCAGTGTCACCCTGTTGTTCTGTGCCGCTTTCGAAAGAGCCTGACTAGTAGGACCGGGAATCGGCTCTGGGCGCTCGGGCGAATTCCTCGCCGTGGGGAAATAACGCGAAGCGAAAAGCTCAGGGAGACAAACGATCTGCGCCCCCCTTCTGGCAGCCTCGCCAACTCGTGAGATGGCCCTACCAACGTTATCCTGACGGTCGTCGGACATGGACATCTGGACGATTCCCAGCTTCACGATTCTGGCGCGCAACATTCATGCCCTTGTGGCGGGGGTTTTCAAACTCATCTCACAAGATCCCACTCGCCGCAAACGTTTTTCCCGACCTCCTTCAGTCCGCAGGGCCGATGCCCTGGCTCCAGGTGTTGCTCCTACAGATAACCAGCACCAATTCGACCACGACCACCACGGGGGTCGCCGGGGGCACATCCTTGGTCACAACCCTCACTGAACTCGCTGTTTCCCTTGCCGTCATCGCGGTCTTAGGGTCGCTATTTACCAGGTTCATAACTCGCATCGCACGAAGGGCCGGCGCATCCAAACAGACCGAATCTTCAGTCAGGGACCTGATGGGGGTGATAGCGCTGCTGGTTGCGCTCGGGGTCATCTCGACGGTGTCGGGGCTGTCTTCCTATTTTACCGCCCTGACTATTTCAGGTGTTGCCGGGCTGGCCGCCTCCCTGGCGCTGCAAACTACGCTATCGAACATCATATCCGGCATCCTGATGCTCCGCGACGGAACCGTACACGTCGGAGACGACATACAGTATGGCGGTCCAGGCGGCCTGAGAGGAGAGGTGGTACGGCTCTCCCTGAGAACCACCTGGATAAAGACGTCAGATGGGCACATAGCCGTAATAGGGAACAGCAACCTGTCTTCGGGCCCAATCCTGAATTTTTCGGCCACGGCAAGGCTCGAGAAGAAGCTTGGTGGTTGAGTTGGTCCGAGCCATTAGGTTCTGCTCGAAATGATGGGGCGTGCTGAAGCGAACAGAAAGAGAACAGTGCCACGGCGGGGAGTCTGTTCCCCTAATCAATGGCCTCGCCCGACAAATTTAGATGCTCTCCCGTTGAGATCATTCTAGACTGGACGCGAAAAGAGAAGGTAGTGGGCAGTCCCTAGCCCACTATTGTTTGGATTTCCTTTACTATCTGACCTTCCACGTGTCGAGTCCAGAGCACTTCCGGAACGTCCACCGCAAGGAACAGGACAGACAGCAGAAGTACCTCTACCGCCGCGACGGCAAGGTTCTGGACCCACTTGCCTATTCCGATGTGGACGGTGAAATCGTTGGGCTGCCCACTCACTACTATGGTGAAACACCTGTCGGCTGTGATTATGTCGCGAAGAATGCCGGCCTTCTGGGCCTGAATGATATTGCCAAGTGGAGCCGTCTTCGACTGGGTCTTGTAGCCCTCCGACTGGAGTTGCTGTTCGATCTGTTGGGCGACCTGGGACGGGTCTTTTCCTTTGTTTTGGAAATGCAGTATCTTTTCGGAAACCATTTCTCGGTTTGTGTGCGGGTGTCGGCCCATAAAAACGTGGCGAGGCGTCCTGGGAGTCCCCGGCGGTGGATTGCGACGCCGGTAGTCGAATTAGATATCTGGGAGCTAGAGAACTGTTAGGGTGGGAAAGATAACGGAAAGTCGTGGCAGACCCTCATCGGTCAGAGGCAATAGTGGAGTTTCTAGTCTAGAAGCTCGGGCAATGGAGCAGTGGTTGGGAACCTGATGAACAGCTTATAGGTTTCCCTTGTTCCGGACAAGGCATGAAAGGTCCCCTCTCAAATGAACAGATCTCGTCGATTTTTGCATTCCACCCCAGTGTACATTTTGTCACCGTAGTGAGCGAAGATGGTACGCTCTTGGACTCCGCCAAGCGTGCTGGATTGAACCCCCTGGAACCACCAGAAGAAACTCGAAAGAGTGTCGAGAGGTGGGCCGCCGCGAGGGAGTATTTGGCTGGTTCTGACAAGTTTCTTGGAGGAATGAAAACAATCATTGTCAGGCGAGAAAAGATCGTCGACCTTCTCTTTCCGTTGACTGGCTTCATGATCATAGTTAGCGTACATCCCGCATTCCCGCTCGACAAGACCTCCCGGCTTGAAAGCCTTCTGAACAATCTGTACGTTGGCGGGGACGAGTGGCGTCGGGCATGAAATTGCGACTGCGTGGTTTCTGCTCATCTGAACGAGTTCCGTAGATCCCCAGGCGAGATTTCGGCGGGATTCCATGCAGGTCTCGTCGCGAATTGATTAGCCCGACCAGAAAAGGTCGAGGGTCGTTGCACCCATGATTTCGTCGAAGCTAAAGTCGAGGGCGTCTAGCAGTTGGTCGAACATCGAATGGGCGTACTCGATGTACTTGTCAGCATCTATCTCTTCCGGCTTTGCGAGTTCGGCGGGCTTCACGTATGGGGGGTTCTTCGTCTTGACGTAGGCGATTATCTCACCCGCCTTGGTCTCCTTCCCCTTTTCTTCAAGCTGCATGGCCGCCCGAACGTGCTGGGGAGTTGTCCCGTTGTATTTGTCTGTGGGTTTCCCCATCATCACTGTGAACGCGAGTTCCTGGACAGCGACTTTCTTCGTCTTGATGTCCGTTATCATTCTGGTCAGGAGGTTCTTTGTGTCCACCCTTGCCCGCTCGAAGTCTTGTGGCGTCTTGACTGAACTTAGGATTCCAAGCGTCGCGTAGAACGTTTTCTTCAGATATTCGGGGGTCTGACTTTTTCGACCCGTCAACCCCTTTATGTCGACGGTCCCGTCAGGGAAGACGCCAAAGTAATTCTTCTTTCTATTGCTGAAAGCGACATATCGGTATACTTTATCGAGGTCTAGCTCGATCCCCAGGTCTTTGTCGGCCCACCGGGTGACGGTTGTTACCTGCTCCTTTGAGGGGCTCCGCAGGAAGAGACTGTCTGTGTTCTTGAGTACTATGCTGCCACAACTATCAACGAAAGTGTGGTACTCCTCTACCGAGAGGTCATAGACGTACCCATCGTATCGTTCCTCGGTAACTTTTGGCCGATTCTCGCGCTTGTTGTAAGAACTGGTCGTAGATATTCTGTAGGTTCGTTTGGATGGCCTGAATTCAATCGTATGCTTGACTCTCAAGATGTTGAGCAGCGTTGACAGACCGGACACGAGTTGAATGGAGGCCGTTTCGTAGCGGAAGTTCTTCGCTGTGTATTCCTCGGAGTATCTATCCCCATACTTCTGCGAGCCGTCCCCCTTGACAAGTCTCTCGATGAAAAGCCTCTGGTAGCTCTCCGGCACCTGGAAGATAAAATCAGGGACCTTCTTACCCGCGCTTCCTTGCCCGGCAAAGGCCTTGAAGAAGGTCGCCGCTGTCCCATTCATCATTTGGAGCTTGTGAGTGTTATCTACATAGGTCACGTTCGACATTCCGCTTGATGTACGGTACGCGAGCTGCCTCTCCCCCTTTGTTGATCTTAAAATGCTCGCCTCAGCGCCGCTAAACAGGGTCAGGTACGCGTCCCTGAGCCGGTAAAGCCAGTCGACGTCTCCGTTCGCGATCGACGCTCCAAGTCGAGACCTCGTTGTATCGGGAGTGCTGGAGCTCCCCTCCGGGACGTAGGCGCCAAGCAGCTCTACGAGCGCTCTGAACTCAGGGGTACCAACCTTAACATAACGTTTGACCCTGACCCGGAATTTCCTATTCGTCCATCCAAACCAGACCCACTGGTTATCCGCGTGAACGCCCTTGACCCTGATACGCCCTTTGTATAGTGTCGGATAACTGAGGTGCTTCATTACCTGGTAAACGTCAATTAGTTCGATCTCGGCGGTCCTAGGCACTTCATACGCCCTGACCATATGCGCGTCCCCGAGCGAAAGGGGGCTCGCGAACCTTGAGCCCCGGTTGTCGGCGACCAGCAGCGAGTGGTCTTCCGTGACCTTGGTCTCGCCCCATTTTTCTCTGACGCGGAAAATTCTCTTTGAATTCTTGTGCCTGATAACAGCCTTGATTGGTTTGAAATCAACCCTTCCGGTCATTGGGTTGACACTGAGGGCTTTCCAGCCCGCCGCCTGAACCTCTTCCTTTCCATCCGGCCTTGCAATAGCCTCGGATACTGACTCGTAGAGCTTTTCAACCGGCATCACCCTAAGGTGTCCTTCGGGATCGAGCAGAGTGACACATCTGTCCCCTGTTACACTGTCTCCATAGAGGACATCTATCCCAAGATTTCTGCACTTCGCAATGGTCCTCGTGATCGCATCCCTCCCCAGCGCCGCCGTCGCCTCGGCGACGGGAAGACAGTAGAATGCAAACGACTCGAAGCCGAACGAGCCATAGGCACCGTTGAGGTAGACTTTGAGACTCTGCGATACCACGCTGTAGAGCTCCCTGTCCTGGCTCGACAGCGTGGGGTCCCTTGCGAGATGTTTGTAATGCCCGACCCTCAAGTCGCGGAGGGATCCGATGGCCAGACTCGTGATTCCTTTCCTCTTGGTGCATTCCCAGGAATCCGTGTCGGGTATTCTGTTCGAGCGGCACTCAGGGTGCGGACAGTTGACAGTCTCGTATGACAGGTTATGGACTTTCATTAGCGACGGATACAGACTGGCAAAGTCTAGGACGGAGACGTCGAAGAAAACGCCGGGGGTAGGATCTATC
>Ga0187781_10001993_pt1 | contig 15571 bp, 13 predicted proteins | sample 0715_SJ02_MP02_2_FD_132447 | JGI IMG/M metagenome (GOLD analysis project Ga0187781, IMG submission 132447) | Tropical peat soil microbial communities from peatlands in Department of Meta, Colombia - 0715_SJ02_MP02_20_MG | ecosystem: Environmental > Terrestrial > Soil > Wetlands > Peat | place...
AGAAGGAATGTCCAGAAGCCTTTCCCGCCTGCGCGTCCTGTTTTACATAGGGAGACTTGATTGCTATCGACGAGGAGGATTTTGACACTGGAGCGGCGATAGGCGCTGAGGATCCCGAAGAACCGAATCCGCCCGACGAGTGGCTTGCCGAAAACGATCCGCCCGAAGAGGCGCCGTGCGAAGAGGAACCTCCGCCCGAACCCGACCCACCGCTTGTGTGCTGCGCCAAGACCATTGTGGACATTATCAGGCTGGTTGCAATGACGAGACAGGAGAGCCGCATAACGCACCTCCGGCCGGCTGGAGAAGCCGGCCAACGTCCTTATCGAAATTCGTACCTGTCATCGACCCACAATAGATGTTACGCCACCAGCCGCTGAAAGAACACTGGGTATTGGGTAGTGGGGTCAGTCGCAGAGACAGCGTTACCACCCACGAAACCTAAGAGACTTGTCATCCTGAGCGAAGTTGCCGTGCGCGCAGCGCACGCCAACGCCCTCGAAGCACCCCTACCCGCTCAATCCAGGCGAAGAACCCCTGCTCGCTCAATCGCACTTGCGCTGCCTCAAGGAATTCTTCCCGTGCTCGCGGTAAGTCCACTAGTTCAGGTTCTCGAAGATCCCGGCTGCGCCCATGCCGCCACCGACGCACATGGTGACCATGCCGTACCGCCCCTTGCGGCGCTTCAGCTCGCGGATCACGCTCGCCGTCAGCTTGGCGCCGGTGCAGCCCAGCGGATGCCCGAGGGCGATCGCGCCCCCGTTCGGATTGACGCGCTCGAGATCGATTCCCGCTTCCTTGATCACGGCCAGCGCCTGCGCGGCAAACGCCTCGTTCAGTTCGATCACCTCGATGTCGCTCAGCTTCAGCCCGGCCAGCTTCAGCGCCTTGGGGATGGCAAAGACTGGGCCGAGGCCCATTTCCTCCGGTTTGTATCCGGCCGTCGCGAACGCCACGTAACGCGCTAGCGGCTTGATGCCCAGCGCTTTCGCGCGCTCGCCCGACATGACGATGCTTGCGGCCGCGCCGTCCGACATCTGCGACGAGTTGCCGGCCGTCGTTACGCCCTTCATGTGGAACGCGGGCTTCAGCGCCGCCAGCGCTTCCAGCGAGGTATCGGCACGCGGGCCTTCGTCCATCTTGAAAACAATTTCCTGCCGCTTCGGCTTCTTGCCATTGGGCGTTGAGATGGTGACGGTGACGGGGACAATTTCCTCGTCGAACTTCCCTGCCCCGATTGCGGCGATCGCTTTCTGATGGCTGCGCAGAGCGAACTCGTCGCACTCCTGGCGCGTGATGCCGAAGCGCTGCGCCAATCGTTCGGCGGTCAGGCCCATGGAAAGATATGCGCCAGGATAATGCTCCACCAGCCACGGATTGGGCGAGATCTTGTTACCACCCATCGGAATCATGGTCATCGATTCGGTTCCACCCGCGAGCATCACTTCCGCCCCACCGCTGGCGATGCGCTCGGCAGCCATGGCGATGGCCTGCAGTCCCGACGAGCAGAACCGGTTGATGGTGACTGCCGAGACTTCCACGGGCAGTCCGGCGCGCAGCGAGGCGATGCGGGCCACGTTCATGCCCTGTTCGCCTTCGGGCATGGCACAGCCCAGGATCACGTCTTCGATCTCTTTGGGATCGAGTTGCGGAACCTGGGCGAGCGCCCCCTTGAAGGCAACAGCAGCGAGTTCATCGGGACGAGTGGCGCGGAGCGTGCCTTTGCTGGCGCGCCCCACCGGAGTGCGGACAGAAGAAGCAATGATGATTTCACGCATGGGATAATTCTCAATCCTCAGTTATCAGCTCTCAGATTAGCGAGCGCGCGGATCGGAGCGCGAACTCATTTTAATCTGATGCGATGAATTCGGGGAGGACGCTGAGAGACGTTTTGGGTCGTTCCTAGACTGGTTGTGCTCGCGACTCGCCGAGTTGCGGCGGTGTTTACTAATATGACAATAAAACCCCCTTGGTGCGGTCTTTTGGAATCAAAGGCTTAGCGGCACATTTTCGCCAAGTCTTTGAGGAATAATGACTTACGAGTTAATGGTTAGGTAAATTATTGTTAATTCAATGAGTTAGATGGAATTTTGCGGGATGTTCCCGGATTTTTGACTTATTGAGTGACAAATTTAATTAGTACATTGAATGCTATCTAACTCCTTGCGGATGAGCCGGTTGCGACGGAACTGTCGATTTGAAGAGGAGAGAATGAACATTGATTCCCCGCAAAGTATTCCGGAAATTGAGGTTATGGAAGGGTGTGCCTGTGCCAGTGGAAGGGGTGCATAGATCCTTCGCTTGGCCGCTCAGGATGACTCAAGGGCCTGCCGCTCAGTGGGCACTACAACAGTTATACCCTGTGGTCGGAAGCTGGCGCGCGCCATCGCTAACTTTTTCATCACAAATGATACGTGTCTCCTGACGCAGACTTCTTCACTTCGATTCGTTCAAACTCTCAGGGCACTGTCATCCTGACCCGGAGCGAAGCGGAGGGGAAGGATCTATGCAATCGGCCGGCAGCGCCCCGACGTGATGAGTTCTCAAGACCGGCGTCACTACTCCGTTTACATCCTCAGTAACCGGTCAAAGACGCTCTATGTCGGGGTGACTGGTAATCTTCATCGCCGCGTGTGGCAGCACAAGCAAGGCGACGGGTCGGAATTTTGCCGGCGTTACAAGATTGACCGGCTGGTTTACTACGAGAGTTTCGATGATGTGATCAAGGCGATCAACCGGGAGAAACAGATCAAAGGGTTGCTTCGAATTAAGAAGATTCAGATGATCGTTGCGAAGAACCCTGCGTGGAGAGATCTGAGTTCGGAGTGGTACGAAAGGCATGCCTATCAGCCAGCAGAGTGCATAGATCCTTCGCTTGGCCGCTCAGGATGACAAGGGCAACATGCATTGGTCACCGTTGACGAAATGCATAGATCCTTCGCTCGCGAACCCATCGCGCGGAAGTTGCTAACGTGGTACCGGCTCGCTCAGGATGACAGAGTCGCGGGGCAGCATTTGTGGCAGTGTCAACCGGGCCGCTTGCCTCTGTCGGCTTTCATTATGGGCGCACGGGTTGCCAGCGGAGGATTGGTTTTCTCGCCGCGGCTACTTCGTCCAAACGCTGGATGCGCGTGTTGTGCGGCGCATCCAGCACGAACTTCGGGTCTTCCTCTACTTCTTCAGCGATCGACTTCATGGCTTCGATGAACAGATCCAACTCTTCTTTGGGCTCGCTTTCGGTGGGCTCGATCATGAGCGCGCCGGGGACGATCAGCGGAAACGCGGTCGTATACGGGTGGAATCCGTAGTCGATTAGGCGCTTGGCGATATCCATTGTACGTACACCCTTTTTTGACTGCACCTTGTCGCTGAAGACTACTTCGTGCATGGAGGGCGTGTTGTACGGCAGCTCGTAGACGCCTTCTAATCCCTTGCGTATGTAGTTGGCGTTGAGGACGGCGTCTTCGGTGGTTTGCCGGAGGCCGTCGGGTCCGTTGGCGAATATATATGCAAGCGCGCGGATGAACATTCCGAAGTTGCCGTAGAAGGCGCGCACGCGGCCGATGGAGTGCGGGCGGTTGTAGTCGAAGCCGAGCGTTCCGTCGGGCTTGGTGATGACGACGGGCTTGGGCAGGAAGGGCTCGAGCATTTTCTTGACGGCCACCGGGCCGGAGCCGGGACCGCCTCCGCCGTGGGGCGTGGAAAAAGTTTTGTGCAGGTTGAGGTGCATGACGTCGACGCCGAACGCGCCGGGGCGCGCTTTGCCGACGAGCGCGTTCATGTTGGCGCCGTCCATATAAAGGAGAGCGCCTTTGGCGTGCAGGATCTCGGCGATCTGGTGGATGTCGTGCTCGAAAACGCCGAGCGTGTTGGGATTGGTGAGCATGAGCGCGGCGACGTCTTCGTTGACTTGCGCAGCGAGCGCGGCGGTATCGACCATGCCGCGGTCGCAGGACTTCAGATTTTCGACGGCGTAGCCGGCGGTCGCGGCGGTCGCGGGGTTGGTGCCGTGAGCAGAATCGGGAATGAGAACTTTCTTGCGCGGATTGCCCTTCGATTCGTGGTAGGCGCGCGTGAGCAGCAGGCCGGTGAGCTCTCCGTGAGCGCCGGCGGCGGGCTGGAGGGTGATCGAGTCCATGCCCGTGATTTCGAGGAGGCAATCGCTGAGCGTTTTGAGAATGCGCAGCGCGCCCTGCGAGATTTTTTCCGGCTGATAGGGGTGACCGTTGGCGAGGCCTTCGACGCGCGAGACAAACTCGTTGACGCGCGGATTGTACTTCATGGTGCAGGAGCCGAGCGGGAACATGCCGAGATCGATGGCGTAGTTCCAGGTGGAAAGGCGCGTGAAGTGGCGGATGATTTCGAGTTCGCTGACTTCGGGGAGATGGCCCAGGTCCTTTCTTTCTTGTGACCCCAAAAGCTTCTCGGCGTCAACCTCGGGGACGTCGAGCGGGGGGAGTTTCCAGGCGGCTTTGCCGGGCGAGGATTTCTCGAAGATCAATCCTTCGTTCTGGCTGATGTGGCGCGTGGCTTTGCGAGTAGTGTGCTTCATAGTTATTTATTAATTCCTAAGTCGATGATTTCGGGCGGTGGTTGCATCCAGGCGCCGGAGCCGTTGCAAGCGGAGCAGACGCCGGTACCGGAACAGCTTCCGCATTTGCGCTGATCGCCAGCACGGCTTGGGTCGAGGCCGGAGCCGTCGCAGGCTGGGCAGCGGCCATTGCCGAAGCAGGAGGTGCAGGTATTTTTTGATCCACTACGCATCAGTTGTTAACCCAGGTCAGCGCTAAACACCGCCCGCGAACCCTTCGACTCCGCTCAGGGCAGGCTCTGGGGCACCGTCCTTTCTTATACGTACAATATCGTCTATACAACAATTCCTGAACATCAATACACGCCTTCCTGTTCCGCGAATTCTTGCTCGGGCTGGACCTCTTTCATGCTTTTTACGGCGCGTTCGCTGTCAGCGACCAACCCTACGGCGGTGTCAATTTTGGAGCGCGTGGTTAATTCGGTGCAGCACCAGAGCGCGGCGTTACCGAGCTCGGGATAGAACTTCTTAAGCGGGAAACCGCCGACGATTTTGTGGCCGAGCAGGCGCGAATTGATGGCGGCGGGATCTTCGCTGGTTTCGACTACGAATTCGTTGAAGCGCGGGGCGGCGGTGAACAACACTTTGGCGTGCTTTGCAAATTCGCCGGCGGCGTAAGCGGTCTTGGCGAGATTTTGTTTTGCCAGTTCGCGCAGGCCGACTTTGCCGTAGACGGTCATGAAGATGTTGACCATGAGCGCGACCAGGGCCTGATTCGTACAGATGTTCGACGTCGCTTTCTCGCGGCGGATGTGCTGCTCGCGCGTAGCGAGAGTGAGAACGAATCCGCGCTTGCCGTTTTTGTCGACGGTTTGTCCGGCCAGGCGGCCAGGAATCTGGCGGACGTATTTATCTTTGGTGGCGAGGACGCCGCAATAAGGGCCTCCGAAGCCAAGCGGGACGCCGAAGGACTGCGCTTCCATGGACACGATGTCAGCGGAGCGGGGCGGCTCGACGATCCCGAGAGAGACGGCTTCGGCGATGGAGACGACGAGCAGGGCTCCGCGCTTGTGGGCGATTTCGGCGATGGCTTCGACGTCTTCGATGGCGCCGAAGAAATTCGGGGACTGGATTAAGACGCAGGCGGTTTGGTCGGTGATGGCGCCCTCCAGTGCATGGCGATCGATGCGGCCGTCAGCGGCGTAGGTCACCGTGGTCAGCGGAATGCCTTGATGCGTGGCGTAGGTGGAGATGACCTCGCGGTATTCGGGATGGAGCGTGCGGGCGACGACAGCGTGGTGGCGTCCGCTGATGCGGACAGCCATCATGACGGCTTCGGCGGCAGCGGTGGAACCGTCGTACATGGAGGCGTTGGCCACATCCATGCCGGTGAGCTCGGAGACCATGGTTTGAAATTCGAAAATGGCCTGGAGCGTGCCCTGGGCGAACTCCGCCTGATAAGGCGTGTAAGAGGTGAGGAACTCGCCGCGCTGCACGAGCGCGTCGATGACGACGGGGCGGTAATGAAAATACGCTCCCGCGCCAAGGAAGCTGGTGTAGCCTTCGCCGTTTTCCTGGGCGCGCTGCTTGAACCAGTCGACAATTTCGGACTCAGCCATCTGGCGCGGGATGGAGAGATCGCGGTTGAGGCGAAGCTCGGCCGGGATGGACGAGAAAAGATCGTCGATGGAGCGCACGCCGATGGCTTGGAGCATGGCGTCGCGGTCGCTGGGAGATTTGGGCAGATAACGCATAAAGGTAGTTAGACGCTTCTCCGTTCTTGTTGATTCAGCACCCTTGATTCTAGCGGCTTCTCATGGCTTCTAGTAACTTAGTTTCCTGGCGGCTCTCTAGAGCCTGTTTCAGAAACAGGTTTTGGAAGGGCACGGCCGGGGTCCCCAGCAAGCCCGGTTTTGGCTTGCTGGGGTGGACGGCTTTAGCCCTGCCGCCTGTCAGCCACCAATGACGCGGCTTTAGCCGCTGAGGGATGGCTGTTGGGTCGATACGGAAGCCATTTTTGAAACAAGCTCTAGCTGCCTTCTCAGCGATCCTAGCGGCTTTTCAGCCATCGGCGCGGGCCAGGCTTTGACGACTGATGGTAACCAGCTCCTTGATCAGAGCGGTGGCAGCGCGCAAGGCCTTGCCATCGTTGTCGTGCGCCGGGTCGTAGGCGGTGATGGCAGCCGCAGCCAGCGGCCGCGCAGCGCCAACCACGCGAACGATTTCGAGCAGCTCGGCCAGGGTCAGCCCGCCGCTCGATGAATATTCATTCACGCGCGCTTCGCTCCGGTCGAGCACATCCAGATCAATGTGGAGATAGACGGACTCGGCCGCGAAAGCCTCGATGGCGGGGGCTACCACATCGTTGATGCTGCGCTTGCGCAGGGTCGCCGCGTCAATCGAAGCGACGGCGCTGTGACGCAGCAAATTGCGCTCCTCCCGATCAAGATCGCGCGCCCCGATCAGAACAACATTTTTCTCCAAAACTGGCCGGAATCCATGGATGGAGGCAGTCAGGTTCTGCCAGCAACGGCCCGTGGCCGTGGCCAGCGCCATGCCGTCGAGGAATCCGCTGACCGTGGTTTCCGGCGTGTTGAAGTCAGCGTGCGCGTCGAGCCACACAATTCCGAGAGATCGCGCTGGAGATGGTGCGGACAAGCCGGCGAGCGTGCCAACCGAGCTCATGCAGTTGCCGGCGAGCACAAGCGCAAAGCGATTGCCCTGCGCGGCTGCTCCGACTTCCTCTGCCAGTGCGGAAAGAACACGCAACGTCGTTCCCCACTCAAAAGGCTGTTGCTCAACTTCGATGCCGCCGACTCCAACGCCCGGCAGCGAAGCTAGTCCGTGCCGCACGAGATGGGCCGGGCCGTTTCCCATGCCAAAGTCTTTTTGGCCGGAGTCATACGGCACCTGGATGATCTGCGTTTCCAAGCGGTTCTACCTTCTTTGCGATCTTTCTCTGCAAACCCCCAGTATAGAAGCTTTCTCATAAATGCTTTTGGGAAGGGCACGACCGGGGCCCCCAGACGACGTGGGTTTCGTCGGCTGGGGTGGAGGACTTCAGTCGTGCCGCCCAAGGCCCACAAAAGACGCGGGCTTTAGCCCCTGTGGGAGCTCGCCATTTACTTCGGTTCACTATGAGATGGCTTCTAGTGTCCCGCAAATTTGCGAAACCAGCCTGTCATCCCGAGCGCAGCGAAGCGGAGTCGAGGAACCTTGTGTTTTCAATCCCCAGCCGCTCGGTCGCGCCCCGCGAGATATGCCGCTTATTTCCGGGACACGATACCAGTAGTTTTGCTGAAAATGCCAGCGGACCGTGGAAGAGCGGCCCTTCAGGGCCGCGTCCGCCCTCCCCAATAGTCAGGGCTTTAGCCCGCGTGGTCGTCTTTGCCCTGCCCGCCGATTTTTTCCGCAACCGCCTAGTGGCTTCCCTCTTCCGCGACAAACTTTTCATAGTCGGCGGCCGAGAGGAGTGCGTTGAGTTCGCCTGCGTCTTTGATTTTGATTTTCACCATCCAGGAGCCGTGCGCGTCTTTGTTCACCTGCTCGGGAGCCGTAGCCAGCGCGCCGTTCACCTCGGTGACGATGCCGGAAGCTGGGGCGTAGAGGTCGGAGACCGCTTTAACCGACTCGACGGTGCCGAAGGTTTTGCCGAAGGAAATTTCGGTTCCGGTTTTCGGGAGATCGACAAACACGATGTCGCCGAGAGAGTCCTGGGCGTGGTTGGTGATGCCGATTTTGCCGTCGGCGGTAATCCATTCGTGTTCTTTTGTATATTTGCGGTCGGTGGGGTAGGACATGGCTTCTAGCTCCTAGCTGCTAGCTTCTAGCAGGCAAAATCGTCGTTCGTCGTTGGTCGGCCGTCGTTCGCTATTCGTCCTTCGCTTTTCGGCTTCGAGCTGCGGGCCTCGGGTCTCGAGCAAGCAAATGCTGAGGTCCAGCCGCGGTTGTTTCGCTGCGTCCGGTCAAGACTTCTTTGGGCGCTTGTAGAACGGCGTTGGGACCACCTGCGCTTGTACTCCCTGGCCGCGGATTTCTACTTGCACGCTGCTGCCGATGGCGCCGTGCTGCGGCGGAACGTAGGCCAGAGCGATGTTCTTCTTCAGAAACGGCGCTGGGCTGCCGCTGGTTACGTAGCCAATCTCGCTGCCGCTCGAGTCGAGAACCTTGTAGCCGTCGCGGGCAATGCCGCGGCCGATCATCTCCAAGCCTACTAGCGTCCGCTTCAGGCCCTCAGCCTTCACCTCTGCCAAGTCTGTTTCCAGCGTCTGCTTGCCGATGAACTCGGGCTTCTCCATTTTGATGAACCGGTCGAGGCCCGCTTCCCAGACGTTGATGGTATCGGAGATTTCGTGCCCGTAGAGCGGAAGCCGGCCTTCCAGGCGCAGCGTGTTGCGCGCGCCCAGGCCGCAGGGCACGGCTCCAAATTCCTTCCCGGCATCGAGAATCGCGTACCAGACACGGGCGCTGGCCGGTTCATCGGCGGGAATGTAGATTTCAAATCCATCTTCGGCGGTGTAGCCGGTGCGGCCCATGAGGATGTTCTTGAGTCCGCAGATCGAGCCGCGCGTCACCCAGTAGAACTTCACCGCGCTGAGATCGGCGTCCGTGAGTTTTTGCAGGAGATGAACCGCTTTCGGGCCCTGGATGGCGATCTGGGTGAAGTCGTCGGAGAGATGCTCGACTTGGCAATCGAACTGGTGCGTATTGTCGCGGACCCAGTTGAAGTCCTTTTCCCGCGTGCCCGCGTTGATAACGAGGAGGTACTCGTTTTCGGCGAGGCGGTGGACGATGACGTCGTCGACGAACGTACCTTGCGGGTAGAGCAGCGCCGAGTATTGCGCCTGGCCGATGGCCAGGCGCGCAGCGTCGTTCATCGAGATGTGCTGCACAGCGGCCAGGGCGCCGGGGCCAGCGAGACGGATATCGCCCATGTGGCTAACGTCGAAGATGCCCACGCCGGTGCGAACCGCCATGTGCTCGTTGACGATGCCGCAGCCGATGGCAGCGGGGTATTCCACCGGCATGTCCCAGCCGTTGAACTCGACCATCTTTGCGCCCATCTGGCGATGGACGGAGTTCAGTGCGGTCTTGCGGATAGTTTTCGGTGCGAGATTGGACGCAGGCGGAACCGAGGGAGCGACGGACACGGGGACCTCGATGGAGCCGAATCTAGACAGTGGATGGGCTGTCTGCAACCTGCAACTGTTTAAGGTAACACCGGCGCGGGAAGAGGGGCAAGGAAGTCGGAGGAATGCCACTTCTTCCTTCTGACCTTTCACTTCTGACTTGCTCCGTTACCTCGGTTATTTTCGCGCCGCGGCGCAACGGCTCTAGACTCAAAGCATGTCTACAAGGCCGATGAACCGGGTTGTATGCGCACAATGCGAGCAAACCGAAGAGCGCTGCTGGTGCGAGAAGTATTGCGTGCTCTGCCAGTCGCAGCTCGACGTGCGCTTGTGCACCGATGGACTGATGTACTGCGAAGCCTGCCGCACCGCCTGCGATTACAAGACGGCGAACTAGGACCTTCCCCACCGGCCGCGCAAATCCGGGCCGCGTTTCAACACCAGCAAAAAGTCGGTAGTCCAAGTGCATAGGTTCTTCGCCCGCGAACGAATCGCGCCCGAACTACTGCGCTTGTACTGGCTCGCTCAGGATGACTCGCGCTGGCGAGTTTTGTACTGCGGAAAGCCAGCCCTCCACAAAATACTAGAAGCCGTCTCATAAATGGTTTTGGGAAGGGCACGACTTTAGTCGTGCCGCTCACGGCCCCATAAACGTTGGGGCTTTAGCCCCTGAGGGATGCCGTCCCCTGCCCTGGTGGTGATTTATGAGACGAGTTCTAGCCTTCCACGTCAAAATAGATCTTGGTGGTGGCGCGGTATTGCAGCACGTTGGCGCCATCGAGCAGCATGTCGAAAGATTCGACGTGGGCCCACTTGATTCCGCGCACGGTCTTGGCCGCTTCCTTGACGGCAGTCTTGGCCGCCCTGGCGAAGCTTTCCTTGGAAGTTCCGACGACTTCAATGACTTTCTGGGTCATGATTGCCTCCTGAGTGCAACTGCGGATTGTACTATTTGGCGGCGGCGGTGGGCGAGCGGACCATGGAAGCTCTTCGTCGTTGGCTTTACCGCCGAGCGCCGAGCGCGCCCAGAAAATCTCTCTGAAAAAAGAAATCACGGCAGGACTTCAACCAAGGTCAAGAAGCTTGGGGGGAAATCCCACCCGATGGCAGTTTCTTAGTTGCTCTGTCCATTGCTGCTGGCCCGTGGAAGAGCCGGCCTTCAGGCCGGCGTTGCCAGGCGAAAAGATGTAGGGGCTTTAGCCCCGGATACACCAACGATGGAACCACCCTAAAATCGCAAAGAGCGCGATTTTAGGGTGGGGCAGCCTCGGTTCGTGCGACGGAGCAGAGGAGGACGGGCGAGGACGCCCGTCGCTCCACGGCAGGTTGCTCGCTTACTTCGCGGCTTCGGCGCTGCCCATCGCGTTGTCAGCGGCGGCGGGGCGAGCTTGCTTCTGCTCTTGCGTCGCCGATTGCGCTTGCGCATCCTGCTTCTGTGCCTGCTCCTGCTCCTGATTCTTGGGTCGGATTTTTACCGTGGCCAGGATCTTTTCGAGTCGAGCGAAGACGGCATCGCGATCCACCGGCTCCACCCCTTCGGAGACGCCGTAGCCCGCAGTGCCCAGGCCCAGGATGTATTCGTAGCAGGCGCCGTTCTCATAGTTGTGGTAGTACTGCGCCTCGGCCTGGCGAGTGGCGCTGCCGGCGAACTCAGAGGTCTTTTGCATGTCGGTGGACCCGACCTTGACCTTCTCGGCATCGATAGGTTCGCCGTCGGCGTTGCTGGTATCGACGAAGGCGAAGTGCGAGCACTGCTCCTCGGACAGACTGCGATTGACGTTCACGCTGAAAAAGGCGCTGGCGAAATCGCTGCCCGGATAGAGGGTTTTCGGCACAGCCACGGTGGCGATGCTTGTGCCGCCGGCTTGAGTGAAGTTCATGGGCACGGCTTCGCCGTCAAGCTCAGGCTGGGCTTTGTCTCCGGTCGAGAGCGCGAATTTTCGCGGATAGATAAAGGAGACTCCGGAGTTGGGATCGGAATAGGCGACGTTGGCAGGCCGCTTCCTGGCGGCTTTTTTCGCGGGCGCAGCCGGCGACGCGGTTGCCACCGTTTGCGACGCCTGGGTTTGCGGTGCGGTCAGGGCAGGAGCGGGCGGCGATGACGGCACTGAGCCCGAGATTGCGACTTGTGGCTTTTGAGATTGTTTCGAGCAGGCGCACACTACGAGCACGACTGCGAGGATGGCGAAGCCGACCAGCATGGCGAATTTCTGTTGCCGCGACCAGGATGAAAGCTCGGTCGTGGTAAGTGTGTTGTTGTTGTCGTTGTTCGTATTTCCGGATTTCAAAACGGCTGACATTTTTCTCACCTCCCTGCGCGCGGCGCAGCTGCCAAGGCAGAAAGCAGGGCGAGAGCCAACCGGCTGCATGTTGATTCCGTTGCGCTTCTGGCTGACTGGGCTGCGCGCGAACGTGCCGCACCGGATACGACGTGTAAGCCAAGACACGGCGGATGAAGGCGGACTTTTGGGAAGCTCTGACTGGAGCGTGTTTCAAGAATAGGGTTTTGGGAAGGGCACGGCTTTAGCCGTGCCGTCCGCGGGCCATGAGGGACGCGGCTTTAGCCGCTGCGGGCTGGCGATCAGATCGGCAAGCAAGCGGTTATTGAAACAAGCTTCAGGTGTTCCCCAGAAAGCAAGGATTGTCGAAAAACGTGTGGCGCGGGCACCTTCGCCCGCGAAAACTATCCCTTGAATCGAAGTTGCCTACAGGCGGGCGATAGAATGCCAGCGTGCGAAACGACTGCCAATACCGTGGGCGGTTGGCTCCTTCTCCCACGGGGCTGCTGCACCTGGGGCACGCGCGCACGTTTTGGATCGCATGGCAGCGGGCGCAGGAGCGTGGCGGCGCGCTGATTCTGCGCAATGAGGATCTTGACCCGCAGCGCTCGCGGCAGGAGTTCTCGCGGGCGATGATCGAGGACTTGCGCTGGCTGGGCATCTGCTGGACGGAGGGGCCGGATTGCGCAGGGAAGTTCGGGCCGTATGTGCAGAGCGAGCGGCGCACGCATTACTTGGAAACGTGGCGGCGATTGCGCGATGGAGGGTTTATTTATCCGTGTACGTGCTCGCGAAAAGATCTGGCGCAGGCGGCGAGCGCTCCGAATGATGCCGACGATGAGCCCATCTATCCGGGACGCTGCCGCGGGCGAACCGAAGCGGCGGCGTTTTCCGCGCCCGCGGGCGTGAACTGGCGGTTTCGTGTGCCGGAGGGCGAGGCGATCAGCTTCAGCGATGGGAATATGGGGCCGCGACGCTATGTTGCCGGCACCGATTTTGGTGATTTTCTGGTTTGGCGGCGGGACGATGTTCCTTCCTACCAGCTTGCGGTCGTGGCCGACGATGCCGCAATGCAGATCACCGAAGTTGTGCGCGGGGCGGATTTGCTGAAGTCGACGGCGCGGCAATTGCTGCTGCTGCGGGCGCTGCGACTCAAAGCGCCGGGTTATTTTCATTGCGAGTTGTTGCGCGATGACCAGGGCGCGCGCCTGGCAAAGCGGCACGACGCGTTGAGCCTGCGGCATCTGCGCGCAGGCGGAATGTCGCCGCAAGCCGTGGTGGAGCTGGCCTTGCGGCCGATCGAGAGAGGCGAACTTTTGTAACCTGATCGCGTTACCAGCGTTGCCGCCTCGTCCTGTCATCCGCGCTACCATCGTGGGAAGTTGGTTTTCTTATCCATAGGGAGGGCGAATCCATGCCCCGACTTTTCGGCCAACAACTGCGCTCGCCGATTGCAGCCGCAGTTTTCCTGGCGATCGCTGCGCTGGCGGCGCTAGGCCAATCAGGGACAAACCAGTCTGCTTCGACGCAGTCCTCGGCGGCGCCATCATCCACAAGGCAAAGTTCCGCGGCACAATCTTCTTCCACGCAGTCTTCGCCGACGCAGTCTTCTCCAAGTCAGTCGCCAGCCGGTTCCGCAACATCGAACCAATCGCTTGGCGAGATTGCACGGGAGAACCGGGCGCAGAAGGAGGACGCAGCATTCGCGGTAACGCCGGGCAAGGTCATCACCAACGCCGACCTGCCCAAGAACCCGGATGGGTACACGGGCCCACCCGCCTCGGAAGCAGCCCCCGGGAGCAATCAGAAATCAGGCCGCGTTTCCGGAAATGCGGGCGCGAGAAAAGCCGCGGGCGCGCCACCACCGCTGGATCCGCGGGTGGCGGCGACGTGGAGAGGGCGCATTCTGGCGCAGAAAGCCGTCATCGCCAACCTCGAGGGGCAGATCGAAGATCTGCGCACGGCAATGGAAGACCTGAACCCGGGCCGGGGCGATCCCGGCGCCAACGGTTCCGCAGTGGCCTTCAGCCCGGGCGAGGCACGCCGAGCGGCACGCCTGCACCAGATGGAATTGCGGCTTGAGCAACTGCAGCAAAGGCTCGACGAAACCGAGGACGCGGCGCGCCGGGCGGGCATGGACAGCAAGGTGTTCGATCCTTAGCCCCTATGGCAGTTCCCTAGTTGCTGCCTTCATTGCTGCTGCGCCGTGGAAGAGCCGGCCTTCAGGCCGGCGTTGCGCGGCGAAAAAATAAAGATAAGGGGCTTTAGCCCGGATACACCAACGGTGGAACCGCTCTTAGTTGCGCCCAGGCGAGGAGGGCGGGCGAGGACGCCCGTCGCTCCAGGGAGCGTAGGCGGGAACCTCAGTCGGCGGCGCTGCGACGGATGTTGACCATCTCGGTCAGGTATTGGACCTGGGGCGCGCCTTTTACACCCGCTTTGGCCATGCGGCTTTTCAGTTCGTCCAAGGCCATGAAAGCTCGCGCCTTGTCGAAGTTCTCCCACTCGAAGAGCAGCGACAATTCGTTCGGGTTTTGAACTCCGCGGAAGATGCGGCACGAGCGCTCGCCGTTGCGCGCACGCCAGTCGAGCGAGGAATCGAATACCGACTTCCAGGCAGGATAATCGGCGACTTCGTGGTGCACAAAGAGATAGATCATGCGAGCAGGGCGCTCCTTTCCTAACCAAAAACCTTGCTCCAAAGCGCGAAGAAATGCAAGCGCCGGAGTCACAGGGGAAGGGGAAACGAGGGGCGGCTATCTCAGCGGATGGTTGCCCGAGTTTCGCCCTTTAACTTCCCCCCGAATTGATTGCCTTACGGGGACTTGCCTTAGAATCCCGGCACGGAGCAGGACGCGCCTAACCCTGTGGATTGAATTGGTCGGGACGGCGAGATTTGAACTCGCGACCCCTTGCACCCCAAGCAAGTGCGCTACCAGGCTGCGCTACGTCCCGACGGAAACGCTGCCGAAGCCGGCAACGTGGGGTCGATCAAATTCTACACCAGCCCTTGCTCTATCGAAGAAAATGATGCTGCCGAGCGAAAATTTGAATTCGACAGACCGGCGGTGCATACCTAAACTACGGCTATGGCGTTGGGGGGATTGAACGTGTCATCCATGAGTCGGGCCGCCAGTACGGCGAAGGCAGGGGGGGTGCGACTGCTTCGGCTCGCCCTTAGCATGGCCATTTCTGGCCTGGTGCTTGCACCCTCAAGAGGCGGTGGATGATTCAGCGATAGCACGATCACTCTGAAAAAGATTTCCAGGGGCCATCATCCACAAGGGTGATGGCCCTTTGACTTGTGGAACCCAAGTTGGGCTTTTCATGGAGGCGGGAGGGACGAGTTGTCAAAACTAGAGCACGTGCGAATATTTGACACCACACTGCGGGATGGAGAACAATCCCCAGGCTGCAGCATGAACGTGCAAGAAAAGCGCCGGCTGGCAGCCCATCTCGACGGTTTGGGCGTGGATGTCATCGAAGATGGATTCCCAGTATCCTCTGACAGCGATTTCGATGCGGTACAAGCAGTGGCCCGCGACTTGCGCCGGCCCGTGATTGCCGCCCTGGCTCGCTGCTGCCAAGGGGACATCGAGCGAGCGTGGGAAGCAGTCAAGATCGCGCTTCGA
>Ga0187781_10001994_pt1 | contig 15568 bp, 10 predicted proteins | sample 0715_SJ02_MP02_2_FD_132447 | JGI IMG/M metagenome (GOLD analysis project Ga0187781, IMG submission 132447) | Tropical peat soil microbial communities from peatlands in Department of Meta, Colombia - 0715_SJ02_MP02_20_MG | ecosystem: Environmental > Terrestrial > Soil > Wetlands > Peat | place...
AATCCGCCGGATTGCATCCGCGACAGGCAATCCGCTTCCGCTCGGACATCCCAAAGCGAGTCAGGCAGCGCCGGCGAGAGAAGGCGGCGGACCGTCGAATCGGCGGTGGCCATGCAATAGGCCAGGAAGCGTTCATCCCGAGAGCGATGAACGTCGTGCAGCACGCGCTTCGTTCGCCGCAGGGCGGCTCCGACAGAGCCGCCCAATGCGCCGGGCAACAAGTGTGAGCACTGCGCCAAGCCGGTCGCCACCACTCGCGGAGCCCGGTCGAGCCAGCCGAGCGTCCGCAGCACGGCGTAGCGCGGGTAGCCTCCGAACAACTCGTCAGCTCCTTGCCCCGAGAGAAGGACCTTTGTGCCGTGCTCGCGCGCCAACCGGCAAATCAAGTAGCAGGTGATTGCGGCCGGATCGGAAATTGGCTCGTCGAGGTGGTAGACGATCTGCGGCAACAGGCTTGCGATCTGCGGGCCGATTTCGACCTCATGAAAATCGAGAGCCAACGACGACGCGAGCCGTCGCGCATAAGGCGCGTCGTCATGAGCGCGGTCGAGCCGATTGGACCTGGCCGGATAAGTAATCGTGTAGCTGCGGAAGGAGTCGTCGCGATCAGAGGCCCCCGCGGCGATCGCCGTGATCAAGCTGCTGTCGAGCCCGCCGCTCAAGAACGACCCGACCGGAACGTCCGAGACCAACTGCCGCCGCGTCGCGTTGACGACCTCAGACCGCAGCCGGCGGATATCCGAGGGGTCGGCCTGTCGCGACGCGTCACTGAATTGTGGACGCCAAAATTGCCGGACCTCGATTTGCGCGTGACGTGCCCGCCAGCGTAACAGGCTCCCTGGAGGCAACCGGCGGATGTCCGCGAGCGCGGTTCGCTCCGAACACGAATGGCAAAACGTCAGGTGTTGGAGGATCGCCCGAAAGTCCGGCTCGCGGTGAACGTCCGGATGGGCGCAGAGCGCCTTGACCTCGCTGGCAAAAAGCAGAGACCCCGCCCGTGGCTCCGTGTAGTAGAGCGGCTTGATGCCGAGCGGATCGCGGGCCAGGAGCAGCTCGCGCTCCCGATCGTCCCAGAAAGCGAAAGCAAACATCCCGTTGAGTCGCTCGACGAACGCAGCTCCCCAGCGCATCAGGCCGTGGAGCAGGACCTGAGTATCGCCTGACGACGTTTGCGGCACGCCGCTGTGCGCGAGAGAGTCTCGCAGCTCGCGGTAATTGTAGATTTCGCCGTTGTAGATCAGCGTGAAACGTCCGTCGGCGGACGTCATGGGCTGCGCAGCCTCCTCGGACAAGTCGAGGATCGCGAGCCGCACATGGCCCAACGCGATTTGCGAGCGCGGAGATTCAAAGACACCGCAACCGTCGGGGCCACGGTGCGCCTGTGCAGCGTTCATGCGATCGATCAGGCCTGGGACAAAATCACCCACCAGGCCTGCAATGCCACACATTCGCGCCCCCAATCCTTTGGTCGCGCCCAAAGCGGGTGGTTGGTATCAAATCGCTACAACTCACGCAAGATGGGATGTCGGCGTTGTCTCGGGTGATTTGTTGTGGTAACACTCGGCACGGTTTTTCCGCGATTTTCGTCGCCTCTCCATTGAGAATCGACATGAGAGTCGGGATCGATGCATCGAATTTGCGCGGCGGGGGAGGGGTAACGCATCTGGCGGCCCTGTTGTCGCACGTCGATGTGGCCGAGACGGGAGTGGAGCGCGTCGTTGTTTGGGGGCCCCGCTCCGCCCTCTGGCAGCTTGCCGACCGACCTTGGCTGGTCAAATCGAACCCACCCGAGCTGGAACGGTCGCTGGCTTCGCGGATCGCTTGGGGACGCCTCACGCTTCCGCGTTGCGCGCGGGATGAATGCGATGTCTTGTTTGCCCCTGGCGGGTTGTGCACGGATCGCTTTCATCCCGTAGTGACCATGTCGCGCAACATGCTGCCCTTTCAATTGGGGGAAATGTGGCGGTACGGTTTTTCGCGGATGTCGTTGCGGCTGGCAATTCTGCGAAGAGCTCAAAGAAAATCGTTCCAGATCGCCGACGGCGTGATCTTCCTGACTCAATTCGCGCGTGACTCGGTGCTGCAAGTCACCGGACCGCTGCGCGGCCAAACGACGGTCATTCCGCACGGCATCGAATCGCGATTCTTCGCGAAACCGCGCCCCCAGCGTGCGGCGACAGATTTCACCGCGGACAATCCGATGCGGCTGCTCTACGTGTCAATTGTCGACGTCTACAAACATCAGTGGAACGTTGCGGAGGCGGTCGCCCGCCTGCGAAAGGCCGGGCTGCCGATCGCGATCCAGTTCGTTGGGGACGCATACGCGCCGGCCGGGAGGCGTCTGCGCCGCGTGTTGCGCACCCGTGACCCGCAGGGTCAATACTTGCAATATGTCGGACCCTTGATTCACGCCGATTTGCCCAGCTGCTATCGGGCAGCCGACGGTTTCGTGTTTGCCTCCACTTGCGAGAACCTCCCGAACATCGTGCTCGAAGCGATGGCGTCGGGGTTGCCGATCGCTTGCTCAAACCGGCTTCCCATGCCCGAAATCCTGGGGCCAGCCGGCGTGTATTTCGATCCCTTGAGTACGTCTCAGATCGGAGAGGCTTTGCGCCAGCTGTTCCACGAGGCAGAATTGCGGCGACGTCTGGCGGTTGCCGCGTACGAGCACTCCCAGCAGTTCTCATGGAGCGTTTGCGCTCGTGACACGTTCCGCTTTCTGGCGGAAATTGGGGTTTGGACTCGACTGGACGAAGACGCCCTGGTCGGAGCCGGCTCGCCGGTGCGCCGCGCGGGATAAGCAATCCGCTGTCCTTCGATTCCGTTCAGCACGATGTGCAGTTTATTCGCACTTGGGATCTTCCCAGGCGCGGGTCCTAGTCGGCGACCGCGCTTCGGAGATAAAATGAAGTGCGTCGGCTCCTGTCAAAACCGCATCTACGGGCCACATGCCACTCAAAGTTTCGAACATCCGCTTGCCGGTCGAAGAACCGGAAACGGCCCTCGCCGAGGCAATCGCACGTCGCGTTGGGCTCAAATCAAACGAACTCACGCGCTGGCGAATTCTGCGCAAGAGCCTGGACGCCCGTTCGCCTCGGGATTTACAGTTTGTCTATTCGGCCGTTGTCGATGTCCCCGATGAACCGAAGCGGTTCGCCAAATTGCAGCGGCAGCCATCGTCCGACGATGTGCAGTGGTTTTCGCCGCGCCGCTTCGATGAACCGTCTCCCGGCCGTGAGCCGCTGCGCGAAAGGCCGGTGGTCGTCGGCTCGGGGCCAGCCGGAATGCTGGCGGGCTATTACCTCGCGCTGCGTGGGTACGCCCCTTTGATTCTCGAGCGGGGCCGCGCCGTGAAGGAACGCGTGCCCGCCGTCCGGGACTTCGACCGTGGCGGCCCACTCGATTGCGAAAACAATTATCTCTTCGGGGAAGGGGGAGCGGGCTGCTTCAGCGACGGCAAACTGACCTGCCGACTGGGTGGACCGGACGTCGATTGGGTCCTCGATCGCATGATCGAGTGCGGTGGGCGCCCCTCGATCGTCTACGACTATCGGCCCCATCTGGGAAGCAACCGGCTGCCGATGATTTGCCGCAATTTCCGTCGCAAGATCGAAGAATTGGGAGGGGAATACCGTTTCGGCTGCCGCGTCGAGCGGCTCGACATCGCGGAAGGACGCTTGCGCGGCGTGGCCACGTCGAGTGGATATGTGTCAACGCCGGCCGTCGTCCTGGCGATCGGGCATAGCGCCCGGGACACTTATCGTATGTTGCACGATGTCGGCGTGCCGATGTCCCCCAAGGACTTTCAACTCGGCTTGCGGATCGAGCATTCTCAGGCGCAGATCAATCGACAGAAATACGGCCGCCGCGAATATCTCGAAATGCTGGGCGCTGCCGACTACTCCCTGGTCGCCCGCGGCCAGCGCGACGTGTTCACGTTTTGCATGTGTGCCGGGGGTTATGTCATTCCCAGCGTTTCCGAGCCCGAGATGTTCTGCACAAACGGAATGAGCAACTCGCGGCACGACACCCCGTTTGCCAACAGCGGACTGGTGGTTACGCTCTCCGCAGAGGAGTTCGGCAGCCGACATCCGCTGGCGGGAATGGAACTGCAGCGCCGGTTCGAGTCTGCCGCGTTCCGTCTGGCTGGGGGCGATTACCGCTGCCCGATTCAACGCGTTGAAGATTTTTTGGCAGGCCGCAGCCCCGATCCGAACTCGCGATTGCGTTCATCCTTTCAACGCGGCGTGCGGCCCGTCAATATGGAACACATCATCCCGCAGCCGGCGGTCGAATCGCTGCGCTGGGGGCTTCCGGTCATGGACCGGAAATGGAAGGGGAACTTTCTCCAGGATGCTGTACTTGTGGGACCGGAGATGCGGGGCAGTTCGCCGGTTCGCCTGGAACGCGATTCGCATACCAGGCAAAGCCCCGGAATCGCCGGACTGTACCCCGTGGGTGAAGGGGCCGGCTTTGCCGGGGGGATCGTGTCAGCCGCCGTCGATGGGCTGCTGAGCGCGAAGGCGCTTGCGGGAGAGTTTGCGCCGTTGGTCTGCAGGACGCACGTCTGACGAGAGCGCCTCGATCGGACGGTCGGGACGTCACAAAGACTGGGTGCCAAGGCAAAAGCGGCCGCCGCGGGGCCGCGCCGGCCCGGCGAGGGTCCGCTGTTCGGCCGAAGGAGGCTCGGCAGCGGCACCTGAAATTCAATCGCCGGATTGCACCGGTTACATTTTCAGCGGGAAACACGGGTCGTGGAAAAACGGTGGATCTGGCCGTTTGAGCTGCTCGATAAGCTCGGCGAAGGCGGAATGGGCGTGGTTTATCGCGCCCGGTACGTCGTCGATAATCGGCACGTCGCCGTCAAACTGCTGCCCCCCGACGTTGCCAACTCGACGATTCTTTCGCGGTTCGAGCGCGAGCTGGAAATCCTGAAGACGCTCAGGCACCCCAATATTGTCCGTTCCTTCGGCGGCGTCTGCGAAGGGAACCAGCACTTCTACGCGATGGAGCTCGTCGAGGGGGGAACGCTCGACAAACTGCTGGAGGAGCGCGGCAAATTCGCCCCGGAAGTGGCCGTCCAGTTCGCCCTGCAAATGGCCTCTGGCCTCGCGTACGCCCACGAGCGGGGCGTCGTGCATCGCGACGTCAAGCCTGGGAACTTCCTGCTGACCACCTCGGGCAAACTCAAGCTGAGCGACTTCGGGCTGGCCACGGTTGAGGCGGCCACCAAGATCACCGCAGCCGGCAAAACGATGGGCACGTTCCCTTATATGGCACCGGAACAAATCCGCGGCCGTCCGCCTGTTTCGCCGCAGACCGACCTCTATGCCCTCGGGTGCGTGATCTTCGAGATGCTCACAGGCCGTACCCCGTTCACTGGAGACACGCCCGCGGAAGTCATGCACAAGCATCTCGAGGCGCGCCCCCCCCGGATTGCGGAGTTTGTTTCCGACTGCCCCATGGCGCTCGAGTCGCTGGTCGGCGACCTCTTACAAAAGGAGCCAGCTGACCGGCCTGTGAGCGCTTTCGTGGTCGCAAAGCGGCTGACCGACCTCGATGGCACGGCCACGCGGACGCCAACTCCTAGAGCCCGCACAGCGGAAACTGCCGCGCCGCAGGGAACTCTCACTCCTCCCAAGGGAATTGTGTTGCCGGCCCGCCTCGCCACAGAGGCTCTCGAAAAATCGACGCGCAATAAATGGCTGATCCCTTTGGTCTGCGTGGCGCTTGGGCTCTCCGTCGCATTGAACTTTCGCGCGATGGACAGTTCGGCCCGATCGAACCGGGCTGAAGAATTGTGGTTCGAGGCATTCAAAAGCGACCATGACCAGCTGCGCAGCGAAGCTGCCCGGGCGATCGGCGAAATGGCCCGCACTTCTCCCAGCGCCGCCGACAGGCTCGTGGCGGCGCTCTCGGATTCGCGGCCAGGCGTCCGTTTGAGTGCGATCGAGGGACTCGAGAATGCCGGGCCCGCGGCGCGCGCCGCTACATCTGCTTTGATCCGGATCCAGAACACCGACGACAACGAAATGGTTCGCCGGAGAGCGGTCGACCTCCTCAAAACGCTGCACAGCGGCTCCGAAGGGGTAGGAGCCAGCATCGCCAGATTTGTCTATTGGACCCTGGCGATCGTTGTCGGCGCAGGAGCCGCGATCGTCGCGTTTGTGGCCCTCCGCAAGCCAGCACGCACAGTCCGAAGCAGTCGTTGACGACCACAAGCGCGGCGAGATACATTGAAAAGCCAGGGCCGGGCAACTCTGCCCGATGCGCTCCGCGGCCGATTTGCGACCCATCGACGGCCCCCTTTTGAGTGATTGCCCATTTGGATCAAGCCCTTTCGAGGGTGAACGGGCCATGCTTGCCAAACGCATAATCCCTTGTCTCGACGTCCATGCCGGGCGCGTGGTGAAGGGCATTAATTTTCTCGATTTGCGCGACGCCGGCGACCCGGTGGAGGTGGCATCTCGCTACGAAGCCGAAGGCGCCGACGAGCTGGTCTTTCTGGACATTACCGCCAGCCACGAGGAACGCGAGATCATGCTCGACGTGGTGCGACGCACGTCGGAGGTGATTTTCATGCCGCTGACGGTCGGCGGGGGCGTTCGCACGCTGGACGACATCCGCACGCTGCTCAAAGCCGGCTGCGACAAGGTGTCGATCAATTCGGCTGCCGTCAAAAATCCGGAGTTCGTGCGTGAGGCGGCGCTGCGGTTTGGCAGTCAGTGCATTGTCGTCAATATCGACCCCAAGCGAATCCGCCAGGATGGTCGCGAGGTGTGGGACGTGCACATTAACGGCGGGCGGATTCCCACGGGACTCGAAGCCGTCGCCTGGGCGCGGGAGGTGGAGCGGCTCGGCGCCGGCGAGATCGTACTGACTTCGATGGACGCCGACGGCACTCAGAACGGATACGACATCGAAATCACGCGAGCCGTCGCCGATGCCGTGCGCATTCCGGTCGTTGCCAGCGGCGGCGCGGGCGGACCGCAGCATTTATTCGAGGTGCTGACGGAAGGCAAAGCGAGCGCGGCCCTGGCCGCAAGCATTTTTCACTACGGGACCTATACCATCGAAGCGACCAAACGCTATCTTGCAGAGCGAGGAGTGCCCGTTCGCCAGTTGGCAAGTTAAAGATTTGGGATAAGCGAGTAATTATGGCGACAGCGACAGACGTTCGCGTGAAGTCCTCGGAACGGCGCGACAACGAAATCGACAAGATCTATCGGCAGCTCATCAAGCACAACGGCTCGGACCTTCACATGCAGGTCGGCAAGCCCCCGATCCTGCGCGTTCGCGGAACGCTGCGCGAGCTGCAGATGGACCCGATCACCCGGGAGCGGATGTGGGAATTGTTCGACCCGATGATCAGTGATCGGGACCGGAAGATTTACGACGAGACCGGGGGCTGCGACTTTTCCTACGTCGTCGTTCACGAGGGCGAGCCTTGGCGGTTTCGCGTCAACATGCTCATGCAAATGGGCAACCCCGGGATGGTCTCACGAAAAGTCGAGCGGTTCATCCCGAACTTCGAGGGGCTCTTCCTGCCCCCGATCATGGAGCAACTGTGCAAGTTCGATCAAGGGATGATCCTGCTGGCCGGCGTCACCGGGAGCGGCAAGAGCACCACGATCGCCAGCATGTTGAACTGGATCAACCACAACATGCGCAAGCACATACTGACGATCGAAGACCCGATCGAGTTCGTCTACACTCCCGACAAGTGCCTGATCAATCAGCGCGAGGTGGGCATCGACGTCAAGGATTTCAAGATCGCGATGAAGCACGCGGTCCGCGAAGACCCGGATATCATGCTGGTGGGAGAGATGCGCGACATGGAGACGTTTGAAACGGCCATGCACGCAGCCGAAACGGGGCACCTCGTCTTCGGAACGATCCACGCCTCCAGTGCACCCAGCACGATCGGCCGTATTCTCGACCTCTTCCCGAACGACATGCACAAAGCCCTGCGGAGCAGCATGGACTTCAACATGCGCGGAATCGTCGCACAGAAACTGCTCAAGACGATCTGCGAGGAAGGCAAAGGACCGGGCCGCGTGCCGATCGTCGAAATCATGACCTTTAACCCTACCGTCAGGAAGCTGATTCTCGAAGGAGAAGACGAAAAACTTCCGGCCGCCATGCGGATCGGCAAAGATGAAGGGATGCAGCGTTTCAACGAAAGTCTGTATTCCTTCCTGCAGAAAGATATGATCAGTCGGGCGGCGGCCTTCGAGATTTCTCCCAACGTCGAAGAGCTGAAGATGTTGATCAAGGGAATCGACGTGAAGGCAGCCGCCATTCTCTAACGTTGCTTGCGGTCCTCGACATTCGTCGACTAGGAAGATCACCCACGTGAAATTGCGTCGCAGTTTGGGTTCCCGCAGCAGGTCGCTCATCTTGTGTGCGCTTCTCTCGGGACTTGTCGCCGCGCCGCGTATCGCGTGCGCGCAATCCTCAAAATCGCCGGACGCCGGCGCAAAATCGACCGCCAAAACCGACACCGCGTCGACTACTACCGCCCCTTCCGCCGATCGATTCCCACCCAATCCGGTCACGTTTTCTCGCGGAAACCCCGGGTCCAATGCCGGCGAATACCTGAGCCGAATCGCCCTCATCCTTTTCCTGGGATTGCTGGCCGCCTGGGTGGGGATCAGCCGCTTCGTCGACGAGGACAGCCGCGGCCTGAGAGTCCGGCCCGAGTTCTGGAACTCGATTATTGTGGTCACTGGAGTCGTCGGATTCCTGATCGCGCTGGCCTCTCCGCTTTGGATCGTGGGCGTGCTGGCGGTGTTGTTGACGTGCGGCGTGCCGTTCGGATTCTACGTGCAGGAGCGAAATCGCCGCGTGCCCGAGTCCGGAAAGATCCTCACTCCTCAGCACATTCGCGGCGTGGCGCTGCGATGGGCCGCGCGTCTGGGAATCAAGTTCGGAGGGGGCGGTAGAGACGACGAGAGCGCAGGTCCGCCCATCGAATTCATCGGCAAGTCGGACGCCAGCGGCAAGGTCGATCGAAACCGCACGCGGCAGGTCGAAAACTCCAAGGGTTACATGGCCGCCAAGGAACTCGTCTACGACGCGATCCTCCGCCGCAGCACGGATATTCACCTTGAACCCAAGGAAGACGAAATGTCGGTTCGCCTGCGGATCGACGGCGTGATGTATCCGACCGAGCCATTCGATCGCGTCGTCGGCGACGCGGTGATGAACATCTTCAAGGTCCTGGGCGGAATGGACATCACCGAAAAGCGCCGCGGCCAGGACGGCAGCTTTGGCGCCCGGCTCGAAAGTCGACAGATCGATTTCCGCGCCGCGACACAAGGCACACGGCACGGGGAAAAACTCAGCCTGAGAATTCTCGACCAGTCCAATTCGGTGAATTCGCTGGCCGGACTGGGCATGCGAAAGAAAATGCAGGAATCCATGCGGCAGATCGTGCATCAGCCGCATGGATTGCTTTTGAGCTGCGGTCCGACCGGTGCGGGCAAGTCGACCACGCTTTACGCGGCCCTCCGCGACGTCGATGCCTACCAGCTCAACGTGATTACCGTCGAAGACCCGATCGAATACAAGATGGCCAATGTCAACCAGATCGAAATTAACACGAAAGCCGGACAGACCTTCGCAAGCTCGCTGCGAAGTATCCTGCGTCAGGACCCCGACGTGCTGATGGTCGGAGAAATTCGCGACGGTGAAACTGCCACCATCGCCTGCCAGGCGGCAAATACCGGGCATATGGTTTTTTCGACCGTCCACGCCAACGATTCGATCACCGCCGTTTTCCGCATGCTCGAGCTTGGAGTCGAGCCGTTCATGGTGGCCAACTCGCTTTCCGCCGTGCTCGGACAGCGGCTGGTGCGGCGTCTGTGCAAGGAGTGTCGTGAAGCCTACCGACCCGAGCGCGAGGTCCTGGAGCGTCTCGAGATTCCTTCGGATCGCATCGACCAGTTTTTCCGGCCGCCAGCCAGCGCCGGCGAAATGTGTCCGGAATGCAACGGACTTGGCTACGTCGGCCGCACCGGCGTGTTCGAGCTGCTCGTGATCAACGACGAGCTTCGAGACCTCATCCGTGACAAGGCATCCGCCTCGAAAGTCAAGCTGGCAGCCAAACGCAATGGAATGTTGACCATGAAGCAAGAGGGGATTCGGCTGCTGGCGCAGGGAATCACCTCAGTCGAAGAGCTTGAACGAGTCGTCAAATAGGCGACTCGGGACCGAGGTTCGCAATCATGATCGATTTTGCATTGCTGATCATCGTCGCGCTCGTGACGTGGAACGTGGCGGCCGAGGGGGCCTGGGGAGCCGCGGCTGTTTTTTTGAGCGTGATCTTCGCCGGCCTCTTGGCGATGAACTTCTTCGAGCCCCTTGCCAACCTCCTGCAAGCGAATGTGAGCGAGGATTGGGGCTATCGGTTCGACTTTATCTCGCTGATGGTCTTGTTCGCTCTAGGCGTCTTCTTGCTGCGGCTGATGTCGGAGAAAATCGCGCCGAACTTCATCGCTGTTCACGGTCGTCTCTACGACGTTTGCCGCTTCGGTTTTGCGTTGATGACCGGTTACGTGACGATGGCCTTCGTCCTGGCCGCGCTGCACACGGCTCCGTTGCCCCGCGAGTTCCTCGGCTTCACGCCGGAACGCAAGAATTTCTTCGGCGTCACGGCGCCTGATCGCGAATGGCTCGGATTCGTGCAGTACGTCTCCGAGAAGTCGATGCGCTCTTCGGAGGACGAGCGGATCTTCGACGGGGCCGAGCTCGATCTCCCAGGACACGACAATCGCATCTGGCCGACCTATATCATCCGCTACGCTTCGCGCCGCGAAGGGTATGCCGTCGCCACCGGTGCCGCGACCGCCGCGCCAAGCGGTGCTGGGGTCACTCCCGGGGGTGGCGATCAAGGACCGGCGACGCTGGAAGGCGTCCGCGAGCGCGGCAGCGGGCTTTAAGCGGAAGGGTGCCCTCTAAGCGATTGGCGTCACGGGCCAAACGCTCGCCTAATGGATGCCGTGCTTCTTCAGCTTGCTGAAGTACGTGCTTCGCGGAATCCCGAGCAGCCGCGCCGCGCGGGCCTTGTTGCCGGAACATTTGCGGAGCGCGCTGAGCAACGCTTCGCGTTCCCACGCCGGCGTCGCGCCGTCGGCGATGATCGAACCCACGGATAGGCTCTCAGAAAACCCTACTGAAGCGCGGCGGCCGTCGGGCTTGGTCTCGATCATCCGCGAAGGGAGCCGATTGCCGGGCCGGCTGATTTCGGCAGGCAAGTCGGCCAGCGTGATACGATCCGATTCCGCAAGCACCACGGCCCGCTCGATGACGTTCTCCAGCTCGCGCACATTCCCGGGCCAGCGGTGTCGCTCGAGCGCGGCGAGCGCTTCGGGGTCGATGTGCGTGATCCGCTTGCCGCACTTCTGGGCGGACCGCATCAAGAAATGCAGGGCCAGCTCAAGAATGTCCTCGGTCCGCTCGCGCAGCGCCGGCATCTGAATCGTGATCACGTTGAGCCGATAATACAGGTCCTCGCGAAACCGGCCCTGGGCAATCAGTTTTTCCAGGTCCTGGTGGGTTGCCGCAATCACGCGGACGTCGACCTGAATCGTCTGCGTCCCCCCCACCGGCTCGAAGCAGCGTTCTTGAAGCACGCGCAACAGCTTGATCTGGATCTCGAGCGAAATGTCGCCAATTTCATCGAGAAACAGCGTCCCCCCCGAGGCAGCCTGAAAGCGGCCGATCCGGTCGCGGTGAGCGCCAGTGAAGGCCCCTTTCACGTGGCCGAATAGCTCGCTTTCGAGCAAGGTCGGCGAAAGGGCGGCCGAATGCACGCAGATCATCGGTCCGCCACGGCGGGGACTGTTCTCATGCAATACGCGGGCGACCAGCTCCTTGCCCGTGCCGCTTTCGCCGCGAATCAGCACGGACGATTCGCTGCCGGCGACCTTGCGCACCGTTTCGAGCACACTCTCGATGGCCCGGCTCTTCCCTTTCATGTCGCTGCGATTCAGATCGCCCGACTGGGCCGCCGGAGCGTTGGTCGCCGGGTTCTGGATTTGCGAAAGCTCGGCCTGAAGCACGGCGATTTGCCGGGCCTGCGTTTCAATCCGCTCGATTCTGCGGGAAAGCTCGTCATTGAGCCGCTCGAGGTCCCGGTCGCTCTTGACGGTGTAAAGGGCGACATTGGTGATCTGTCCCAGCGCGTTTAGGAACGTGAAGTCTTCACCACTGAACGGAGTGGAAGTCTGTTTGGCGCCCAAAAGCACCAGCCCGACAGTCTCGTTACCAATCTGCATGCCATGGGCCAGATCGATCCGCAACTCGCGAAGTGCCGTCTGAGCACCGGACAGGTCGCTCATCGAGCCCAACAGGGCCCGCTGGACATTGCCAGATTCGGTAACGGCCTGAATGATCGGATGATCGGCCGCGAACTGTCGCGGCAAACTCTCGGCGCCGTACGCCGCGACCAGGCGAAAGGGCGCCTGGGCCGCTGTGTGCAAATAGAGGGCGGCGCGATCAACCCCCAATACGTCGCGGCACGAGCTGAGCATCAACTGGGCCACGGCCTCGGGATCCGCCAGACGTCCGACCGCACGATTCATCCGCTCGAGCGCTTTGCCCAACTGGTATTTTTCGCGGTAGAAGCGGCGGTCGATCATCCCCTGGAACATGTCTCGCAACCACAGGAGCAGAATCACTGCGAGCATCAACACGACCGAGATGATCGCGGACTGCTGCGTCAGCGGAAAGACGTTGAGGTACTGTCGCGCGAACGGGCTGAGAGCCAGCATGAGCGCGAACGCCACCGTCAATCCGCAGTTGGCAAGGTAGTACATCACCCCCTTGGTGACGATCTGATCGACAAGCAGCAGTCGGTAGCGAATGATGCTGTAAGCATACGAGACGGTGAAGCACAACCCGGCCAGAAAGATCCAGACTCGAGCAGCTCCCAACGCGAAGTTCTCGCGGTCGAAGAGAGCCAGGTAAAGGGTGATCCCCAGGAGGCCGGCGGTTGCCACTCCAGCCCCCAACAGGAGCTTCAACTGGATCTGCTCGACGGCGTTGCGCGTCGTGCGGTAGCTGCGGATGACGCGCGCCATTGTGATGACGAAATACACAGCCCCGACGACGAGCGATCCATAAATGCCGAGCCGAAGCACATCCAAGAGCTGCCGGATGGTCGATACGCTTGGATCAAGCAGGCCGGGCCAACTGCAGATCGCCGTCAGCGTCAAGAGCCCGAGCATACCCACGATCGGCAAACCGTAAATCAGCGCAAGTGAGGTCCGCGGCCTCCACACCAAGGGCAGCCAGGTTCGCGGAAATACCAGGAAGAAGTGCAAACAGACGGCAGGCAGCAGCATCGCGCAGATCACGCAGGGAGCGGTCAGCCAGAAGCTCGACGCGATGATCCACCAGTGGTTGCTCCCCAAAAATGCCCCCAACGTGACCAGACACAAGCAATAAAAGAGCTGTGAGGCGCGGTCAAAGGGGCGGTTCCAATAGACGGCAGCCCCGATGGCGAACGCCACAGTCTGCAGCACGAACCAGAAAAGCGAGAAGAGGACTTCGGAAAGAGGAAGCGGTCGAATCGTGACGTAGCACGTCTTGGCATCCGCAAGCGTTTGGCCTTCCGGGATGAATGCAATCTCCACGATGCGCGTGCCGTCGGCGTACTGGGCCAGAGGCGACAGCCCCTCGTAGTCGTACGGATCGGCCCCGTCGGGCAGCCGGTCGCCGCTGGGCGTCGGTTCGCTTGAGAGCCTCATTTGCCTGCGCGTGAAGTCGACGAACGTGTCGATTCGCCAGTCATTGAGTGAGATCAGGCGGTCACCTACCGCGGGATGCACCTTCCCATAAACGCCCTCAGTTGGGACGGCCCTCATGACGACGCCGTCAGTCACTTTGTTGGACCACGCCTTGTCGGAGAGGAGACATCGGATGCCGAGGTCGGGGGCTGCGGCGACGACTCCCAAGACCACCATCGAATAAATGAGCACGATGGCCCCGCAGCTCAAAAGAAGCAAGGCGGCACGTGATCGCATTTTGAAAGGGCCTCGCGCTGAGAAGTCTTGGGCTGCACAGTCTGACATAAACTGCCCAGCCATCAATCACTTGTATCGCTTCGGCGCCGCAATTTCAACGATCGGCGCCGAACTGCCCCCCAATTCGGCGCCGAAAATTGGCCTTTCCAAACGGAAAATCTGTAGAAAAATGGGGAATTCAGGCTGAAAGGGCACTGGATTCGATGACTTCTCAAAGTGTGGCATGAGACATGCGTTGGATCAGGATGCCGGATCGGGGTTAGCAGTCGCGCAAACGACTGGCGAAGCTGGCCCCGGCCCCTTAAATTTTGACCCAGCCTGACCCCCGAGGGTGATGTCCAGCGCGGAACGAGGCCTGGTTGAGGAAGGTCCCCTGAAAGAGCAGCCTGACCCACTCTGCTCATCAGTTCCCCAATCGCAAACGAACGTCCAAGGCCTCGAACGTGCAGCCATTCTCGGGGGTCATTCTACGCGCTGAGTTCGCGACAGCGGCCGGGCAGCGCTTGAGCGGGCCGGCTATCTTGCCCGACGGTAGGTCGCGCAGGAGCGTGGGCTCTCCCAAAGCGATACCTCGGCGACGGGCAGCCCCTCGGCGGACACGTGATCGTAGATCAGCTTCGCGATGTTCTCGACCGTGGGATTGTCGGGGATCACCAGCAGCGGCTCCCCTAGCGACTTGAGCATGGGGACGACCGGATCGGCTTCGCACAAAATCATGCGGTGATCGAGTTGGCCGTCGATCCAAGCGCATAGCGAACGCTTGATGTCTGCAAAATCGACGAGCATCCCGCGTTCGTCCAGCGAAGTCGCCTCCAGGACGACCTGAGCCTTGCCGTTGTGGCCGTGAAGATAACGGCACTTGCCCGAATAGTTCAGCAACCGGTGGCCGTAGCAGAAATCGATTTCTTGACTGATACGGTACATCGGACGCGGGCGCGATCGATCGGGACCTGGAGGGCCGGGACCGCTCGACTGTTCGCGCAGTCAAAACGCCCGGGTGAGGGGATTCGGATCCCGATTCTAGGAGGGGGCCGCCTGGGGAACAAGCGGTCCTCGTCCGCTGTCGCGCTCGGGTCGATTCGCCCGAGGTCTACCGCGATTGGAGTCGAGAGGTGAGCCAACCGCCCGTAATGATCATTGCGAGCACGATACTGTAATCAAACAGCGTTGCCGCTTCCCAACGAGCCAGGCAATAGTCGCAATAAGGGCCGTAATGACCGATGAGACGATCCATAAGTCCCTCCAAAGCCGGAACCGGATCGCGACGGCGAGCGCACTGGTCGCGCACCGGCGACGGCCAATCGAGACACGAGTTGATCAAACGGGTAATGATGACGCCGAGTGCGGAGTCGCACTCTCAAGTCGGCGTTGGTGCAAGTTCTCCGGCGATTTGAGTGGCGAAGACCACGAATGGATCTCGCGACGCGCTCTATTGAACTTTGCCCGCAAGCAGAATGATGTGAAGTTTCTCGACGTGTTAACAAAAGCTTAGCTTGCAGATGCTCGACATGGCGCCGAATGAGTCGTCGAAGACGATG
>Ga0187781_10001995_pt1 | contig 15560 bp, 11 predicted proteins | sample 0715_SJ02_MP02_2_FD_132447 | JGI IMG/M metagenome (GOLD analysis project Ga0187781, IMG submission 132447) | Tropical peat soil microbial communities from peatlands in Department of Meta, Colombia - 0715_SJ02_MP02_20_MG | ecosystem: Environmental > Terrestrial > Soil > Wetlands > Peat | place...
GGAAATCCCAGCGAGATGAAAAAGTTTTCACCGTACTTGATCATCCCCTTGGGATCCGTTTTGCGTTCCGTCAGAATTTTCGTCAGGTCGTAACTCTGCGCCGGCTTGGGCGAATCCATCAGGTCGTAAACGTTGTTCCATTCCTGAGCCCAGATGTTACCAAGCAAGTGCGCGGGGATCGGCCCGTTCGCCGGCACGACGTCCTTGCCATATTTCTTGACCAACTGGCCGCGGACATACGCGTGCAACGAAAGGTACAGAGGCCGGAGCTGCTCCCACAAACGGTCCATCTCTTTCGTGAACTGGTCCGGCGGCATGTCATAGTTCGAACGCCACAGCGCCCCAACGTCGCTATACCCAAGCTCGCGGGCGCCTTGATCCCCGAGTTCCACCATGCGTGCGTAGCGCTGCCGCATCGGAGCGCCTACCGCGTGCCAACCAATCCAGGCGCGCTTCAATTCCTCGGGATTGCGATTCGCAGCCATCAGCCGGGCCACCGCGTTCACATCCAGACAGGGCTTATTGTCACCGTCCGGGCACCACTTCCCTTTTCCGTAGTCTCCATCCAGCGAAGATTCGATCTGCGCAAGCTCCTTTTGCGCCTTAGGATCGTCAGGCGCGGGAAAACCCGCCGCGAGCTCCAGCAGCAGCCGCTTGCGCGCCAACTCCGGAGAAAGCTGCAGGTGATCGAAACGATGCGCCTCTTTCGCGTATTTTGTAGCCGCGGTGTTGGCCGCTTCGTTCGCGTCCGCGGCCATGGCCTCCGTGTCCACGGTGATGAAATTCTCCTGCACCCATGCCGCCCGCTGAGCCTTCACGCCCAGGTCAAACAACTCCTGCTCGGCATGCTCCATGAATTTCTTCGCTTCTTCCGCCGTCGGCGGCGCAGACGTTTTATTCGCCTGTGCCCAAGCCGGACCTGCGCAAACCACAAAACACACCAACAGGACTGCCATGCACTTCCGTTTCGTTTTCATTGAGTCAAATCCTCCGTGGAGCGACTCCCTTCTCATGCCTCTACAATTCTCATGCAACAGAAACCCCGCTCTTTGCTCCTCTGCTTCTCTGTGCTCTCTGTGTCTCCGTGGCTATCTCCTCTTCGTCACCACGGCCCGCAACTCCGCCACCGCCCGCTCCATTCCCGCCCGATCGACATTCCAGTGCGTGACCATGCGCACCGAATGCAGCGCGGTGTCCTGAGCCCACACTCCCTTCGCGTGTAACGCATCGCAAAGCTCCACCGCATTTGTACCGCTCGCGGTGCAATCGAAGATCACGATATTGCTGCGCACGCGCGCCGGATCGACCTTGAGTCCTGGAATCTGCGCGATTCCCTTGGCAAGGAGCATGGCGTTTTCATGATCCTCGTGCAAACGCCCTGGCGACTTCTCCAGCGCAACCAATCCCGCCGCGGCAATCACTCCAACCTGCCGCATCCCGCCGCCGAACATTTTCCGGTATACACGCGCGCGTTCGATGAATTCCTTGGAGCCCAGAATCATCGAACCCACCGGCGCGCCAAGCCCTTTCGAGAGGCAAAACATCACCGAATCGGCCTTCTTGGTCATGCGCGCAACATCCTCGTTCAGCGCCACCGCCGCATTGAACACCCGCGCGCCATCGAGATGCACTCTCAACCCCAGCGCATGCGCCTTCTCGCAAATCTCGTCTACGCGTTCCGTCGGGTAAACCGTGCCGCCCGCCATGTTGCTGGTGTTTTCCAGGCACACCAGGGCGGTTTGCGAGTCGTAATAAATCTTTGGCCGGATCGCGGCGTGAACCTGCTCCCAGGTCATGATTCCGTCCTCGCCTCCGCGCACCGCGCGCGGCATGCACCCGGCGATCGCGGACATGGAGGCGAGTTCGTACAGATTCACGTGGCTACGCTCCTCGCAAATCACCTCGTTCCCGTGATGCGTCCAGCAGCGAATGGAGACGAGGTTGCCCATGCAACCCGTGGGCACAAACAAGGCGGCCTCTTTGCCGAACATTTCCGCCGCGCGCTTCTGCAGTCGGTTGCCGGTAGGATCTTCACCGTAGACATCGTCGCCCACTTCCGCTGCGGCCATCGCGCGGCGCATTTCCTCGCTGGGGCGCGTCACCGTATCGCTGCGCAGGTCCACCACGCCATCGACCGGCGCGACGTCGTCCGGATCCACCAGTTGATTGCCCTTGGCCACTGTGTAAGTCATTTTCCTCCTCCGTGTGCCTTCCGCCAGGGGTCGGAGCTTTAGCCTCTGAGGAATTGGGGCTAAGCCCTTTTCAAGGCCTGTTCGAGTGCCACCGTCACCGCAACAATTCCACCAACACCTCATTCGAGACACTCAATTTCGCAGGCGCCAATCGCAAAATGTCCCCGCGGCGCTCGACCATGCCGTGGGACGTCAGCCGTCCGACCTTTTCTCGCAAATCAACGCCGTACTGACGTTCAATTCGCGTAAGATCAATGCCTGCAAGTTGCCGCAAGCCCAAAAAGAATTCCTCTTCCAGCGCTGATTCTCGCGTCACCGCTTCCACGTTTTCGACGGCGGACCGCCCGCTCTCTATAGCCGAAACATACGCCGCCGCGTCATGCAGATTCGCCCAGCGCTGTGTCCCCGAAAACGAATGTGCTCCCGCTCCGAAGCCCAGGTAAGGCTCGCGCCGCCAGTACTTCAGATTGTGTTTCGACGCAAATCCCGGGTTGGCCCAATTGGAAATCTCATACTGCTCATAGCCCGCCGCGCCGAGTTCCGCCTGCGCCAGTTCGTAAAACTCGGTCATCGCTTCCTCGCTCGGCAAATCCCGAGCGCTGTACCGCGCCCCGCCTTGCAGCACTTCCAGTCCAAGCCGCGAGCCTTGGTCAATCTCCATCATGTAAACCGAGACGTGCTCCGGAGCCAGCGCGATGCACTCCGCAAGCGAGTGCCGCCAGGAAACCCGCGTCTGCTTCGGCAATCCGGCGATTAGATCGAAGCTGATATTCCGAATCCCCGCGTCAAGAAGAATCGGCACGGCCCGGTAAATATCCGCACGGCGATGCATTCGTCCCGCGGCTTTCAACTCTTCATCCACAAACGATTGTGAGCCGAAACTGATGCGATTGATTCCATCCGCAACCCAACGGGCGGCTTTCTCCGGTTCGATCGTTTCGGGATCAGCCTCCAGCGTCACCTCGCTCCAGGTACAAGAAAATTTCTCGCGGACGGCACGAAGCAACCCGGCGAGTAGCGATGGATCCAGCAAACTCGGCGTGCCCCCGCCGATATAAACGGTGTCCACGCAGCAGGGCTCACTTGGCCACGAGATTCCGGCTGCATCGAACAGCGCTCGATGCACAGCAATTTCCCGCCGCACCGCTTCCACATACGGCGCAAATCGCCCTGACGACACTACTCCGGTGTGGAAGTTGCAGTACGTGCACTTCGTTTGACAGAAGGGCACCTGGATGTAAGCGCCTAGATTGTCCATCGCAAAAACTGTAGCACATCAAGACAGGAAGGTTCGCCGTGGCCTTCCGTTGAATCAGGGCTTGGGTTCGGGGGGTTGCGGAAGGTCAGGCACCGTCGCAATGGCCGCAGGCGGAGAGGCAGGAAATTGCAGTTTTTCTGCCAAAAATGCAATCCGGTCGCGCCGCGCTTCCGCGTTCAGTGCGTGCGGCGCGTCATAAAACTTGACCTGCTTGGGTTCGCTCACGATCGCCGCCTCAGCCTTCGTTCTCTCCGGCGTCAGAAAGCTTTCCCGCATCGCATATTGCAGGAACACACTGGCCGGCGCCGCGTGAGAAACATAGCGTCCCGGGTCGGCCCACGCATACTTGGCAACGAAGGCGTCCACCTTTTCCGCCCCGGTCCTTTGCCGGAATTCCTGGAACTCCGGCGTTTTGGTCTCCAGTTCGTCCGAAAGCCCGCCCGCCATCAGCACAAACGCGCGGAAACGCTTGTCCACTCCACTAACCACGCCTCCTGCGGTCGCACCACAACTGTGTCCGACATAGCCCAACCGCTTCGCATCAACAAAGGGACGCCCCAGCAGCAGGTCGGCGGCGCGTCGTATATCCACTACCTCTTGCACAAGATCATCGATCTCTTGGCTGGAGAGCGGGTCTTTGTCTGCCACGTAGCCCGGCCGCGCCACAGGAAAATCGAGGAGCAGCGACGCGACCCCGGATGGTGCCAGCGCCACAGCTTCGTCGAGAAACTCCTTGCGGTTGCGAAATTCCGAGTTGCTCCAGCACCAATGTCCCCAGATGATCGCGGCAAATGGTCCTTTCCCCGGCGGTAGCACTAAATACGCAGGCACGCGCCCGCCTTTCGGGCTGGCATACGAAAGGTCGTAAATTCCAACAGCACCGCGAAACTCCACGCCTACGTCCTGCGTGTCCAGCGGCAGCTTGTTGTCGTAATCGAAGTTGCTGGAGGTACCTGTCTTCTGTGCGAACGCAGAAAAACCAATAAGGGAGAGACCGAGTATCAGGCGGCGCATCGCAACCCTCTGTTGCGCACAGTCTATTCCTCTTGGCCCTAGAAACAAGCGCAGAGTTACAAGCGGTGGGTTGCAAACGAGTCACCCGAATCCTCGTTAAAGCCAGGGGTCGGACCTTCGGGTCCGACATAGACATCAGCGGCCTCCGTTCGGCTTCAGCCGTTGAGGAATTGTTTCTCCTCTTGAGCGCCAGTCAAACGCGGTCGGGAAGCACTTTCACATACAACTTGCGATCCCGCGGCCCGTCGAACTCCGCGAAGAAGATCCCCTGCCAGCGCCCCAGCGCTAGCTTTCCTTCCTCCACAAACACAAACTGATTGACGCCGGCCAGCATGCTTTTGACATGCGAGTCAGAATTTCCTTCCGCATGGCGATAAGGCCCGGACATCGGCACCAGCCGGTCAAACGTGCCCTCGGCATCGAAGGCCACATCAGGATCGGCATGCTCGTTGATGAGAATCCCGGCGGTCGTGTGCGGCACGTAGAGAAAACAAGTTCCCACGCGCACGCCGAGCGCCGTCACGACGCGTTGCACTTCCTCGGTGATATCTACCAATTGCGTACGCCTGCTGGTTTTCACGCGAATCGCTTGCATTCGACTCTCCCATTACACCTGAACCAAGGCAGCCCCCAGGAAGGCAGCCCTACACCTGACTTCATTTTGCCAAACATCAGCCCTCGTAGCGCGGGCATCTTGCCGGCTTCGTTCTCCAGCGGGCTTCTTGCTTCGTCATTCCGAACGGAGTCCGCGAAGTGAGGAATCTCTCTTACGGCGGCGGGTACCTCACGCTCGTGTCCTCAAGGCAGGCGTCTGAGTGCTCTTCCCGGTGCTTCTCCGTGCTCTCTGTTCCTCTGTGGCTATTCTTTCTTCTTACGGAATCGGCACAAGGTAGTGCCGCCCGGGCTTCCTCGCGCTGGAATGCTGCTGCAATTCGTTCAGACCGCCGCTGCCCCAGCGCGCCAAGAACGGCAGAAAACACAAATCGCGCGACTGCAAGCCCTTCTGCGGATAAAGCAAATTTTGCAGAAACTTCTCATGCCGCTCAATCAGTTTCTCGTGACGGTCCAGCGACGCGCCGGTCTTGTGCCGCAGCTTTTCAATCTGATAACAAATCCGCTTTTCGGCTCGAGCGATAGTCCCTTGAATCGTGGGATCGACCTTGGCGATGGCTTTGTGCAACTTCTTAATGCTCTTCTCGATCTCGTGCAGGTTGTCGTCGAATTCACGGGAGAGTTTCTTGGGGACCGCCGAATTGTACATGCGGTTGCGAAGCGACTGCGAGCTGCACCAAACATCCTCAACATCCAGGTGATATTTCTTCAGCAGCCGCTCGCCTTTGGGATCGACCAGCGTGAAATCCGCGCGCGGCAGCAGCACCGGCATGCGGCCAAGCAGTTTTTTGTACAACACTTGCGACTGCGCGTAATAGGCGATTTCCGAGGGCCCGCCAAAATACATCACCGTCGGAACCAAATAATCCTGGACCACCGATCGAAGCAGCGCATTGGGGCTGAATTTTTCCGGAGACGCTTCCACCTGCCGCAGCCAGCTTTCGCGGTCCATCGTCACCGTGCCGCTTGAAAACGCCCCGTTCCCCGCGGTAATCACCTGGCGCTTGCCCTGCTCCATGCAAAACAGCAGCGTGCTGCGTGAAGTGACTTTCACCTGTGGCTCGTAGCCCGCGCGCTCCAAATCTTTTCCGCGCTTTAGCAGCAGTTCGTCCAGTTCATCCCGCTGCGCCAGCGCTTCCAAAAGAATCGGCGCGGCCACACGATGCAGCCGCTCATCCAGCGGGTCGAGAAGAATCAACCCATGTTCGCCGAAAATGCGTGCGAACATGCCGGCAAACGCGCTGCCATAAGTGGCTTCCGGCACATACGTGGCGTGCAAAATATCTCCAAAGGTCTGCCCCAGCATCGGCTGCGCGCGACGCACTAATTCGTCAATTTCAGCGCCCAGGCGAATCTGGCCAACCGGAACCGCCTCTGCGGCGGGTTTGGGAAGAACGAACGGCAGCAATTCCCCGTCGTGAAACCAGGTCACGTGGCGCACTTCGTCCACGTCGTGATCTTCGGTGGCCATCCAAAAGACCGGCACGGCCGGGATGCCTCTGCGGACCAAATCCGCGGCCCCTTGGATGGCGCTCAGCGCCTTGTAAAACGCATACGCGGGTCCCCCGAACAGTCCCACTTGCTGGCCCGTGACCACCGCCACCGCGCCTTCGGCCAGCAAATCGAGGTTTCTCTGCGTCGCCTCACCGCTCCCGAACTGCTGATTCTGCACCAGGAGAATCTCCGCCACTTCCCGCCGCCGGTCGACCGGGAAATCCAGCTCATGCGCCAGCCGCGCCGCGGTTTTCAGTTCCGGCGCGTGCTCGTAAAACGCCTCTAACTTCTCAAAATTCTCAACGTAATCGCGATAAAGCTTCGGCGTGTGCGGCAACTCGTGCGGTAGGAGGACGCGACAATCCATGAGCGCTTAGATGATAGCCAGACCAAAAAGTGACGGCAAAGGACAATCCCTTGACATCGTACTGAACAAACGCCGTGGCACAGGCACTCTTGCCTGTGCTGCTTCCGGTGAGACAGCTACTGTTTTGCAGCACCCCTCTTAGACGCGCGCAGCCGCCGGATGGAGCTGCGAAACCACCGCCGCGATCCCTTGTTTCTTCTCTTCCGTGAGCGGCAGAAGCGGCCTCCGGGACACGCCACCCTCGTAGCCCCGCAAACCCATAGCGTACTTTACGCCCGGGATGCCGCACTCGGAAACGATGCGTTTCGAAGCCGTCACAAGCAGCAGTTGCAATTGCTGCGCTTGCTCGTGCTGCCCTTGCTGAACAAGCTCGAACAGTTCCGCGCACTTCTCCGGCAACGCCGCCGCGAGCGCCAAAACGGCTCCTCGCGCACCCACCGCCAGCGCCGGATACACGACCGCCGCGCCACCCGTGAGCACGCAAAAATCCTTACGCGCGCTGGCGACCATCTCCCCAATGCGCTGGATGTTTCCGGAGCTATCTTTGATCCCTGCAATGTTGGGATGTGCGGCCAGGGCCAAGACTTCCGCCGTTTCCAGAGTGATGCCCGTGAATTGCGGCACGGAATAAAGCAGAATCGGAATGGGCGAAGCATCCGCCACCGCGCGGTAATGCTGAAAATGGGTTTCCGCGCGATAGACTGGCTTGTAGTAGTAAGGCGTTTTGACCAGCGCAACTTGATAGCCCATCGCCGCCGCGCGCTTGGTACGCGCAATGGTTTCTGCGGTCGACTCGACACCGGTTCCCGCAATGAGCAGTTTTCCCGGTCCCGCCGCTTCTTTCGCCGCCGCCAGAATCGAGTCGGCCTCATCGCGCGACAGCATCACCGATTCTCCGGTAGAACCCAGAACCACGTAACCTGCCACGCGCGTTTCGTTGTATTGACGGATGTTTTCCGTTACGCCGGAAAGAGAAACGGATTCATCAGTGCGGAACGGAGTGACCAGCGCCGGGAAGATTCCACGGACGATCATCGCTCAATCTCCCTTGGCGGAAGTGCCGGAGGCCGCCACGCCGGTGCCGTGCAAATCCTGCAGGCAAGACACTTCGCGCTGCAACTCCACCAGCGCATGAATGCCCCGAACCGCGGCATGTGCTGCAGACAGCGTGGTGATGCACGGAATGTTGTAGCGAATGGCCGCGCGCCGGATGGACTTCTCGTCATAAAACGATTCGCGGCCGAGCGGTGTGTTGATGACCAGACTGATTTTGCCGGTTTTGATGAGATCGACGATGTTGGGACGTCCCTCGTTCACTTTGAAAACTTCGTCGCAAGGGACTCCCGCAGCGTGGAAGGCGCCGGAAGTGCCGCGCGTAGCCACCAGCTTGAAGCCAAGCGAGACCAACTCCTTGCCCAGTGGCCCAATACTTCGTTTGTCGCGGTCGTTTACGCTGATGAAAATCGTCCCGGTGCTCGGCAGCTTTTGTCCCGCCGCCAATTGCGCTTTGGCGAACGCCTGCCCGTAATCGGTGGAAATTCCCATCACCTCGCCCGTGGAACGCATCTCTGGCCCAAGAATCGTATCCACGCCGCGGAATTTGTTGAACGGAAACACCGGCGATTTCACGCTATAGAAATCGCGCACCGCAACTTCCGCCACGCCGTTATGGTGAACGAGTGGCAACTTCATGTCCGCAAGCCGGCGCCCAACCATCAACCGCGCCGCAACTTTTGCCAGCGGCACACCGGTGGCCTTGCTGACATAGGGCACTGTGCGCGACGCGCGCGGGTTCACTTCCAGAACGTAGACCGTCTCACGCTGAATCGCGTACTGCACGTTCATTAGCCCCACAACTTTTAGTGCCAACGCGAGCCGCTTCGTGTAATCGCGAATCGTTTCAAGAACCTTAGGCGTCAAGCTGAAAGGCGGAAGCACGCACGAAGAATCGCCGGAATGCACGCCGGCTTCTTCGATATGCTCCATGATGCCGCCGATGACCACGTAGGTGCCATCGGCCAACGCATCCACATCCACCTCCGTGGCTTCTTCAAGGAATTGATCGATCAGCACCGGCCGCGCCGGCCCCATCAAGGCTGCCTGCGCGACGTATTCCTGCACCGTGTTCACGTCGTAAGCGATGACCATCGCCCGGCCACCAAGCACGTAGCTCGGCCGCACCAACACGGGCAAGCCAATCTCACCTGCGACGCGCGCCGCTTCTTCTGGTACGAGCGCGGTGCCATTCCGCGGCTGTGGAATCTTCAACTCCTCCAGCAAGCGGCCAAAGCGCCGCCGGTCTTCCGCAAGGTCAATGGATTCGGGCGCCGTTCCGACGATCGGCACTCCATTCCGTTTCAATTCCAGCGCCAGGTTCAGCGGCGTCTGCCCTCCAAACTGCACGATCACGCCAGTGGGTCTTTCGCGCTCGACAATCGCCAGCACATCTTCCAAAGTGAGCGGCTCGAAATACAGCCGGTCGGAGGTGTCGTAGTCCGTCGAAACCGTCTCCGGGTTGCAGTTGACCATGATGGTTTCGAAGTTGTCGGCATGCAACGCGAAACTCGCATGGCAACAGCAATAGTCGAACTCAATTCCCTGTCCGATGCGGTTTGGCCCACTGCCCAGGATCATGATTTTCGGCTTGGGCGTGACGTTGGCCTCGTCCTCGTCCTCATAGCTGGAATAAAGATACGGAGTGAACGATTCGAATTCCGCGGCGCACGTATCCACGCGCTTGAACACCGGACCAACACTGTACCGGGCGCGTTGCAGCCGCACCGCCGCAGGAGTCGTCTTCCACACTTGCGCCAAGTATTCGTCGCTCGAACCGATGCGCTTCACCTCGCGCAGCAAATCCTTGGACGCTGTCTCCACGGTAACCGCCGCCGCGCGGCGATTGATTTGAACGATCTCTTCAATTTGATGAATGAACCACGGATCGATTTTCGTGAGTTCACAGACTTCTTGTGCCGGAAGCCCGCGCTCCACCGCCGTGAGGAGCCAGTGGATGCGGTTGGGACGCGGCGTAGCGAGTTTTTCCCGCAGCAGCGAATCCGGCGTTTCCGCAGGCGCGCGCCAGGGGGTGCTGGGCTCGAGCGAGCGGATACCCTTCTGCAGGGCCTCTTTGAATGTCCGGCCAATAGACATGACCTCGCCGACAGACTTCATCTGCGTGCCCAGCGCGCTGTCCGCACCGGGAAACTTCTCGAACTGCCATTTCGGAATCTTCACCACGACATAGTCGATGGCCGGCTCAAAACTCGCGGGCGTCTTCTGCGTGATGTCATTGGGGATTTCATCCAGCGACATGCCCACGGCAAGCCGCGCTGCGATTTTGGCAATCGGGAAACCTGTAGCCTTGCTGGCAAGCGCGGAGCTCCGCGACACGCGTGGGTTCATCTCAATCACCACCATCCGCCCATTCTCCGGATTGATGGCGAACTGCACGTTCGACCCCCCGGTTTCCACGCCCACTTCGCGGATAATCGCCGCGGCGGCATCGCGCATGCGCTGGTATTCCTTGTCGGTCAGCGTCTGTGCGGGAGCCACGGTGATGGAATCGCCAGTGTGCACGCCCATGGGGTCGAAGTTCTCAATGCTGCAGATGACCACGAAGTTGTCGCGGAAGTCGCGCATCACTTCGAGCTCAAATTCCTTCCACCCGAGAACCGACTCTTCCACCAGCGCTTCATGCACCGGACTCATGTCCAGCGCGTGCGCAATCGCTTCCGCAAACTCTTCCTTGTTGTACGCAATCGAGCCGCCCGTCCCACCCAGCGTGAACGAAGGCCGGATCACCAGCGGGAAGCCCAGTTGATCGCACAGTCGCATCGCGTCCTGCGCATTGTTGACCAGCGCCGAAGCCGGAACTTCCAGCCCAATCTTGCGGCACGCGTCCTTGAACCACAGCCGGTCCTCCGCCACTTTGATGGCGCGCAGCGACGCGCCGATCATTTCCACTTTGTATTTTTCAAGAATCCCGGTTTCCGCAAGCTCCACCGCTAGATTCAGTGCCGTCTGCCCGCCAACCGTTGGCAGAATCGCGTCCGGCCGTTCTTTGATAATGATTTCTTCGAGGTACTCACGGGTCAGCGGCTCAATGTACGTGCGGTGCGCCAGTTCCGGGTCGGTCATGATGGTCGCAGGATTCGAGTTGACCAGGACGACTTCGTAGCCCTCCGCACGCAGCGCTTTGCATGCCTGCGCGCCCGAATAGTCGAATTCGCACGCCTGCCCGATGATGATCGGGCCGGAGCCGACGATCAGGATTTTATGGATGTCACTCCGTTTCGGCATCTCTTCTCTGTGCTCTCTGCGCCCTCTGTAACCTCTGCGTTATTCTTTTCTTACGGTCGCGAACTCCCCGGGCGTGCGAATTCCTTCATCATGTCCGTGAACTGCGTGAACAGGTAGTGCGAATCGTGCGGCCCCGGCGAAGCCTCCGGATGGTACTGCACGCTAAACAGCGGCAAATTGCGGTGCCGCATGCCTTCATTGGTGCGATCGTTCAGGTTCAGGTGCGTGACTTCCACGTCGCTGGACGGCAACGATTCCGGATCCACGCAGAATCCGTGATTCTGCGCCGTGATCTCCACCTGATTGGTAAGCAAGTTCTTCACCGGATGGTTCGAACCGTGGTGACCGAATTTCAGCTTGAACGTCTTCCCACCAAGCGCAATTCCGCAGAGTTGGTGCCCCAGGCAAATCCCGAAAATCGGCAGACGGCCGGCGAGCTTGCGGATATTTTCTTGCGCATACGTGATTGGCTCAGGGTCGCCAGGTCCATTCGAAAGAAACACTCCATCAGGCCGCAGCGAAAGCACATCTTCGGCCGAAGTGTTGGCCGGCACGACCGTCACATCGCAATGATGATCCACCAGCAAGCGCAGGATGTTCTGCTTGATCCCGTAATCGTACGCCACCACCTTGAACTGGTGCGTATCAGGAGCCGCCCCGGCTTCTCCCATTTGCTCGGCCCAAGGAGAAATGGCCAGCTCAATCGAGCCTTTCTGCCAATCGTAAGCCCTGCCGCAGGTCACGTGGCTCGCTAGTTCCTGCCCGGCCATCAGCGGAAGTTGCTTCGCCTCAAAGATCAGTTGGTCGGCCGGTGTGCCGTCGGTTGCGACAATACCCCGCAAAGCGCCTACCTTGCGGATGTGCAACACCAGCGCCCGCGTGTCAATGTCCCAGATGACCGGGATTTTGTGCCGATTCAAATAAAGCTGGGCTGTTTCCGCCGAACGCCAGTTCGACGAAACCTGCGAAAACTCCCGCACGATCAGCGATTCAATGTACGGACGCCCCGACTCTTCATCATCGAGATTCGCACCCACATTGCCGATGTGCGGATAGGTGAGGCAAACGATTTGCCCTGCGTAGCTGGGATCGGTGAAAACTTCCTGATAACCGGTGAGGCTGGTATTGAAAACTACTTCGCCGCCACGGCGCGTGATGGCGCCGGCCGCGCGGCCGTTAAATACGCGCCCGTCTTCGAGCGCAAGTATGGCGGGTCTGTGCTGAACTTCCGTCAGTGTTTCCTCCGTCAAACTTCATTTGTCGCTGGCCTCGGTCGTCGACAAGGAGCCGAAATGGTCCACCGGCCAATACGCGAATACCGCACGGCCATAAATATACTGGCTTGCGACCGGACCGAACACGCGGGAATCATTCGAGCTGATGCGGTGATCACCCATGACAAAATAACTTCCCCTGGGAACCTTGATCGGGCCAAAATCGCTCACGTCCGCATACTGCGGAGGCACGTAGGGCTCCGCGATGGCATCTCCGTTGATATAAACCGCCCCGCGCCGAATCTCCACGGTTTCGCCAGGCAAGCCGACCACTCGCTTGATAAACGACTTCGACCGGTCCAACGGATACCAGAACACCACCACATCGCCCCGGACGATGGGCTCAAAACGATAGACAAACTTGTTAATGAAGATGCGTTCTTGGTCGGAGAGCAGCGGAGCCATACTCGTGCCTTCGACCTTTACCGGCTGATACAGGAACACGATGATGACCAGTGCAAGTCCAATGGCGATAAGCAGATCCCGGGTCCAGACGCGAATCTCATGCCGCAAAACGCTGTGGGAAGGCGCCGTCTCCGTTGCGGCGGGTCTAGCACTCAAACCAGAACCTGTGGCGTTTGGAGTTCCACCGGAGGGAGGAGAGATGTTGTCGTCGCGGTTCAGCATCTCGTGTGTGCGTCTTTCTTTTATAACATGCAGCCCCGACTTTAGGCCAGCCGTGATTTGCATCACGCGCCAGCCACGGGCCATATCCCTTGGATTCCCGCCCCGCCCTCAACCGTTGCTCAAATCTGTAGGGGTTTCGGGTGCCCCACATGCCGCCTTTGCATCTGGGGTTCTTCGCCCTTCGCGTCGTGCACTCCTAATCCCCGGCAAGCGCAAAATTCAAAATCGCCAGCGAAGCAATCACCGCCGTCTCCGTGCGGAGAATCAGTTTCCCAAGCGACGCCTCGGCAAATCCAGCGCCGCGCGCCGCCGCAAACTCCCCCTCTGCCCAGCCTCCTTCAGGTCCAACGGCAAGCACCGCAGCCGAATCCCGAGCGCCCGCCAGCAGCTCCCGCAGAGGCTTGGCATCCGGCGATTCGGAAAGCAGAACCCTCATGCCATCGCGATAAGCCGAAAACGCAGCTTCCGGTTTCCGAATCTCCTCCAGCGTCGGCAATTGCACGCGCCGCGACTGCTGAGCCGATTCCAGCAGAATCTTCAGCCAACGCTCCGCCCGTTTCGGCGCCGCCGCGAGCAGCGCTTTCTCACTGCGCGCAGCGGCTAGAGGCACAATGCGCGTTGCGCCAAGTTCGGTAGCCTTTTCCAAGGCCCATTCAAACGCATCGAACTTCACTACGGAAAGCAGCAGTGTGGTTTCAAGCTGCGGAGGCTGCGCTGCCAGCCGCTCGGTCAGTGCAAACTCGACGCGGTCGCGCTGCACGATATCAATGCGCCCCAGCCACACCGAAGTGCCATCGCTGAGCTCGTACAGCTGCCCAGGCTGCGCCCGGAGCACGCGCCCGAGGTGATGCGCGGCCTCGCCCTCCATCACCGCCCGCCGATGTTCAAATTTATCTACAAAGAAACGCCGTCGCATCTCACTTTGGACTGCGGCGGCTCGCCGCCGCTTTTCCCCATGTACCGCTGGCTGCGAAATGCGCCCGCCTCAGAAGGCGGCCGCTACAAAATGTTAGCCAAAAATGTCTTTAACCTTGTCGAACAACGACGATCCGCGCTCCGCCGGCTTGTTGTCCACCTTCAGCGTCGCGTCCAGTTGCTCCAGCAGCTTGCGCTGTTCCTTTGTCAGCTTCGTCGGCGTCACCACGCGCATATGGTAGTACAGATCCCCGCGCCCGCCGCCATGCGGATCGGGCAATCCCTTGCCCTTCATGCGAAACACAGCCCCACTCTGCGTGCCCTCCGGAATTCTCAGCCGCTCCTCGCCATTCAGCCCGGGCACCTCAAGCTCCGCGCCCAGCGAAGCCTGCGCCACACTCAACGGAATGGTGCAATACAAATCTGCGCCACGCCGCTCGAAGAACGCGTGGTCCTTCACCTCCAGCACGACATACAAATCGCCCGCCGGGCCCCCATTCGGCCCGGGCTCGCCTTCGCCCTGCACCCGCAAACGCGTTCCCGTGTCCACGCCCGGTGGAATACGCAACTCGATGGTCCGCTCGCGCTCCACGCGCCCCTGGCCTTTGCAGTCCGGGCAGCGTTCTTTCACAATCTGTCCCGCACCCGCGCAGGCCGGACAAGTGCGATTAATGGTGAAAAATCCCTGTTGATACATCAATTGCCCGCGCCCACCGCAAGTCTGGCAGGTGACGATCCCAGTTCCCTTTTTCGCCCCAGTCCCATTGCAGGCTTCGCAGAATTCCTGGCGCGGCACGCGAATTTTGGTGTTTACTCCCTCGGCGGCCTCGTCGAACGTCAGCGACATGTCGTAGCGAAGATCCGCGCCACGTTGCACGCGCCGGCCGCCGCGGCGACGGCCTCCTCCGCCAAACAGATCCTCGAAGCCAAAAAAGTCCCCCAAAATGTCGTGGAAATCCTGAAAGATCGAAGCGTTGAAATCCGTCGCTCCAGTCGCGCCCGCTAGCCCCGCGTGGCCGTACGTGTCGTAAATCTGCCGCTTCTGCGTATCGCTCAGCACGCTGTACGCCTCCGTGCATTCCCGGAAGCGCACTTCCGCCTCTTCCTTATTCTCCGGATTGCGGTCCGGATGCCATTGCAATGCGGCTTTCCGGTACGCGGACTTAATCTCGTCCACCGAGGCCGATTTGGTCACGCCAAGTACTTCGTAAAAGTCCCGTTGATGAGCTCGCGCCATATTTGGAAAGTTTCCGTCCCCTTATGGATTCGAAAAGACCTCTCTAATTCACCGTGCTATTCGATGCCGGATTCGGATGGACCGCTACGCGAACCATCGCCGGGCGCAGCACGCGTCCGTGATACACGTACCCTGGCTGAAAAACTTCCAGAATGGTTCCGTCGGCATCTCGGTAGTTACCGCGCGGTCCATCGCCTGATGGAGGTGCGGATCGAACGGTTTTCCGACGGGTTCGATGCGTTCGGCGCCTAGCCGCGCCAGGTTATCCAGA
>Ga0187781_10001996_pt1 | contig 15560 bp, 9 predicted proteins | sample 0715_SJ02_MP02_2_FD_132447 | JGI IMG/M metagenome (GOLD analysis project Ga0187781, IMG submission 132447) | Tropical peat soil microbial communities from peatlands in Department of Meta, Colombia - 0715_SJ02_MP02_20_MG | ecosystem: Environmental > Terrestrial > Soil > Wetlands > Peat | place...
CAGCACCAGTACCAGTCCCAGTACCAGCACCAGTCCCAGTACCAGCACCAGTCCCTGTCCCAGTACCTCTGCCTGCACCAGTCCCTGTCCCAGCACCAGTCCCAGTACCAGCACCAGTCCCAGTACCAGCACCAGTACCTGTCCCAGTACCGGTACCTCTGCCAGCACCAGTCCCAGTACCAGCACCAGTACCTGTCCCAGTACCGGTACCTGTGCCTATAGTGCCTGTGCCTTTGGTGTGAAGTGGAGTAAACAGACGACTATGTTCATACCAACTATGCAGGGGAGACGCGAAGGGGAATCAACAAACATATCTTCCCTTTAGGGATGGAACGCAGAATGGAGTCACAATAGGGGTTGGCCAACACTTTGAAACTGGTGGTGTTATCTCATATGGTACACCACCAGCCACATCAAACGATTACTCGAAAGTATTCAAGGAGCAACAGTTAATATTCAAAGTTTGAATTCCGACGGACAAACGTGGACTACTGTCGCTACTGAAATCACAATTGAAAGTGTTAACCGACCCAAAATTTCTTCAAAAGAAGACAGATTTGCAATGTTCTTCAACTTGACTCTAACCTTCGAGGCTGCAGGACACTTGCCAGATGACATATGATGGCGATAGTCAACATGTTCCTACTGTCAGCAACTGTTAACTTTAGCCGTAACTAAAGTGACCATTTCGTAATTTAGCTAATTCTGCAATCTGCTAGGGCACAATGCGTATGTGGCTCTAGGTGTAAGGCATTAAAACATGGTTGGAATCACGCTTACAAACTACCTTCTCGAGGATTAGTTAACATCCTCGCGCATTATTACGTGTTTTTAAACGCTAATAGTTGGTGGCCACAATACAGCGAGGGGCAACAACATGGTGGTGACTCTCTATGAGAAGACAAATTCTATCACTATTTTTGACACTCTTCATCCTTATTTCGGTAGGTGGAGCTGTTAGTATAGTCGGCGCCATGGTAGCACATCAATTCGCTGCAACTGCTTGATAGCGTTTCCTCCTTTAGGCCAACGTAGAAATCAGTTAGTTCTTAATATGCATATATACACTTCTCTCTCACTTATCACAGTCATACTTCTTTCTACTATCTTTTGTCTACGCTCTCAATGCGGCAACTGGAGCGAAGATACGGGACTACACAACTAGACGTACGGGACTACACAACTAGACGTGCTGAGTAGTCAAGTCCTACTGTCGCCGACGGTATCGTCTGCGTGGGGAATTTACATCACAAACATACTCAGGCAGCTGGTACCGATAGTACGTCCATTCAATCCCTGATACTCGTGAGTTGCATATATAAGCACAATTGGGATAAACTGTTAGAACAAGGACATCTGCACTTGTAATGCCAAGTAAACCTATATCTACTATTCAGTACCGTATATTATAATGAATTATTATGGCTGACGACAGCGAGTTCCTCTCCCGACTCATTAGCTTTGGTCTCAGCGAAAAGGAGGCGCAGATCTACCTCCACCTGCTCAAGTACGGGCCAAAACCTACTTCCCTACTCGCAAAATCCCTCAAGACATATCGTGAGGATATCTACCGGACGCTGAGCGGCCTTGTTGATAAGGGCATGGTCAACCCATCACTTGATTCACCAACGGTCTATTCGGCAGTGGAGCTTGACATCGCTCTGGACGCCGCGCTTAAAAAACACGAGAGCGAACTTCGCGAGATGGAAATGAGAAAACAAGAGCTTCAGGAGATTTCAAAGCAACAGCATTTTAGACCGTCTGATGAATTTTCCACGTTTAAGATTCTCAAACGCGCAGGAGATGTAGTGACTATAGTGTTATCCACCTTGAACTCAGTTGAGAAGGAATGGGTAGCAGTTATCCCCGCGATACTAACGGCTATTTCATCTTTATACATACTTGAGGACGATAAAAAGTTTATAGACCGTGGAGGTAAGATACGATTCATAACTGATATCACATATCCATATGTTGAGTTAATCCAACAACATTTAGATATGAAAATGGAAGTAAAACATCTTGACCAGTACACGGGGATACTATTCTTTGTTTTTGATAAAAAAATCAGCATGAGTGGGATTAACGTCGACATAAAACAGGTCTCGCTTAATGAACCGGTAAGCGTGCTCTGGACAGATGACCCTACTTACGCCGATTATCTCACGTCCACCTTCGAATGGTTGTGGGAGCAGGCAACCCCCGCTGCTCAGCGTATAGAAGAGCTGTTGAAAGATGGGCCCCCACAAGGCTGAAAGATGGTCGTGTTGTTCTATCAAGTTACATTGTGAATGATACTCGGTTGACATTCACGCACCAGCCGATAAATTTATCACAACACATCTAAATAGACGCGAACGTGCTGTTGCACAAACTTGTTGTCACACAGCTTTATAATCTCTACAACTGCTATCGTATAAGAATGACTATTAGAACAGTCGTAAAGAATGTAAAGGATATCCTATCGATTAGTTCAAATATTATAGAATCTGCTGAGAGAGAAGTTATATGGCTCGTCCCTCCAGTCATGTTGTTCTATGCTTCCACGTATGGTTTAAACGAGAAGGAAAAAATATTCATACAGAAGGGCGGACGCATACGGGGGATCGCTGATATTTCATACCGTGACATTGATACAGTACGAGAGCGTTTAGACATCGGTGAAGATGTGCGCCACTTCGGTCAGTATGAGGGAATGATTTTTCTCGTCGGCGACAAGAGTGAGAGCATCAGTTCGATTAATATCGACCCGGGGTTGCTCTTGTTTGACGGCCCCGCTACAGCGTTTTGGACAGATGACCCTATGTATACTGAGTACCTAGTTTTTGCCTTCGAGACAGCGTGGGAACAATCAGTCCCGGCAGCACAACGGATACTAGAACTGTTGAAACAGGGACCTCCAGATATCTAAGAGACAGATGTACCTGTTATCGAACAAAGCAGACATCATCCCAATACTTCATATAGACGTCATGAACGTACTCAGGCAAAGGATGTTTGTAATGAGAACACTCAACTCCAGATACGCCGTGAGTGAGGATATACGCATGATTTGATTCACTCTACTGGATGATATCTCCATACTGCTAAGCAAATTTGCGAAGGTCTCCTAATACAAAATGACTTGCGACTCGTGAAAGTGGAATTTTTTTAGCGTTTTGTCCATATGTTAAAACTGTTATATGCAAACATCGCTTCATCATGAGTCTTTCCGTCTAACAATGGTCGGACAACATCTATGAAACTCGTCTAAAACGAATTGTGGGTCTAATGAATCTTTGGAGAGCATTTGGGATCAACATAAGTTGGTGATTGGTGGCTATTGATCTGATGTATAAAGCTATCACTATTCCGGGCTCCGCTACGAATGTCTCACTTTTGCTAACTTTTGCGTTTGTTTGTGCAACTTCCAGCTTCGAGTTAATGGCCTCTTCATTATCTGATATACTAACAAATACGGATTTCCCCACGTGTTCTGTTTTTATATATTTGAATAGATGCATCATAGCTTCGGAACACTATGAACGAAACAACCTATGAAACTAGTAAGGTACCTTCCAAGCGTGCTTTATAGACAAATATCTAACCATGTAGTTTGCAGTGCTATAAAAACGGACTTACCAGAAGCCTATAATTTCAATAATAACAAGTCCCTTACATTATTGCAGCCCCTTTGGACGCTATTTTGATAGTTGTTGGAAAAGAATCAGTGTAACCCGTTTGCTATGTCCCCTCAATTTTTTGCACCATAGTTACCTATCTTGTGTAGTTTTGAACACAATGCGAACATGAAAGAGCGTTTACAGATGGTCAAATGACAACTAGATTAACAATAGCAAATCGCAATTTCATGTGTTTGGTGCAAGCATCTTAGTCGTTTCAACGTAATAGCCGATACCATAATCATTTGGAGAATCCCAGCCTATTATTATACTTTGTACAAGTTTTTGGTTGCTGGGAGCTAGGATACGCCCCACCATAATAGTTCTATTTTGGATACTATTTAGATCTCGAGGATCAAAATGATATCCTGCTTGTGATGCTTGACTTACCAACTGTAGATATGTCTGTTGAGCATTCGCCTTGTCCTTGCACAATTCGAAAATGTTGGTTTTATCGACGTTGCTGTAATCCGTTCTAGTAACCCCCGTGAATGTAACGTGACCCCTCTCATTTACTGACTTCGTGAACGTTTTTACTATTGCATCATTAGGATTGATGCGCGCATATATACTGGTAAATTCGGTTGCAGTAGGTATACTGATAAATTCGCTCGTGGTAGGGACAGGTGTAGCAACCGGTGTTGGTGTAGGCGTTACTTTACGCGTGATTGTAGAAGTCGATGCACCTGATGATGGATTTGATGCATTCGTAACGTCCTCCGTGCATCCCACAAAAAATACGGTAGCTAACAAAACAGTAACCATCACTATGATCAAAAACTGTTTTTGCATAGTCATCTCTTCTTTTGGGAGGAATTTTTCCCATAATCAAAGGTTATCCTCAAAAATAAAGTTTTGTGTGATTTTGACAAATACATCGTCATTTATTGCTGCCAGCATCAAAGTGCACTATTTGAGATCAGATATTACGACGGAATGCAACTAAAGTTGATTAAAACATCGCTACGATAAGCATCATAACGAACTTAAGATCAATTTTTGAACTTAACTAACAGAGGACTTATTGTCAAATGTTTGAGAAGAAATAAACTAAACACGATGGTTTTTTTTGATTCACCAAGTTTAAGCTATTTACGGTTTAAGCGATTTACGTATTCTCTCATATCGTGGGTCCTGCGGCTTTGACCAATCTCCCCCCATTTTTGATGAGAACGTATCAGTAAAATCTATGCTTGAATTAATTGCCCAATCAGCGTAAGCGGACCACAAATAAAAGTAAGAAAAGCTATTAGAACCCGGCAATAGTGGATTTGTGATGTGATTGTGGTTGTGGCCTTTCACGTATTTTTCTAGTTGTTCTTTCAATTCTTTGCACGTTCGTATTCAAATGTGCGTTCTTCAAATGTTAATAGATGCTGGTTCGAATTTGGGCCGAAGCCGAAGCCGAAGATGCTGTCTGTTGGAAATGTCATATGTAATCCATTTGGGTTTATGGTGGTCAAATAATTGCGCAGGTTCCGCAGAACACGAATACTTTCAAATTCGATCGTTATTAACAAATGATGCTTTACCAGAAAAACAACTGCGCATTGGTATTTATCCTGTACTAGTTTCCAATCGCCAATCTTTTTGGTTCTATTTGGAATTTTATAATTTTTTAGGTTGCTCTTGTCGATGTGAACCCTTTAAGAGAATATTTACTCTGTTTTACGCTTTTTTGCGTTAAGCCTTTAGGCATACATCCGTGTGCTTGTAAATAATAAAGTTAACCCGTTTTGTTACCATTTCTGCTAATTACTTTTATAGAATCTATATAAAAATCATAGAAAAAATAAGGTAAAACCTTAAGCTATTAAAAATCACGATGGTTTAACATGAATATAAAAAATATGCCCATAAATGTAGCAATTGTAGGTGTACTATCGCTTTGTGCTTTCAATAGTGTTACGCAGCGCCGGTTAGTAACTTTACACCGGATAATCAGGGCAATTGTGCAGCAAATGTGAATGAGAGACAGCAAGCTTATATCACAGCAGCTGGCAGTCCTATTGACCCATTTTGCCTTGGAACGAATCTCAGGCTACAAGTTGGCTCACCCATCGAACTTTTTGGTGTTCTCTCTGCCTCTGATAGACCAACAGTGTACTTGCAACCATATTGCAACCATTGATAACTTATGATATCCTCAGCCCGAAACTTATTTTGCAACGTTTAAATGCTGGCAACGGAACGTGGAGTACCGTCGCGACTGAAAGAACACAGTTCTTCTCGACATGAGAATATGTGATGAATCTAACCCCAAAAGTTGCTGGTGTCTCTATGTACAGAGTACTCTACTTTGGCTATAGCAATTACGCACCCGCGGTGAGTGACCAGATAACGTTAATCGTAGCTAACTTGCCCCCGTACCATATGGTCATAAATCAACAATAAAAACAAGCCGGGCAAGCCTCAGGCAAGCTCCTGAAAGCCAAAATAAGAATGCCTACACGGGTTTGATTGACTCATTAGACTACAAAATGGAGGTTTTGCAGTAGACCCGCAGATGCTTTTAATTGTATGATGATAATAAAGTATCATATTACATTATAAAATTAGAAAAATAATATTAAATGACCTGGTTGTGTATGCCGCCGATAAGGCATTATTTCTTTATAGCGGCGCTGCAGTATCGCATTCGTTTTGGCTGGCGGAAAAGGCATTAATATACTTTTCAGCTCGTCCTGTTGGTACACATTCAAGCACTTACAGCGCGTCCGACGCCCTTTATTTAGTGCTATTTTCACCGCCAAACGCACGCGTTTCACAAACCTAAGAGGCACCAGTGCCAATAAACAATAGGTGAATATACCAATCTATAAAATATCGACAAAAAATAAAAGAAGTAGTGAGTGATATTTAATATTAGTCCTCTGTATCACGGACGATTTTTGAACTGTCATTGTTTCTCCCACCACTTTATAATGGCAGTTTTAGCAGAGGAATAAAAACAACCCAACAGTAGAAACATCACCGCCTCTTTTTTTCCTTAATCTATCTATAGGAAGTTGCATCTATTTTGACTTATCAACCGATTCAGCAACCGGGTAATTCCGCTCTCTTTTATTAAGAGTTCACCGAGGACTTAGCAGTGTCTTGTAACTATATCTTAAATATATCAATTCGATCAGCAAACTGACTATCTACCGCAAATCAACTATGTGCTCCAACCGATGAGTTGCTAGAACTGTAAGCATCGGGAGCAAGTATCACATCTTTCCAATACCGTATATACACAGTCACACACATATTCAGGCAGCGGATGGCGACATTCTTTGCTATCAAAAGTTGGCATAAAACAAACTGAACTAAGAGCTACAGTATCTGCAGAAAAGATTTTTAACCGATAACACTTTTGTTAAAAATTACCATCGCCCCATCATCTCTGTACTTATGTATCCCCAAGACTATTGGATTGAAGTTCTATTGGAAACTTACAAGACGCAGCATTCGTGTCAATCGTTGTGGGCAGCTATGATGAAAAATACTGAAACTAGCTATTGATATACGTAGCGTTCTAAAAAGATTATTTTGTTTAAGCTCTGAAATAAAATTGTTGTTCTTGCTATTTTTTACTAATTGAATATCGATTGATATTTTATTAGGTTATTAGAGATGTAATCGCGGTATTAACGGGCAATGGTTAAGAAAGAATTCGTAAACATAATTAAAGGTAAAGAAAAACGAAAAAAATTAGTAAAGGTGGTGAAAAGGAATGTGGTTCCCGTGGGCTTTGGAGTCTTGGTACTGGTGGTGGGGTTATTGGCCCTTTTAGAAAGAAGAACATAGGCACTGGTAAAAAGAGGCCGCAAGAATATGTTTTTACTTCTTCCAGGATTATAGCCGTACGCAGCATGGATATTCTCACTAGCATTTTAACCGGTTTCTTATGCATTGATTTTTTACAGGCTTGCAGTTGGTTTCTAGTTCTAAAACAACTGATAGGCCGCGAAGCGCATCAACGTGCGCTCATTTTACGTTATAGGACACGACCTAATTGGAAAGGACACGACAGATAGTTAAAATGGCAGATTAAATTAACAATAGTAAATCGCGTAACCTTTATTGCTAGTGGATGCATTACTGCTTGCCTTTAAAATCACGCTTGAGAAGGTGATGGGCAATGAATACAAAAAATCAACTGATATGCGCTTAATTGTAGTTTTATTATCGCCTTGTAAGTTCAATAGTGTTGCCGCAGCGCCGGTGAGTAAACTTACGCCCGATGCTCATAGCATCTATGCAGAGAGTGCGAAGGGACTACAGCAAACATATATAACGGCATTTGTTTGCTCTAGTGGTACCATGCACCCTGCAACGGAATTCACACTAGGGGTTGGCCAATCTGTCTCGGTTTTAGGTGTTCTCTCATCTGACAGTCCAGCGACTGCTCCAAGCGACTACTCTCACGGCATCTCAAACGCGACAGTTAATATCCAAACTATGATTGATGACAAAACGTGGAACACCGTCGCGACCAAAATCACACAATGGAAAGATCCGAATCAACTTCTCTCTCCGGGAGCATTTATGATGACTCTAACCCCAAATGTTGCTGGAGTCTACACTTACTGGGTAACATACGATGGCGCTGATCAATATGCTCCTGCTGTTAGCAACGTAGTAACGTTAAACTGTAACTAATGTGATAGGAGATTTTATAAATTTGATCATCAACGTGTGCAAGGTTCACTCTCCAACATCGAAGCTCTAGTGTGGGTAGTTAAATGACAGTAGTCAACTACCGTCATTTTAGACACTAGACCATTGATATCTCAACCTACTGTCTCTTTAGTTACAATCGAATGTGTATGTTTTGTGAAAATTGCTTTGAAATTGCCGTAGACGTGTTTGGACTGGAACTGACGTTACTTGGAAAAGCCGATTTACCGATATGCGCACGGTGAGGTCATAGATGGATCAAGAAAAAAGAAAAGAGGTGGTGATGTTCTTACTGTTGGGTTGTTTTTATTCCTCTACTAAGCCGCTCTTATCAAATGAGTATAAGTGCCAATAACAGTACAAAACCGTGTATGATAGGGAGGATCAGCATCATACAAGCGCACCACCTCTTTTATTTTTTGTCAATAGTTTATAGATTAGTATATTCACCTACTGTGTGTTACATTGATGGTAACAAACAGGGTTAGTCTTATTATTTATACGCACATTGATACGTGTTTATTCTAAAAATAACGCCTGAATAAAATCAATCATAAAAGGAATTAGAAACCAAGAAAAAAGGAGGTGAATAGTCTAAAATGGCAGACGCTGTTAGCACACAGATACAACAAATAATTTCTTTAGCGCAACAATTGCGCCTTACGCAATCCCGCTGATACTCGGTCAAGCGGTCCTGACAGTAGGTGGGGTAACAGCGGCACCTGTCTTAGCAGCTCCATTCTTAGGTATGTTCGACGCACCGGTTTTAATGCTTAGTTTGAGTTCTGGGACAGTCAAGGCGGTGGTGTTGGGCTCTCTGATACTTCATTAAACTGAATTGAAATTGAATTTTTCAAAAGGTAGATAGTGTAGCAATGACGAACAGCCCAAAATGGGAACTGAGAACAATTTTAGGTAGTGTCATGTGGAAGTTGCTGAGATAAACTGCAGAGCCAAGCGAAGCAGTTAGCATATTCTTTTTCTGTCTCTCTTCTCCTTATTTTTCTATCTGCGCAATTCTCTAGTCAAATTTTGCGAATTCGTAGATGTCTCGGCATAACGTGTATGGAGGAAGGCCCCCTATCAGATGTGCTCTAGTTTCGACTAGCCCCTATCAAAAACGTATCAACTTTAAAATGCTCTTTAATATTCTACGTCAAGTCCCTCAAAATTCATAGTTTTTCAGTAGTCAGAGTATATTCAGCATCATCCTGGTTTATCCTCAATATGAGTGCAATATTTAAGGAAGCAAAGCATATAGCGGTTCGTCTTACAGTTGTTAGAAAAAGCTGAAGATTGATAAGCGGAGGTGAAGAAATGATCTCTCTAATACCGATTATCGGCCCAATTATAGCGAGTCCTCTCTTATTTTTAGCCGATACACTCACCGTCACGATACCAGTCATCGGCTCAATACTAAGTGCGCCGCTTTACGTTATTGCATTTTAACTGGAAGGTTAACATACGAGTTACAGATCAAAAAATGAACAAACGAGAGAGGTCTTCATCGACTTTCAAACGGGCTTCTAAAAGCTGTTCGATTGTAAAAAATGAGAACTCGTTCAAATTTGTGTTTGTTTGTAAACAGAATAGTGTTACTGCTCCATCATGGGTCTCAACTTTGGCACAAGGCAAGCTCTGCTAAAACAATCTTAGCGCTAGCAGGCCTCATTAATGCAGTTTTTTTACTAAACTCCGTGCTAAGAAAAATTTGAGTATTCTTCAAATACTTCATCACAAAAAAAACAGAGGTAAGTAGATCTATCCAAATCAAATGAAAGTGTCTTACATTATAGTATAGTCAGTCAAGCGATTAGTCGTTTTAGCCCTATTGGGTTAACCATTTCAATCATTTTCAATCATCAACCACATTTCTTCAATTTGGTGAGCCTAGGAAAACAATTCTTTCTCTTGTTTCACAATTTTGGAATTCGGTTACGAATTGTTGCTTTTAGAACGGGCACAGCACAATTTAAGCACGTTAATGTCTAGATAACAATTGGCTTGACACAACAAATAGAGTTACCTTTATTATCGTTGGGCACACTATTATATGTTCATTATTAGATATTGAACAGACACTTGGAAAGGAAAGGAGAGGTGAGGAAAGATGCTTTTGCCTATATTCATCCCGTTTCCCCCATTCGTTGGTATCCTGCCCTTTTTTATACATTTGCCTTAAACTAACACAAAATTAAGGTTAAAAGGCTGATGGCTGTTTAAAAAGGGGGTTTGAAACACTTTGCGGTGAATTGTGTTACGTTAGTTTAGAAAGACAGCTTCAAAGACCTACGGTTCCGAAGTACGATACAGCAAGCCTCTGAGATAACGTTCGTACCAATAAACGCCAGTCTTGTGTCACGGTATGGACATTCACCCACTAGCGCCGCAAAAGTTAATACGCCTTAGTTTGCGAAAATAATAGAAATTTCATCGCGTTTTAATGTAAGATCCACGCGGATCAAGACGAAAAATTGTACAAATTCACTGGAAGTTTAATCTCACTTTCACACTTTTTCTAGTTCAAGACTTAATGCTAAAAGACGGGGCATAAACTTTGCGTGCATCTCTCGCGATAACTTAGAATCATGACCTGAATCTCTCAGGGTTGGAGATGCACTGTAGCCTTTATTCATAGCCTGTATTTTTCATGCGATAATGGGGATTCTGTTCATAGCATACAATAAGTACATTGGAAATTCTAGATTCTGTGGCTCGCATCTTCAGCTCTTCTTCCAAGGTGCGGACCCTGCTAAGCGCATCAAGCTGGCTGTTTCCAGCTTTACTTCCTATCAAAGAGGGCCCCCTTAAAGTAGATTCCAATCTCGGCGCTCAAAGTACTCTAAGTCGGTATCATTTTGAGACAAAATGCTGTAATGACTTAGAATCAGCGAAAATGCCTGAAAATAGCAAAGAAATGTTGTGCAAATATTTAAAATACTGCACAGTGTGATAAGCAATATCGGAGGTGAAAAAAACATGAAACGACAAACTGTGATGGTGGCAACGTTCTTGATCGCTGTGTTCGCTACAGCGACAATTTTTGCTGAAGTAGCTGCCGCGCAGCAGCCTCTTGCACCAACCGCGAAGATACTCAAGAAGGACAATCAAAACCTGCGCGGATATTATCCGTATTATCCGCCCTACTATCGTCCAATCTACCGTCCATATTACCCACCATACCCGGTCTACCCACCAATATACTACCCCCCACCATACATATGGCGTCCGATCGTATACTAGTGACCACTATCTATTTCCAATATAGCGATCACCATTGTCATTAGAACTTGTGGGCGCTATTCACATTCAGCTGTAGTCTAATTCCATCTCTGAATGCGAAACTGAAGAGGGTGGAGGAGGCAATTAAAAGTGAATAGCGGGGGTAAATAATCCTAGAGCATATAAAACGAGAGTTAAACAATGGCATATCATACACGCAAACCTCTTACGTCCTAAAAGAGGAAACCCGCATTATGAGACGAGATAAGAAGTAGGACTTAATCGTAGGAAAAATTATAGATAAGTGCGAATTGCTTAGCAACATTTAGGCAAGCAAAACGATATTATGTTGATACAGCGTTAATCGTAGTTAAACTAGGTGACGAGTTTGAGAGCATCATGCACCCTCTTTGAAATGTATCAACTTATACTGAAAGGTGATATACATGAATATGAGAAAAGGAATGATGAGTTTATCGCTCATAGCTGTAGTAACACTCTGCGCGTTTAATGTCGCCGCAGCATCGGTAAGCAAGCCGGCGACCACATCCATAGGCAGTGATATAACTTGTGCACGAGCAGCACAGTCAACAACGCTCACATTCACCGCTCCGGCAAACGTAAAGCTGAACCAAAACTTTCAGATCTCTGGGAGTCTGACTTCAGCAAGCGGTACTGGCATCCCTGGCGCAGTAGTTGACGAACAGACGTATTACAACGGTACCTGGTATTCCATGTGGAACGTCACAACAGATAACAGTGGGCATCTCAGCGACACTTGGCAGCTACAACAAGCAGGGGCTTACAACTTCAGACTCTCCTATAACGGCGATAGTCAAAATGCGGCATCCGTGAGTAATGCGGTAACGATAACAGTTTCGTGACGGACATCTCTTCTCTGTCAAAAAGTCGACAGTTATGGCTGGTCGTTAACGGTTTTATTTTTTAAAAAGCCATAACTTATCTTTTTTTCTTTTTAAAATGCAGCACAATTACATTTGCTGTAATTGTGTACATAAGTATCAACCTATGAAACTGTTTATGAACGTCACTGAGACCGTCTCTCTCTCCAATGATTTTAATCTGTAGACGGTGAATAGGGATCTAGACATCTCAATGTATTGCTATTCTGTATTAAGCGATCCTCGCAAATTTGCTACCTTATAAATTTCCGTTTTGTCTAGAGCACTCAACAAGCACACATTTTAACACTCGGGGTTTCTGCGTTAACCAGTTACAATGTAAACCCTTACCGACCATGTATATGATGTGTGGGTATATGCAGTATCAGAAGAATGGCAATGCCCTAACAACGTGTAAACAATTTCTCCGAAGCTTCAGAGAAACGTCGTTTAGGAGTAAATAAAAACGAAGCAAGCGATGTCATGAGAACTCCTATTGTGGTTCGTTTCCAGACTCAAACAACGTTGATATATAGACAGGAGAACTGGTGGGGGTTGTCATTGCCCCCGCAAATCTCTGTATATCGTGGCTTGTATCACAGAGTTGTCTAACAAATAGAGGTGATGACATCTAACGGATACTGGTTGATTTATTACTTGGGTCGGGTACTGGTCGCCAAAACTTGCCGCGCTCCTCGCTAAGATCACACCATCTCCGTCGCCTTGGGTAACATTAGTTACTTTGTACCAATCAAAACTGCTTGTAGCATTTTTGTCCTTCACGTACTGGATATATACTTGATCATCTGTTTGTAATGACTGCGGGCCGTCAACATAGATATTATAATACTTGACTCCGCTCGCAGGAGGGGCATTGAGCGTATTGTGAAAGTAGGGATCCACGGGTTGATACGCCGGAGGTATAAGACAGTCGTAGCTTGGAACAAGCCAGTAGAGAACGCTCGGTTTTGCGGTGTTGGGCATTGCCATCATTTGTTCGGCCTCTTGTCTGCTCGATATAACCAAGTGATTGCTAGGAGTACCCAGTGTGTTTAGGAGGATATAACGAGTTCCTAGTGCTTCAGCGCTCATACGGTTATAAATCCATTCATAAAACCATGCAATTCCCGCGTGTGGCGTAGCTACCGTAATCACTGTGTTCACATATTGGGGGTCTAATGAGGCAAACCAGCGAGCAACGAGTCCTCCAAAACTGTATCCCACGAGATTGACTTTGCTCGCATAGCACAAGGGCTCAACGTGATCTCTGACAATATGCTCCATATCAGCTTTGAGAGAAGAAGTGATTATGTGGCCTCTCATCATGTAATCGTTGTCGGGTTTGATTGCATCAGGGGCATAAAACTGGGGGTCTATGTAACCAATGAAAGGTTGACTTAAGAGATTTGCGCGCGGATCCAAGTACGTTACATACTGCAGAGTGCTGTAGTTGCGTGCCTGTAGCTCAGACGCATATGAACTCCAGTTTGTTTCTGTGTTGTACTTAAACGTTCCATCTCCAGCATTCAAGAAATCAGTGAGACCTTTATAACTTACGTAATATACCGGTGCTGAGATTATATCTGGGTTTGTGCGCGGACCAGGATTACCTTGAACAAGAACCACCGGCAACGGGATGGTGACCATTACGCTGCTCGGCTCGGAACGATCTTCCCCTGCACCGGTAAACGCCGTCCCGGTGAGCGTGAAGTTCACGTTATCCGTAAACCGCGGCACCCCCTCAGTCGCGAGATTAATCCGCAGAGGGGTCGTCGGCTTAAGGCCGCCATGAGCGTCGAACATCTCATTTCCGTTTCCCCCCGCGACCGTAGAAGCAGACGCCTTCCCCCATCGGACGCCGGGAGTCGTATACGGGGTAACGTCAAACGTTTTTTCCACCCGCTTCCCGTTTATGGTGGCATCAAACGCGATGTATCTGGGTGCGTTATCGTGGCCGTGATCGTTCGCCGGGTACGTCACGCTAACCCACACGCCGAGCTCCTCGGGCGAGACCATCGAGGCGTTCTTAACGCGGAGCGCACACATGCCAGAGGCATTCGTCCAGTCAGTATCGGCGTCGGCTGCGTGTGCGTGTACGTTTAACACCGAGCCGTCCGTCCTCCCATTTGATGGTGCAGCGGCATTCTTAGCGTATACTGCGTCGGTTACGCCATGCGGCGTGCCTGCTGCGGTGCCCATTATCCCGAAAACCGTTGCTACCATGAGCGCTGCGACGAATATCGCGAGTGCTTGTTTATGCATGTTCATACCGTTGTTAATGCCCCTATTTATCATCTCTGCGAACTTTTACGGGCATTTTTTGGTAAGTAAAGATTGTTTGCAGCCTGCATTGGAATGTTAATCAAATGTCACTCTTTTGGACGGTTATAGAGTTTAAAGGACATAAAGATTGGCATCCATCTCTGCGGTAATAGTTGTTTTTGCCGCTGATAATGTGTGTTTCTTCTGAAGAAGCGATCATTGCAGCGACGGCAAGTTAAGAATGGCAGTATGCAGCAACTGGCAGCGCATCCTGTTGCCTCGAGGTGAGATGGTCAATACCCCCTTTTATTTCCTGAATTTGCGTGGTGTGTGCGGTTGATAGTCTGAAACAAGCAACCTCAGCGATAACTTTTCGTAAGCGAATTTACCGATTCAAAACACAAAAGATAAAAAGATGATGGCCATAAGCAAGAGAGGTTAACATGCAATTAATTTTCGATAGTTGTGGCAACCCGCGACTGACGCGGCTCAAGCGCGATGATAAGCTTGTGCAGTCATACGCTGAAGACTGTTTTAGCTCATTCCAAGACGGCGCGTTAGTTGACATGCTTAAAGGCCTTTACGATAATCTCAATAATGGTGAGTGGTCGCAGTGCTACCGCAGCATCTATGACGAAGCTGATCGTTGGTGGTACGTTAACGAATTAGACGTCGATATACTGCAATCCGCGCTCAATCTGTTGGTTACTGTATATGTCGGAATTCAAAGTTCAAATGAGTTTATGACTGAGCCCGTATTGCAGCACTGCCAGCTTGGTGGCTGCCAGCATTTTGGTGTAATGCCAGTGTGTGACGCATGCATTGCCGAAATGATGAAACAGATTAAGAC
>Ga0187781_10001997_pt1 | contig 15557 bp, 14 predicted proteins | sample 0715_SJ02_MP02_2_FD_132447 | JGI IMG/M metagenome (GOLD analysis project Ga0187781, IMG submission 132447) | Tropical peat soil microbial communities from peatlands in Department of Meta, Colombia - 0715_SJ02_MP02_20_MG | ecosystem: Environmental > Terrestrial > Soil > Wetlands > Peat | place...
AAAATGGAGCGGACTGCTCGGCCGTGGGAAGCTAGGCCGTGAACCTCTGAAATAGGTGGGCGCCACGAGCCAACCATTAGGCTTACCTGCCCCGCCCGCGAGTCTGAGGGACTCGCCGACGGGACAGGGCGTGCACACAAGCTGACTGTCCGCAGCACCCCAGAGATTCGTTACGGTTCAAACGGCTTTCGCTGTCCTCACCTGCTTTGAAGTACCGCTCCACTCGATATTATCCTCCTGGCACGGCTTCGCGTCCAACCGTCTTGAAGCCCCTTGAAGATAACTTGGCTGACCCGTCCGAACAGTGCGAGAGTAAAATAGCGGTCGCTTGTCTTGAGGTGCCCTGTGAGGAAAACGTGGATGACCCGTTTAGCCCTTGGAGTTTCGCTGATGCCCTTGCTTCTGTTCGTCACCCCTTCTGCCAGCGCACAAGCAACCAGCGCGGCGATATCGCGCCTCGGCAAGGTCTATCTCCCCACAAGTTGTTCGGTGGAGACCGAGCCGCTGCTCGAAAAAGGTTTGGCATTGCTCCATTCGTTTCAGTATCTGGAAGCGCGTCAGACATTCGAGGAGGCTGAATCGCACGACGCGAACTGCGCCATGGCGCATTGGGGCAAGGCCATGTCGCTTTACGAGCAGCTCTGGGAATTTCCCGATGAAAGGCAGATGAACGAAGGCCATAAAGAGATTGAGCAGGCGCAAGCGTTGCATCCAACGCCGCGCGAACAAGGCTTCCTCGCTGCTGCGGCTGTCTTTTACCAAGAAAATCGCAAACTCTCTCATGTCGAGCACATGAAGGCCTATTCCGCCTCAATGGACAGTTTTCTAGAGCAAATGCCGCATGACGTGGAGGTCGGAGCGTTCACCGCGCTTGCGCTTGTGGCTCTGGCGGAAAACGACGTGGACAGCCTGGCGAACCAGAAGAAAGCCATCGCCATTCTGAACCCGCTCTTCGAGAAATATCCCGATCATCCGGGAGTGGCGCACTATCTGATTCACGCCGCGGACAGGCCGGAGCTGGCCCGAGAGGGCCTGCCTGCCGCTCGACGTTACGCCGAGATCGCTCCCGATTCCCCGCACGCGCTGCACATGCCGTCGCATATCTTCGTGCGTCTGGGACTGTGGCAAGACTCCATCAACTCGAACATTGCTTCCGCAGCTTCTGCCGCGCGGTTGGCGGAACAGCACAAAGCGGAATCGCACTACCAGACCCATGCCATGGATTACCTGAACTATTCCTACGTGCAAAGCGGCCAGGAGGCAAAGGCCCGCGAGGTGATTGCAGGGATGGATCGCGTTATAGGCGCAGATGAGGAAACCAAAGCGCAGCACCGCTCGTATCTTGCGGCACGCACCGCCCTCGATTTGCATCGCTGGAAGGAAGCGGCAGATCTGCCTGTCCCTCTGGTTCGCGTCGACCAGCAGGACAGCGCGCACTGGGCGAAAGCCATCGGTGCGGCACGAACGGGAGATCTGACTGCGGCGCAGGCGGAAGTCGCCGCCTTGGCGAAGAGCGTGGAAGAACGGGAAGCCCGCGCGCGCAAGTGCGGCTATGAAGCCTCCACGGAAAAGGCAACGGATTTGCGGGAAGCAGAGGCTTGGCTCGCCTACGCCCAGGGAAAAACGGACGATGCCCTTGTCGAATTACGAGCAGCAGTCGCTCATCAGGAAAAGAATGGCCGCGATTCCGTGATTATCCCCGTGCGCGAAATGCTCGCCGATATGCTGACCGAGGCGAAACGGCCCGCCGACGCGCTGGCGGAGTACAAGATTGTCCTCAACAATGCCCCGAATCGTTTTGACGCCCTTCTAGGGGCCGGCCGCGCTGCTCAAGCCATCGGCGACACTGCCGGCGCTCAGACCTTCTATGCCAAACTCGAACAGGTTTGTCCCAAGGGCGCCGACCGTCCCGAACTCGCCGAAGCAAAAACTGTCCTGGCCGAGAAGTAAATCACCCGGTGTCTTTAAGGCAGCACGCGGAGGCCTGAGTTACCATTTTTGTGAGGCCACTGGAGGTCCAATGAAACGCATTTTTCTGGTTTGCGGTTTCCTGCTTATGAGTTTTGTCCCTCTTCAGGGGCAGACCACGCCCGGATCCGAGAACGCTCCTCAGAAGGCCGAGACTTCCGCCGCTCCTGCGGTTGAGAAGAAGGTCGATCCCGTAAAAGAAGCGGACATTCGCAAACTACTGGACCTGCTCGGGACGCCCATCATCATGCGACAGACTATGCAGACCATGGAAGCAAGCATAAAGCCGATGATGGAAAAATCCCTTCCACCGGGCGAGTATCGGCAGACGCTTGTGGACATGTTCTTTGAGAGATTTCAGTCCAAGCTGAACACGCAAAAGCTGATCGAACTTGCGATTCCCGTTTACGACAAATACTTTTCCGATGAGGACATTAAAGGGATGATCCAGTTCTACCAAACGCCCCTGGGCCAGAAGACGATCAAAGCTCTACCGCAACTTACAGCGGAGTTGGCAGCGGCGGGACAGAAAATGGGAGCGGATGTGGCGCGCCAGAGCATGCTGGAGGTCCTGGCCGAACACCCCGAACTCGAAAAGGCCATGGAAGACGCCCAAAGGTAGGTTCTTCCATCTTCTCTTCGCAGGACCGGCTCCGCTCTTACCTCTCAACCTGAGCGGCAGCCCGCCTGCTGCTTTCTCCGTTACAATGGCACGGGATCCTGAGGAGAGGTATTCATGAACTATCGGAGGTTTGGGCGCACGGGCTGGAAGGTGAGCGAGGTCGGCTATGGGATGTGGGGATTGGCGGGATGGACCGGATCGGACGAGAAAGAGACGATGCAATCGCTGCACCGGGCCGTGGAATTGGGATGCAACTTCTTTGACACCGCGTGGGCATACGGAGACGGCAACAGCGAGCAGATCCTGGCCAAGATTCTGAAGGAGTACAAGAATAACTCTGGCGCGGGCGGTCCGGACAAGCATCTCTATGTAGCGACCAAGATTCCGCCGAAGAACCGGCGCTGGCCGAGCACGCGCACGTTCACGCTGGACGATTGCTTCCCTCCAGACTACGTCGAGGAATACATCGAGAGGAGCCTGAAAAACCTGAGCGTGGACACGATCGACCTGATGCAGTTTCATACCTGGGAAGACCGGTGGTTGAACGACGAACGGCTGCCTCTCTCGATTGAAAAAATGAAGAAGAGCGGCAAGGTGCGTGCGTTCGGGCCGAGCATGAACCGCTGGGAGCCGGCGAATGGGATTCGCGCCGTGCTCGAAGGCTACGCGGATGCCGTCCAGGTGATTTACAACATTTTTGATCAGAACCCCGAAGACGCCTTGTTTCCTATATGCCGGAGGAAGGAAACGGCCGTGATTGCCCGCGTGCCGTTTGACGAGGGCACACTCACGGGGACACTGACCGTGGATTCCAAATGGCCGTCGGAGGATTGGCGCAATACCTACTTTGTTCCGGAAAACTTGACGTCGAGCGTGGCCCATGCGGAGGGGCTGCGTCCATTGATACCAGCGGGCAGCACGATGGCGGAAATAGCGCTGCGCTTCATCCTGAATAATCCAGATGTGAGCACGACGATCCCCGGCATGCGGAAAATCAAGAACGTGGAGGCGAATTGCGCCGCCAGCGCCGCCGGCCCGCTTCCGAGCGAACTGCAAAAGAAACTGCGCGCGCATCGCTGGGATCGCAACCCGACTTCGTGGTCGCAGTAAGCTGGTGCTTATGGCGAAAACCGTCAAAGTGCAGATTTTCGGCCAGACGTTCCCGATCCAGGGAGAGTTGGATGAGGCGTACATTCATAAGTTGGCAGAGTACGTGGACGAAAAGATGAGGGCCATTGCGGACATGACGCCAACTGTCGATACACAAAAAGTGGCGATTCTCGCGGCCATGGCCATCGCCGATGAACTGCACAGTTTGCGGAAAGAACGAGGCGAGCGCGAGGAGCTATTGAAAGAGCAGGCGGAGCGCTGCCTCACGCTGGTAGAACGTGCGCTGAAGCAGTCGGAGTAACAATTCGCGCTAACTGGCGCGCAGACTGGCACCGAGATTCTTCTCGAGCGCGGTGACAATACGGCCGGAAAAATCATTGATCTGGGCGTCGGTGAATGTCGATTCCCTGCTCTGGAACGTGACGCGCACGAGCAGAGAATATTTCCCCGCCGCAACGTTTTTGCCGCGGAAAAGGTCCACTGCTTCAACCGCAGTGATCTCCGGAATGTGCAGGGACTCGATCACTTTCCTGACTTCGGCGAAAGTCACACCATCGGCCAGGAACAACTAAAAATCGCGCTCCACGCCAGGGAAGCGCGGCAGCGGTTCGTAGCGCCGGCTATTCTTCACCCCGTAATACATGCAATAGAACGAGCCGAGCGCTATTTCCGCGAGGTAAACGTCCTGGCGGAATTTCAGCTTGTCGGCGACGCGCTTGGCCAATTGCCCGGCAACTCCCAATGGTTGGTTACCTTCCTTGCCGAGATGAATCGTGCCGCGCTTGGCTGCGTTCAGCCAGTCGGGCCCGCCGTTTTCCCAACGCAAGCCTCCCGAGAGCGAACCGATGGCGTCGAGATCGCCCTTCAGATCGCCGAAGTTGTACTCCCGGGGAGAATCATAGAGCCCTTGTGCGCGAGTCGTGCCGGTGACGCCGATTGTCAGCACCCGCGATTCCCAGGATTTTCCGTTGACGAAGCGATAGTGATGCCCAATTTCAAAGAGCCGCACGTTGCGCTGACCGTGATTGAGGTTCCATTCAATCGCCACTGCCATCGTTACCGCGCCGGTGGACTTCAAGACGCCAGCCTCTTCGCTGAGCGGGTTCGCAAGTTTGGCGGGGATTACATCCGCGGGGCGGAAGAGTTCGTTGCGCTCTTCAGAAACGTGCGGGATGGTCAGAATTTCGTGGTAGCCAAGACCAATGAGGCGTTCGCGCAAGCGTGTTTCCGCTTCGTGGTGCGGCAAACGGGCCGCGCCCGCGCGAGCCGCGGGCAGGCGAGGGGCGAATTTGTCCATGCCATAAACGCGCGCGACCTCTTCCACAAGATCGATCTCGCGTTCGACCTCAGCGCGCCAGCAAGGTTGCGTGCACTCCCACGCGGCAAGGAGAGAATTGGCCGCGCCACGATTCTGATCGACTCGCATGGGCGCGAAGCCGAGGGCGGAAAGAATCGCTTCCACATCCCTGTCGGGAACGTCAGCGCCCATCACGCGCAGGAATTCCGCTCGCGTCAGGGTAATTTTCTTCGGAGGGCGTTTGCCTGGATAAACATCCACCACCCCGGCGAGAAGCTCTCCACCCGCAACTTGCAGGATCAACTCCGCGGCGCGGCGGGAGGCGACTTCCGCCATCTCCGGATCGGCGCCACGGCCAAAACGCATGCTGGCTTCCGTATGGAGCTTCAGAAAACGGGCGGCGCGGCGCACGGCAATGGGATCAAACCAGGCGCATTCAATCAGCACGTTTTTTGTGGAGAACGAGATTTCCGTTTCGGCGCCGCCCATGATGCCGCCGATGCCGACGGCGTGCGAGCCGTCACCATCGCAAACCACGGACATGTTGGCGTCAAGGGTGCGCTCCACAGCGTCGAGTGTGCGGATTTTTTCGCCCGCTTTCGCCCGGCGGACGATAAGGCTGCGATTGCGGACCAAATCGTAGTCGAAGGTGTGCAGCGGGTGGCCGAGCTCGAGCATCACGTAATTGCTGATGTCGACAACGTTGTTAATTGTGGCCACGCCCGCGGCCTCCAGGCGATCTTTCAGCCAGGCAGGCGAAGGTTGAATCTTCACGCCGCGAACGACGCGAGCCGTGAAACGGCCGCAAAGTTCCGGTGCATCAATCTTGACGGCAATGGCGTCACCTGCTTTTGCTGAACTGCTCTCCGCCGGTTTCGGCGTGATGCCTTTTAGCGGCAGGCGATAAATCGCGCCAACCTCGCGCGCGATTCCGAGCATTCCCAGGCAATCCGGCCGGTTGGAGGTGATTTCGGCGTCGATCACCGCGCCGTGCGGCCCGCTTTCAATGCCAGCAATGTTCGTCCCCGCGAGGGCGAGGCGCGAAGCAATCTCTTCGGGCGAAGCCGAGACTTCCACCAGCTCTTTCAACCAGTTGTAGCCGACTTTCATCTCGATTTCCTCTGCGTTTCCAGTGGCCCGAAATAGATCTGCGTGGTGTAGGACATACGCACGCGGCCGTCTACCTGATTTTCGGCAAAAAGTCTTTTCAACTCCGCCATCATCGGTTCGAAATTGGTGTGCCCCTCCTGCGGGGCATAGGAACTGCTGCGAAGACGCCCGGCGAGGCCGTCGAAATCGAATTCCTGAAAGTTAGGCAGTTCCCGGGATTGCAGAGAGTTTTCGCCGAAGAAACTCCCCATGGCCTCCGCCTCCGGATAGGCCTTCCGAACGCGACTGTAATCCGTGCCGTAGCGAACCAGCATGTCTTCATACTCCCTGCCAAAACGCGATTCGGAGATGCGGCGATCATTCCAGGCAACAACAACAAAGCCGCCTGGTTTCAGAATCCGAAAGAATTCGCGGCGCGCGGCAACGGGATCGAACCAGTGAAATGCCTGGCCGGCAGTGACGAAGTCAACGGAGGCATCGCGCAGCGTCGTTGCTTCCGCGGAGCCGGCGACGCTGGTGAATTTAGGATAGTCGGGCAGGTATTCCTCTCCGGCCGCGCGCATTTCACCGTTAGGCTCGACTCCGAAGACGGCATTGCCTCGTTCAAGAAAGAGTTTGCTCAAGAAGCCAGTGCCGGAGCCGATGTCGGCTATGGCGTGTTCAGGCCGCAGGCCGCACTCCTTGCTCAGCAAATCATACAGGTCAAGCGGATAGCCGGGCCGGTAGCGGACGTAGTCCGCCACGCGGTTGGAGAAGCGTTGTTTGGCGTCAGCAAACGTCATGGAAAGTGATCAGTAATCAGTAAAATCCGTCGCGTCTCAGGGAAACTGGCGCAAAAAGCGCACGTCGTTCTGAAAAAAAACCTGAATGTCGTCGATGCCGTATTTGAGCATGGCCAGGCGGTCGATGCCGATGCCGAACGCAAAGCCGCTGACTCTTTTCGGATCGTAATTCACGAAGCCGTAGACGGCAGGGTCGACCATGCCCGCGCCGAAAAGCTCAATCCAGCCGGCGCCTTTGCATTTGCCGCAGATGCCGCCGGTCTTGGCCGTGCCGCTGCCTCCGCAGAAAATGCAGGAGGCATCGAACTCGACCGAAGGCTCCGTGAACGGAAAATAGCTGGGGCGGAAACGCGTGGTAACGCCCTCGCCGAAGAATTGCTTCACGAAATAATCGATCGTGCCGGTGAAATCACAGAAGGTAATGTCCGAATCGACGGCCAGGCCCTCGATCTGATGAAACATGAAGGAGTGCGTTGCGTCGGGATTGTCCCGGCGATAGACCTTGCCCGGAACGATGACGCGCACTGGGGGCTGACGCTTTTCCATCGTGTGAATCTGGACGGGTGAGGTGTGCGTGCGCAGCAGCAGGGGACCCGGCGCGCCCTTGGGCAGTTCGAGGTAGAAGGTGTCCATGTCGTCGCGCACGGGATGGTGTTCCGGAATATTCAGTGCTTCGAAGTTGTAGTACGGCGTTTCGATTTCTGGGCCTTCGACGACCGAAAAACCGATGCTGAAGAAGATATCCTCGATTTCCTGAAACACCTGGCGAATCAGGTGGTGCGAGCCGATCGGCCGTATGACGCCGGGTAGAGAAAGATCGATGCGATCCTTGGCGCTTGCGGCCGCTTCGGCTCCCGCTTCGATGGCCTTGCGACGCGCTTCGATCTGCGCATCAACATGAGTGCGCAACTCGTTCAGAGAGGCACCTACGGCCCGTTTGAGCTCCGGCGAAGAGGGCTTCAACCAGTTGTCGGTGGCAAGCGTGAGTACGCCGGATTTGCGGCCAAGCCAGGCATCGCGCAAAACCTTCCATGAATTTTCATCCATGGCGCTGCCCGATGCTCGATCGAAGCTCGCGCGCAATTCGGCAAAGAGCGAATGGACCTGTTCGGCGGAGGCGACGCCGAGAGCAGCGAGGGTCTGTGTGTGCTTCGAGTCGGGTGTGGGCATGTATGAGAAAGAATACAACGCAGGGGCACGATTTATCGCGCCCCTACGGAAGAAAAGGCGCCAGCGCGGCAATCCGAGGCCACGAGGCGATCAAGAAGAGAGATTCCTCACTCCGAGGACTTCGTTCGGGGTGACGAACCTGCTCGTTATGCCTTTGCGGCCGGCTTGGGCCGAAAAGCCTTGGCCTTTTCCGCAAGCTGGGCGAAACCGGCGGCATCTTTCACCGCCAAATCGGCCAGCACCTTGCGATCGACCGCAATGCCGGAAGCCTTCAAGCCGTGAATGAGCTGCCCGTAAGTCAAGCCGTTCTGGCGCGCGGCGGCGCCAACACGCTGGATCCACAGGCGACGATACTGCCGCTTCTTCACGCGGCGATCGCGCTTTGCATAGCGATCCGCGCGATTGGCGGCCTCCTGTGCGGACTGGTAGAGCTTGCTCTTGGTGAGAAAGAAGCCTTTGGTCCTCTTGAGATACTTCTTGCGCCGAGCCCGACGTTTTGTGCCGCGTTTTACGCGTGGCATGGGTTTTCTCCTTCGTATGTGGGAAACAAGACGAGTTGCTATGAAACGCAGCGAGGCGCTTCAAGCAACGGGTTTGTTTCCGGTGTGATTTCTTGCAGCGCGGACTTTCGTCCTGGCTGCGTCAACGCCGGCCCAAAAGCCAGCGCTAAGACCCCGCGAACGGGGGTGAACGGCCGGCAGGCACCCGTGAAGCGCTGCCTGGCGCGTTGGCGTGGACGTCAATCCGCAACTTCAGTGCAGGAGCACGATCTATCGTGCCCCTACGAAACTTCAGGCTCCGTAAGGAAGCATCTGCCGGACGGCGGCGACGTCGTGTGCGTCAACCTTCGTCAGCTTCTTGAGCCTTCGCATGCGCTTGGCGGGCTTGGTGCCGAGCAGGTGGCGCTTGCCAGAATGCATACGCAGGATCTTGCCGTTGGCGGTGACTTTAAAGCGCTTTCTTGCACCGCGGTGCGTCTTGAGCTTTTTCTTCGGCTTCAGTGAATTGCGTGGCATTGCTATGAATCCTCTTTCTACGAGCCATGGTACACAGGCTCTGAATATTTTCCGTTAGACCGCTCGCAAACGGCGCTCGCCCTGCGCTACAGCTAGGCGTTCGCCTGCGTCGCGTTCGCCGGCCGGGACGGAGCGCTTGCGCCCTTCTTCGGAGCCAGAAGGGCTACCAGAACGTTGCCTTCCATCCGGGGCATGGTTTCGATCTGGCCGTAATCGCCGATCTCGCCGAGCAGCCGCGTCATCTTCGCGCGCCCCACTTCCTGGTGAGCCATCTCGCGTCCACGATGGAAAATCATGGCTCGTACTTTGTGACCTTCTCCGAGGAACCGGATGATCTGATTCTTGCGAACCTGATAATCGTGCTCGGCGGTCGCGGGGCGGAACTTTACTTCTTTCAACTGCGAGCCACGGCTGCTCTTGCGCTGCTCGTGGGCCTTTTTGTTCAACTGGTATTGGTATTTACCGTAGTCTGTGATTTTGCAAACCGGCGGGTCCGCCGTAGGCGAAATCTCCACAAGGTCCAAACCCCGTTCCCGCGCCAGGCGAAGCGCCTCGAACGGTTGCAAGATACCCAACTGCCCGCCTTCTTCATCTATCACCCGGACTTCCCGAGCGCGTATCCTTTCGTTGATCCGGATACGGTCGGCCTGCCGGAAGTTCCGCTCAGCGATAAATCCCCCTAAGAAAAAAAGGCACCCGGCAAGCCGGGTCGCACCCCGTTTTGACATCTAACCCTTGCGGCTTCCGCAGCATGGGGCAGACTTTAAAGTATAGCACGTGAAAAGGGAGGAGCAAGACTTCAGAGAAGGTCGTAGCGGCCTTGGCTTGAGGTCCTTCTCTCCCATGCTTCTGAAGGGATGGCCTCGGAGCTCAGTTCGAATCGGCCAAAGAGACCTTCGATAACCACATGGAGCTGAGCGAGCGGTGCATCGGGAATGGTTACTCGCTGAAAATCGGGGCCGGGCGCGGGAGTTTGGATGATCTGTCCAGTCCGGTACATGGAGCGGAAAAGACAGGCACCCGGAGCACTCGTGGCCGGATGAGGCGAGTCCTGAGCCCACTCGATGTAGAAAGGCAGAAGGCCTCTCTTGTCATCTTCAAGAACGAGAGTCTTCCAACGAAACACTTCGCCGTTCGGTTTCGTCCGCGAACCTGGAAAAGGGCCCAGACAAGCAATTCCTGTGGAACGAAGCTCGGCTGAGTATTTCTCGATGTTCTCCACTGCCTCGGTCCAACCGACGAGACGAGGTCCACTGAGCGTGGCGATTTCCTTGAACCAGGTAAGTTCCGGCTGCTCAGGGTCGGGAGCCAGAATCTCCAGGTAACAGCGTTCGCCCAACTTCAGCAACGCATTGTGCGTGCCCTTGCCGGGATGAGAGCCGCCCACCGTTGCACGATAGCCGCAAAGCTTTTCCGCGTAGGCGATGCCTGCGTCCAGATTCCGGCAGCCGAGGATAACGTGATCGGGTTGAATGGGTTCCACGGCCGCAGGCTACTTAATGGAGCGGGAATTAATCTCCTGCTTCAATGCGTCGACCAGATCGGCGAGCGGACGGCTGCCGAGGTCGCCCTTGCTGCGGTGCCGCACGCTGACGGTGCCGGCTTCCGCTTCTTTCGGGCCGACAACCAGCATGTAGGGGGTTTTTTGCAGCTGGGCGTCGCGGATTTTCGCGGGCAGCTTTTCGTTGCGATCGTCGAGATGAACGCGAATCCCGTGGCTCTTCAGCGTTTCGTGGATGTGCTTCGCGTAGTCCGACACTTTTTCGCTAACCGGGCAGATTTCGACTTGAACCGGCGCCAGCCACAGCGGGAACGCGCCGGCATAGTGCTCGATCAAAATGCCGAAGAAGCGTTCGACGGAGCCAAGAAGGGCACGGTGAACCATTAAAGGCTGGTGGCGCGCACCGTCCACGCCAACAAATTCGAGGCCAAACCGCGCCGGCAGGTTGAAGTCAAACTGCACAGTAGTGAGCTGCCAAGGACGGCCGATGGCGTCAATGAGCTTGATATCTATTTTGGGGCCGTAGAACGCGCCTTCGCCCACGACCCGCTTGTAGGGAATGTTCATGCGGTTCATGACGGACGCAAGTGCATTGCTAGCGTGCTGCCAGTCTTCAGCTTTCCCGGGATAGTTTTCCGGATGCTCGGGGTCCCAGTCGGAAAGTTCGACTTCGAATTTGTCGAATCCGAAATTTTTCATGACCGCGAAGGCGAATTCGATACAGGCTTCGACTTCCGCTTCGATCTGCTCCGGCATGCAGAAGATGTGCGCGTCGTCCTGCGTGAAGCCTCGGACGCGAAGCAGTCCGTGGAGCACGCCGCTGCGTTCATAGCGATAAACGGTGCCAAGTTCCGCAAGGCGCACCGGCAGATCGCGGTAACTGCGCAGCTTGGACTTGTAGATCAGAATATGGCCGGGGCAGTTCATGGGCTTGAGCTGGTAATCGGCCTTTTCCACTTCGATTTGCCCAAACATGTTCTCTTTGTAGAAATTGGCGTGGCCGGAAGTCTTCCAAAGGTCGAAGCGCATGATGTGCGGGGTGAAAACGAGGTCGTAGCCGCGCTTCAGAAGTTCCTCGCGGAGCCAATCCTCAATCAAAGTTCGAATCAGGCCACCTTTCGGGTGCCAGAAAATCAGGCCGGGGCCGGCTTCTTCCTGAATGCTGAAGAGTTCCAGTTCGACGCCGAGCTTGCGGTGGTCGCGGCGCTTGGCTTCTTCCAAGCGGTGTAGATACTCATCCAGTTCCTTTTGATTGAAAAACGCAGCGGCGTAAATGCGCTGGAGCTGGGCATTCCCTTCGTGGCCTTTCCAATACGCACCGGCGACGTTCATGAGCTTGAACGCCTGGATACGCCTGGTGGAAGGAATGTGCGGGCCGCGGCAGAAATCGATGAACTTCCCCGTGGTGTAGAAGGAGACCATGGGCTCGTCGGCCTTTTCTTCGATGAGCTCGCACTTGAAGATCTGGTTAGAGTCTTTATAGAGCTTTAGGGCCTCGTCCTTGGGCAGCAGGGTGCGCTCGTTGGGCAGATCCTTGGCGGCAAGCTCGTGCATTTTCTTTTCAATTTTTTCGAGGTCCTCGGGGGTAAATGGCTCATCGCGCAGAAATTCGTAGAAGAAGCCGTTCTCGACGGGCGGGCCAATGCCTAGTTTGACGTTGGGATACAACTCCATGACAGCGGCAGCCAGAAGATGCGCCGCTGAGTGGCGAAAAACGTAAAGAGCGTCGGCGTCCTTTTCGGTGAGGATCTGCAAGGCGACGTCCTGCTCGATGGGGCGGCGAAGGTCGTAAAGCAGGCTGCCGTCCTCGGCGGGGTCCACGGAATTCGAGAAAATACCGGTCTTTTCCTTCGCGCCGCTGCCGTTGGTGGCGCGCACTTTGGCCACCAAGGCCGCATCGGCCAGCCGGGGAGATATGGACCTGGCGATTTCAACGGGCGTGGTCCCCCTCGGGAAGTCCTTAACGCTGCCATCGGGGAGGGTTATATGAATCTGATCCATGGTCGGAGTCCTGACATGTGTTTATTCAAGTAGAGTATAGACGGTCGAGAGACGGGTCAAGGCAATGGGTTGATGCAAGTGGATGGCCGGGATTTTTTCGCCTAAGTCCCAAGTGAAGATACAATCTATTCTTTTGCGAAAAGCCGGTAATCCGCGCGAGGGAGCGAATGAGGTCATATCTAGAGAGAATTGTATTGCTGGCTATTCTTGGTCTAGGCCTGCCACTCTGGGCCCAGACTCCGCAGAAGGTGAATCCGCCGGATGACCGGTACAAGGTAGACATTCTGGAAGTGGTGGCGCATCCGGACGACGAGGCCTTCTTCACTCCCTACCTGGCACGAGAGATTTACGACAATCATAAACGCGCGGCCGTCATCTTCAGCACGCACGGCGGAAGTGGCGTAAACCGCTTCACGCGCGAACGTGGACCGGCTATGGCGAATGAGCGAGAGATCGAAGCGCGACAGGCTTGCGCGAAGCTAGGTATTCAGAATGTGTGGTTCCTGGACGGCAAGGATACGGCCTCGCAAGACGTGCTGATTTCCCTGTCCAATTGGGGACATGGCGCGAACCTCGAAAAGCTCGTCGGGTTGATTCGCCTCACGCGGCCAGAGGTCATCCTGACGCACTATCCTGGTGTCTTCATTGGAGAAAACCACGGCGACCACCAGGCTACGGGAGTGCTCGTGGTTGAAGCGTTCGATGTGGCGGCGGACCCCACCGTCTTCCCTTCGCAGCTTGCCGGAGATATGAGCCACTACGAATCCTATCTCTCCAATCTGAAAACATGGCAGCCCAAGAAGATCTATTTCGGCAGCGACGCCAACGACGGCAAGCAGTTTGAGGGCAGCGGTCCAACGTATTCGGTGCGGGAGATTTCGCCCTCGCAAAAGAAGCCGTACTGGCTGCTAGCCATGGAATCCGCGATGGCCCACAGGACGCAATTCCCAGACGAGATCGACCGGCTTTCGAAGATGAGCGACGCCGAACTGGAAAAGATAATGAACAATCCGGATTCGTCCTGGTGGCCCGAACCGATGACCCTGATTTTTGGAAAGTCCTACTACCCGACGAAGCTGACCGACGACGTTTTTGCTAACCTGCAAGGAACCCACGCGGGATGCACTCCTTCGGGAGGAGTGGAGAATCCTTCAGGAGCACCCCACGTGACGCTCGGCGGGCCGTGGGGCTTTTACGAATATTTCCGGAAGGAACACTGCCTAGAGAATCTGCGGGTGGCGAACCCGCCGGAAATCGGCGTGAAGAGCGGCACCGCGCTCAGCGTACCTCTGACCATCTATCACGACGAGAAAAAGACGCAGGAAGTCGAAATCAAAGTGGAAGCTCCGGCAGGCTGGAAAATAGTCAGCGGGTCAGGCCAATTCCTATTACCCGCCGAGGCCAGCACAAATTTTCGCGTGGAGATAGAAACGCCCACTCTGAGTCAGGACGAACTCAAGAAAGCCACGCGCCAACCGGTGAAGGTCCTGGTCCAAGGCGATGGAATGACCGAGCAGGAATTGCGGATCGACGTGCTGCTGAGGCCTAACGGGATTCCTGAGTAGGAGTCACTGCTTTTTGGGGCGCGCGGCCTCCAGTTGCTCCCATACTGCATCCGGAAGCATCGCGAGGTCGTTGAACTCCCCGGCGCCGCGCAGCCACTGCCCGCCGTCAATCACCACACACTCACCATTGATGTATTCCGCCATGTCGCTAAGCAAGAACGCGGCAAGGCTGGTGAGCTCATCATGCTTGCCGAAGCGCTTCATGGGGTGTTTGTTGATGGCGTGTTCTTCGAACTGCTTGGAGGGCATCAGACGAGACCAGGCGCCTTCCGTGGGAAACGGGCCGGGGGCGATGGCATTGACGCGAATGTGGTATTTCGCCCACTCCACGGCCAGGGAGGTTGTCATGGCAAGAACCCCCGCCTTGGCACACGCGGAGGGGACGACGTAGCCAGAACCGGAATTCGCCGCGGCATAGGTCGTCGTGATATTCAGGACGTTACCGCCGAGTTTCTTGGCAATGCGCCGCCGGGCGAACGCCTGCGTGCAGTGAAACGTCCCGTTCAGCACAATCGCGACAACTGAATTGAACGCATTCGGTGAGAGTTTTTCTGTTCGGGCCATGAAATTTCCAGCGGCATTGTTCACCAGGGAGTCCATCTCCCCGAATTGCGCCTCCGCGACAGCGAACGCCGCATCGACCGCAGCGTATTCCCGAATATCGCACGTGGTAAAAGCCGCAGCCCCTCCCTGGCGGTGAATCTCCGTGCATGTCTCCTTTAGCGGCTCTTCCCTGCGCCCGATGAGGAACATGCGGGCACCCAGTTTCGAAAAAGCGATCGCCATAGAGCGGCCCAGACCACTGCCGCCTCCCGTAAGGAAGATTGCACGACCTTTGAGCAGATCGGGTTGGAACATCGGGCCTCCTTTGCCGGTGGGAAGCAGCATTGTAGCAGGGACAACGAAACAGACGTTGTGAACCGAGTCTTCAAGAGGACTGTGGGCGAACAGAAAAGACGAGGGCGGGATGGGGACCTGGACCCACCCCGCCCTAGCGCGGAAGCGGCGAAGCGCTTGCCGCAATTACGCTGTGGAGCAACGTTGGGGGCGTTGCGATCAGGACCGAGCCGTTCGCTCCCAAGGATCAGCTCTGGCATTGCCTACTTGCGAGCCGACCGAGCCCAAACTTCCTTGCAGTCCCTGCTTTTCCGACTACTGGCCTTCGGGCGAGAAAGAAGGCCTGCGAATCAGGGAAGCGCTGCAAGAAGCGTATCCACAGCGTGAATCAAATCCTTCCAGGCAACCTCGACCGCTTCCTGGATCCTGGCAATCTCCCCGTCCTCGGCATCCTCCAGCTCCTGGATGCGGTGCTTGAACTCGGAAAAACGTGTGCGGACGTATTCGAGTTCCCAATAGTGCTCCAGCTTTACGTTCACCTTTTGACGGGCAAAACGGTTCTTCAAAAGAGCCACGCG
>Ga0187781_10001998_pt1 | contig 15554 bp, 18 predicted proteins | sample 0715_SJ02_MP02_2_FD_132447 | JGI IMG/M metagenome (GOLD analysis project Ga0187781, IMG submission 132447) | Tropical peat soil microbial communities from peatlands in Department of Meta, Colombia - 0715_SJ02_MP02_20_MG | ecosystem: Environmental > Terrestrial > Soil > Wetlands > Peat | place...
CGAACCAGTCACCAACGGATTATGAGAAGAATGGCGGTTGATAACGCATTGTTTGCACAATGTCTCTTGACGTCGTTGACTCGGTGTGTAGCAAAGTGCGCAAGCAAATTTCGGGGCACGCAGACGCCAGTTTCGTCGCGATCAGCCAATGTCGTGCTTGTATCCTGACTCGCGCTGGCCACGTATCGCAAGGACGAAAGCCGTATCGATTTCAGGAACGTATCGATACAGTGCAACATAGCCGCGAGGTCCTTTACCAATGACAAGCTCCCGCTTTCCGTTTTTCACAGGACGCCCGATCAACGGGCTGTTCGCAAGAACCTGGACAGCCTGCGTAATCTCATCGATGCGCAACGATGCAGAGCCGACATCGAATTGCGCAATGTGCTCGAAGATTCGATCAAAGTCGTCGAGGACTGCCTCCACGAACTCGATATGCGCCATGTCGCGCTTTTAGCGCGCCAGTTTTCGCGGCTTCGGTTTTGGCGGGTTGTCGCCGCGCGCCCGAGACACGAGGTAGCTCCTCATTTCGTCCCAGGAGATGGACGCCCCGGAGCGAACGGTCGCATCCCAACGCTCGGCGGCCATTCGATGAAATTCGTCTGCCCGTTCTGCCTGTTCTACTGTCTGGGAGATTGCATCGATGATGAACGCGTGCGATGTTTTTCCGGAACGCTGAGCTGCTGCGGCCACACGGGCTTTGAGCTCTGCGTCGATTCGAATCGTGGTTGTGGACATCAGTCACCTTCGTGTGCGCAATACTGTAGCACACAAGTGCTATAGCAAAAGCATCACAGGCGCGACATTGGCGCACAAGCTATTGATTTAATTGGTGGACCTCCCTGGAATCGAACCAGGCACCAACGGATTATGAGAAAAAAGGAGAATTTATTTAACTTGCAAAACAAGAAGTTAAGCGGACGAAACTGCGGTGTGTAGCAAGGTGTGTAAGCACGGCGCACGAGGGCGAAACACTGCATTCGCAGATGATCGTTTTGAACTTCCCCCTTGTCCGAGCGTTCGCGAAATTTTCATTTGCGCTTGAATCCGCTAGTCCGATGCGCAACGCGAAATCGTTCCGAAAAATCTGTCGTACCTACCAACGACTCGGAAGCCTTCGTGAAGTGTGAAATACGCGAAGGACCTCAATAACGTCACCCTTCACGCGATATGGAACGATGTAGCGGGTCCTGTGAGTAACAAGTTCGCGCGTACCAGGAACTCGACCAGGGCGCCCAAGACTCGGTTGTTCAGCTAGCGAACCGACCGCGTCGAGGACGCGTTCAACGACGGTGCGCGCGGCATCAGGATCATCGGTCGCGATGTATTTGGCCTCGTCATCGAGGTTGCGCAATGCGGTGCGCAACCATCTAACACGCATTCACCTTCCACTTCTTTGCGATTGCGCCAATGTCTTTATCGCTCGCAAAGTCGCCAGCGTCGGCTTCTTGCAGAGCCTGTTTAATCTCGCGGATTTGCCACTCGTTGTTCTCGACGTATTCGCGAATAGCCTCGGCCGCCAGAAAGGACTTGCTGCGCTGAGTCACATCGGCAAGGTCATCAAGGCGCTGCTTGACTTCCTTTTCGAGGCGGACAGTCATTGTGGTCGACATGGGGACGCCTATCAGTGTTCGGATGTACACATCCTAACACATCGCATCGGCGGTGACCGGAAGCCCTCCAGAAAAGCGAAAAATTACTTGAGCAAACCACTACAACTTACTGATTTTATTGGTGGGCCTCCCTGGAGTCGAACCAGGCACCAACGGATTATGAGAAAAACGGTATTTCGTATTCAATTGTTTTTATTGATTTTCACACGCCAATCCTCCGGTGTGTAGCAAAGTGTGTAAGCAAACTTTGATTCGCCGAATCTTGCGTTCGCTTTCAACGATCACGCTGGCTTAGATATCGCCTCCTCCATGCCTGACGCTTCTGCGAATCGATCGACATAGCGTCGAACTTGCTTGAACAATTCGGTGTCGTCAAATGCCTTCGCGGCCAGAGCGAATGCGCGGATTCCGCGATGAAAGTAATTCCAGAGGTACTCGCGGTATGCGTCGTGAATTGGCGTGCCAAGCAATCCGGCCATGTGAAATCGCGATGGATTGCCCCCGTACATATCCATGATATGCGGAGAGGCTCCGTGTACGAACCCGGAATCTGTCTTATTGACCGCGCGCATGTTTCTCAACCATGTGGATCGAGTTACATCACGAGATGGGACACGAGCCTCCGATCAGCCTCGGAGACCTTCGATACGCGGGCACCGTTCGCCGCCACTGTACTTGGAGTAGAGAAAAGGCTTGATTACCTGCAGTCCTCCCTCGAACCTGTCAACGATCAGCCGCCGGCGTATTTCCAGTTGACGTGACCCACCGGGATGCCCTGCTTCTGCCAGGCATCAATCTTCTCTTTCAGCGCCGCGTCAGGATTATTCGGATCGACTTCAGTGCAGGTAACTGAGATGGCTCCCACGTCGCCAGACTGCCCGATATAGCGCCTGAAGTCCTTCGCCCAAGGCTCTTCGAGCATCGTGACCTGATCCACAGCGGGCAGCCGAAAAGGCGCGCTGACATTCACGCCGTGTGCGTTCGATTGCGTGTAACAGATCATGTATTTACCAGCGCGACCGGATGAGGATGCCGAAGGCTGGCCGGAGGAGCGTTCGCCGCAGGCCGAACAAGCCAGAACGAAGGTCAACGAGATCAGAATCGCTGCCCGCCGCCTGAGGCTTGTCGCGGTAATCGGCTGATTGTCACAGGGAGGGGGCTTTTTGCTGCTGTGCATTTTTCAGCTGCTGTTTTTGCTTGGCGGCGTTAGCATCCTCTACAGCCTGCTGCGCCGCGATGGCGTCGCGCGTGGCCATGGATTGTTCGGCCAAAGACATGTAAATCTGGTCAACGACCTGCAAGCCGGAAACGTTGAGCGTAACCAGTTGCACCCTCAGGTAAACGTTACGACTGCATAGGTCGCGCGTGTAATGCGGAATCATGTCCGCCACGGTAACGCCGCCGGGAGGCGAGACGCTCACACCAGCGCAATCGGCCGGGCTCCAATTCGACGGCCCACTGGGATTGATCGGCTGCCCGTTCTCGTCCCACTCCCAGGCGAGGAGCGTGGGACCGGTTCCGGGCGAATGGAGTTCCTGGCCGTATTTCTGCCGGAGCGACGCCACAACCGTATCGACGGTAGGCCGGTGGCTCGGATCGGACTTGACGGTTCGGCTGATTCCCACGACGTGCGCCGGATTCGGCGGATAGTTGATGGCGACGTTTATGGTGTCGCAAACCGGGTTGCAATCCTGGCCAGTCTTGATCGTGGTGATCCGGACGGTGCCATCGGCTTGCTTGCTGGAATCCATCCTTATCGCATTAGCTGGATACAGGCTCTTGATGATGGCCACAGCCTCCTCCTGGGTCATCGCAAGGTGAAGGCCTTTGATGTCCGGCAGCTTCGCCGCGCTGACGCCTGCGGCGGGAGCCGCGAAAATCGCCGGCAGGTCTTGCGCCTGCAGACCCACACTCACGGCCGTCACGATCGCGATTCCCAATAACCGGATGCTGGTTCGCATGGATCGTCACCTCCCATACCAGGCTGCCGCGCGCCACACTGGGCGTCGGCTGTCGATCAGAACTTGGGTGCCGGCGTTTGCTGGTTTTTGATTCGCTGCTGGTCGGCCTGCGCGTTCGCCGCTTGCTGCAGATACAGCTCGGCGGCGAAGGCATTCCGGAGATCGGCAGCCACTTCGGTGATTATCATCATCATCCCGCCGACAACCCCGCTGGAATTGCCATCGAATTGAGCCTGCACTACGACGCCCTTCACGCATTTGGAGCGCAGCATGTTCGTCAGTTGTTGCTGTTGCTGCTGGGGTGTCGGCACCCATAGCCCAAGATAACTTTGCAGGAGGTAAGGAGGGTTATTGCCTCCTTGGGACATCGGGCCCTCGTTCCTCGCGCATTGGGCATCATTCTTGCTCAGCGTCAGGGCGTTGCCCTGCTCATCAAACGCCCAGACAAGCGTCATTTGCGGACCCTGCCGAAATTCCGTGAAATTGGGGCCGTACTTTTGAGCCAAGGCATTCTTCACCGTGTCCACGGTCGGCTGTTTATTGGGCGGGTAACCGGTCGTGCGCGTCATCCGGACGAGCCTCTGATCCGGAGGTCCGCTGAAAATCGCGTCGAAACGGTCGCTGCAACCGCCGCCCCCGCACTCACCCGGAGCCGCAGACCGGGTCCATAGCCCCCCCGAGCGGTACGGTGGGTCGTTGGTAGCCGCGTACTTAGTCATGGCAGGGGTCTGGTACTGTCCATAAATTTGCTGCCTGTCGTTCTTGTCAACGACGACCGGATAGGCGAAATCGAGTTGCTTTATGGCCTGGTCTGTCGGCGTTCCGATGTGGATGCCCACGATATCCGGCAACTTGGACGGATCGAGCCCACCCGCTGGCGGCTGAGGAAGTTGCGCTTGAAATGCCTGCACCACCTGCAGATCCGCGTTCGCGAAGATTGCGAGAGGCAGCAGCAGCGCTACGCCCATCGACAGCCACGCGGCAAAATTTGACAGGATGCGCATCACTACCCCCTCGAATGGATCCTTGTTTTCTTTATGTTTTTAAAACGCTACACCGGATCGGCATCAGTAGCAATATGAATCGACTTGCGTGACAAGTCGCATTCAGCTGCCTTCGCGCCGCGTGCCAACCTGGCATTCGCTCGAATCGCCCAGGAGCGACGTCGCGCTGTTCCCACCGGGCAGGACGCCGGCCATGGCGTAGACGGCGAGTTTGTCGCCCGAATCGACGATGTCGAGCGCGCGCATGTGCAGCTGCCCGATGCGATCCAAAGGCGTTAAGGTTTCGCCCTCGACGCGCTCCATCGACAGGCGCTCGGTCGGGTAGGTGAGATGCGGGCCGCGCGTGTCGAGGATGGTGTAGTCCTTGCCGCGGCGAAGTTCGGTCATCACTTCGCCGCTCACGTCGCGGTCAACCCATTTCTGGAGCGTGTAGCGCAGCATCAGGCTTTGCGGGTCGAACCAGCGCCCTTCGTAGAGCAGGCGGCCGAGCTTGCGACCCAGGTTGCGATAGTTTTCGATCGGAAGCAGTCGCGCTGCGTCATCAGAAATTGTCATCGAGAAGCGCCCATCGTCCGCGAAACCAAACATCGCTAAAGAAAATGCCGCAAAAACGCGGCATCCTATGAAGCTCTGGTGGGCCTCCCTGGAGTCGAACCAGGCACCAACGGATTATGAGTCCGCTGCTCTAACCAGGCATGAGCTAGAGGCCCTCAGGGAACCGTCCGACGGGCAGCGCCTTGTGGGCCACCTCGCTTCTTCTTATTCGAGAAAGCTCTTTAACTTGTCCGAACGGCTCGGGTGGCGCAGTTTGCGCAGCGCCTTGGCCTCAATTTGCCGAATGCGCTCGCGCGTGACGTCAAACTGCTTGCCGACTTCTTCAAGCGTGTGGTCCGTGCTCATTTCAATGCCAAAGCGCATGCGCAGCACTTTGGCCTCACGTGGCGTCAAGGAATCGAGCACCTCTTTGGTGACACCAGCTAAGCTCGAGTACTGCGCCGCGTCGGCGGGAGCCACCGTGGTGGTGTCCTCGATGAAATCGCCCAAGTGCGAATCGTCATCGTCGCCGATCGGAGTTTCCATCGAGATCGGCTCCTTGGCGATCTTGAGAATCTTGCGGATCTTGTCTTCCGGCATCTCCATCTTAACCGCCAGCGTGGTCGGATCGGGCTCTTGCCCCGTCTCTTGCAGTATCTGGCGACTAATACGATTCATCTTGTTGATCGTCTCGATCATGTGCACCGGAATGCGGATGGTGCGCGCCTGATCGGCGATCGAGCGCGTGATGGCCTGCCGAATCCACCACGTTGCATAGGTCGAAAACTTGTACCCGCGGCGGTACTCGAACTTGTCCACGGCCTTCATCAGGCCAACATTGCCCTCCTGAATCAGATCCAGGAACTGCAATCCACGGTTGGTGTACTTCTTCGCGATCGAGATCACCAGGCGCAAGTTGGCTTCTGTCATTTCCCGCTTGGCCTTACGCGCCTTGGCCTCACCAGTTGCCATCTGCTTGTAGACCTCGCGCAGGTCCTTGAGCGGTAAAACCACGCGCTTTTGCAAGGCCCCCAGTTTGCTCTGCAGTTCGTGCACCGCCGGCAAATTGCGCCGCAGAACCTCGGCGTAGACCACCTCGCTCTCGGCCTCGCGGGTTACCCAACGCGAATTGGTTTCCGATCCCGGGAAGTGCTTCAGAAAATGCGGCCGCGGCATACCGCACTTGTTCACCATGATGTCGTAGATCTTCTTTTCGATGCTGCGCACTTCTTCGACCTGGCTGCGCAGCGAGTCGCATAACTTCTCCACCATCTTGGCGGTAAAGCGCAACGACATCAGTTCCTCAAGAATCTGCTCCTGCGCGCGCGTGTAGGGCTTGGACTTGTAGCCCTCCTTCTCGAAGGCTATGCGCATCTTTTCGAAGAGCTTGCCGACGCGATCGAAACGCTCAAGTGCCCGCGCCTTCAGTTCGTCGAGCTGCGCCGCTGTCATGCCGCTGGCACCAATATCCGTGTTTTCGCTCTCCTCGCCTTCTTCCTCCTCTTCCTCGTCGGCAGCAGCCGCGGCGGCGGGAAACTCGTCGGCATCCGGATCGACTAAGCCATCGACGACTTCATCGATCGGAATTTGCGTGGCGCGAATGCGCTCTGCGTTTGCAAGGATCTCAGCGACCGTGGTCGGACAAGCAGAAATCGCCATCACCATGTGCTTGAGCCCATCTTCGATGCGCTTGGCGATCTCGATTTCCCCTTCCCGCGTAAGCAGCTCGACCGATCCCATTTCGCGCATGTACATGCGCACCGGGTCCGTCGTGCGGCCAAATTCGGCATCGACCGTCGACAGCGCCGCTTCGGCCTCCTCCTCGGCATCGTCGTCGGTAGCTGCCGAAGGAACGTTTTCGTTCATGAGCAGCGTTTCGGCGTCGGGTGCCTGGTCGTAAACCTGAATGCCCATGTCGCCAAATGTGCTGATAATCGAATCGATCGCCTCAGCATCCACAAGGTTATCGGGCAAGTGATCGTTGATCTCGGCATAAGTGAGAAACCCGCGCTCCTTGCCGAGCTTGATCAGCGCCTTGAGCTTGTTGCGACGCGCCTCCAGATCCTCTTGCGACCCCTGGTAGCTGCGCTCCAATGCCTCCTTTAGGGCACGTTCCTTCGCACGCCGGTCCTTGGCGCGCTGCTTAGAATTCATCTTCTCGGCGACCTGAACTGCCGGATCCACGGCATCGTCGCGAGCCTCCGGAACTGCGTCGGCGCCGTCGCCGCCTTCGGCTCCTTTGGTCTTCACCTTGGGCGGCGCGGTCTTGGCCCGAGCCTTCTCGAGTAGCGCTGCTTGCGTCTTGGCGTTGACGCTAGCAGCGGACTTCGCCTCAGGGCGCGTTAGCGCCTTGCCCTTGGCCGAGGGCTTTACGGCCGCAACCGTCACGGTCTTTTTTTGTGCGCTCGCGGTCTTGAGCGCGGAGACCTTCTTTTTTGGCGTTGCCGTCTTGGCTTTTGTCATAAAGCGATCCCTAAATTCTCATCACGTCGCATCGACGCCCACGGTGGCATACACCCGGTGGGGTCCTTGCCAGCGCTCATCGCATTTCATATCCAACAAGCTGGTGGTCAAAGCGCAGCGGGCGCCTTTGCAGGCGAACCGACGTGGGGCGGTGTTGGAAAATCTTGCCCCACGGCGCTGGACCGCTGGCGCGAAACGAAGTTCCACGCAGGGCTCCGCCCGAATGACTCCACCGTTTTCCCTGGCCCAGCTGATGCACCGTCTCGCGGCGCTAAGGAGGCTGCAGCCTCCTGAAAGTCCGCTCCGAGGCGGACGCAATGTAATCAAAAAGTCTACCACAAATCCATCTTAGGTCATCCAAAAAAATACGGCCTACCACCTTCGGATTTTCACCCACCAAACGCTAACCAGGCACTTCCCATTTTCCGCCCTGACCCCCGTCGGCCGCCTGAACGGTGCGAACCCGTTTGAGGTCGGCCAACTCGCCGGCAAGCCGGCGATAGCGCTCCCGAGCCGCGGGCGACATCTCTTCGCTGGCGATTCGATCCATCTCCCCGCGCACACGCTCTTCCTCAATGGCGACAAAGCCCGCACGCAATTCCTCCTGCGCCAGTGCCGGATCGTCTTCGCCATGCAAGTCCCTGGCGGCCAGGGCTCGGTATTGCTCTATATAGGGGCTCTGTGCAAGCGCTTCAAGCACCGCACCGCTGTGCGCCGAGCCTGCGCTGGTGCTCGCGCGCCAAACTTCGGCCAGCTGCCGATCAATATCGGCATCGCCGTCAATGGCCAGCGAAGCAATCTGGGCGTTGAACTCCCGGGCCAGCGCCGGAAACGCCAGCAAACGCTGCAGCAGGCGCATCTTTAGGCTCTCGACTTTTTTGCCCGTGCGCGGCGCCACGGGCTCGCGCGCAGGCGGCAAACGCCGCCAGGGCGTAAGACCAAAGAGCGACTCGATGTCCTGCGCGGGCGTTTTGGCTGCTTCGCCCAAGACGCGAATGAGCTGCATGCGCAGGGCCCCAGTTGGCATGGACTCCAGCATCGGACGGGCTGCGGCGACGGCCGCGGCGCAGTCCTCGGGTTGGCCCAAATCACGACCCTCGGCAACACAGCGCAAAAACCACTGCGACAGGCTTTGCGCCTGGGCAAGCTCGGCTTCCAGCGCACCCGCGCCGTGTTCGCGAATCAAACTGTCCGGATCTTCCCCCTGTGGCAGCAACACAAAGCTGGCACGACGATCATCACCGATCACGGGGAGCGTCGCCTCCAGTGCGCGGCGCGCCGCCTTGCGCCCAGCCGCATCGCCATCGAAGGCGAAAATCACGTGCGGCACCAACCGAAACAGCGTCGTCACATGATGAGAGCTCACCGCAGTGCCAAGCGCAGCCACCGATTCGCCAAAACCGGCCTGTGCCAAGGCAATCACATCCATGTAACCCTCGCAGACGATGACTCGAGCGCGGCTGCGGATTGCCTCTTGCGCTTCAAACAGTCCGTACAGCTCTTGTCCCTTGTGGTAGAGCGCGGTTTCCGGCGAGTTTAGGTACTTGGGTTCTGAGGCATCGAGCACCCGCGCGCCAAAGCCGACGACGCTACCCCGGCGATTGCGGATGGGGAACATGATGCGGCCTCGGAAACGGTCGTAGCGTTTGTTTTCTTCGCCGCAAATCACCAGACCCGCGTCCACCAGACGCGGATCGGAATAATTCTCAAAAGCGGCGCGCAACGCCTGCCAGGAATCAGGAGCAAACCCCAGGGCATATCGGGCGGCGATCGCACCAGTAAGTCCACGCGCCTTCAGGTACTCGATTGCCTCGGGCGCCTCCTTTAAGCGGCGCCGATAAAACTCGGCCGCTGTCTGCAGCACCTCGCTAAGGCTGCGCTGGGCAGCGGCTTCTTGCCCGGTGCGCACACTTTCCTGCGGCACGGCAAGACCGACGGACTGCGCCAGCTCTTGAATCGCCTCGACGTAACTTAGGCCCCGGTGATCCATGAGAAATCCGATTGCCGAGCCGTGCGCGCCACATCCAAAGCAGTGAAAGAATTGCTTGGTCGGGCTAACCGTAAAGGACGGCGTCTTCTCGCCGTGAAACGGACACAAACCCAGGTAGTTTTGGCCGGCCTTTTTGAGCGCGACGAAGCGACCGACCACCTCGACGATGTCGACCCGCGCCAGCAAATCTAGGATGAAACCTTGGGGAATCACGGCCCAAATTATCCGCCTGGAACCCCTTGTTAGGCCGCCCGCAGCACCGCCCAGCAATCAGCCCGCAATGCGTGCCTTGACCTGACTCGCGACCTTCGCCATATCGGCACGACCAGCCAGGCGCGTCTTAAGCAAGGCCATGATTTTGCCGATGGAAGCGGGTCCGACCGCTTGGCCGCCGCTCATTTGCACTTCGGCGATGGCCGCGTCGATTGCCGCAGCCACCTCGGCCTCGCTTAGCGCCTGTGGCAGGTAGCTTTGCAAAAGAGCCAGTTCGGCAGACTCCTTTTGCACCAGGTCGGTTCGGCCGGCCTTGCCAAATTGTTCGATCGAATCCTTGCGCTGCTTGATGAGCCGCTCCACGATCGCGATCACCGCAGCGTCGTCGGCGACGATCCGCTCGTCGACCTCCTTTTGCTTGATCGCCGCAAGCAACAGGCGGATCGCGGCTAGGCGATCGGCATCGCGTGCCCGCATCGCCGATTTCATGTCCTCCGTGACCCGCTCTTTTAAGCTCATGCTGTGCCTACCGTGAGAAACAAAAGCGCGCCCCATGGCGCGCCTTTAGTGCTTTGTTGCGTCTCGACCAGCAAGTCCTGGCCGATGCGCTGCTTAATACAGCTTCTTGGGCAGCATCTGGCTGCGCAGGCGCTTAAAATGGCGCTTGATCGCGGCTGACTTCTTGCGCTTGCGTTCGGTCGTCGGCTTCTCGTAGAACTCGCGCGCGCGCAATTCGGTCAGTAAGCCGCTTTTTTCGATCGTACGCTTGAATCGGCGCAGGGCGACTTCAAACGGTTCGTTTTCCTTTACTCGTATCGTCGGCATCAAAAGGCTCTCGGCTGCCAGAACGCTGGCATCGCGTACAGCTCTCCGCTAGAAAGCCATAGAGTATATCGTAGCCTCCAAAATCCCGCCACGGCGCCTCTGTGACAAGCTGGCGACACAACTTCTGGCCTTCAAGACCCATGCAGGCGCGCTCCTACATCGAAGTCGATGTCTTTGGCTCCCAGGCCTATCTGGGCAACCCTTTGGCAGTGGTCGCCGATGCCCGGGGTTTGGACGCACCACAAATGCAGCGGTTTGCCCGCTGGACGAATCTGAGCGAGACGACGTTTCTGATGGCGCCGACGCACCCCGACGCGGACTATCAGGTACGGATCTTCACACCCAGCTGTGAACTGCCATTTGCCGGACACCCTACCCTTGGCAGCTGCCACGCCTGGCTCGCACAGGGCGGCACGCCCCGCAGTGCCACGCAAATTGTGCAGCAGTGTGCATTGGGCCTGGTGCGCCTGCGGCCCGACGGCGCGCGGCTTGCTTTTTGCGCTCCGCCAATGCGGCGCGCAGCGATCGACGAGGCCGCGTTGGCACCCGTGCTGACGGCGCTGGGTTTGCCCAAGCGCGCTGTGCGAAAGGCCCAATGGCTCGATAATGGTCCGCGTTGGCTCGGATTGCTGGTCGACAGCGCCCAAACGCTGTTGGCGCTCGAGCCCAACCATGCAGCCTTGCAGTCCCTGGGGCTTGTGGGCGTTATTGGTCCTTGCAATAGTGCCGATGCCGACGGCTCGCCGCAGCCGGGCGACTTTGCAGTGCGCGCCTTTGCTAGCGCCGCAGGGGTGCTCGAGGACCCCGTAACGGGAAGCTTAAATGGCGCACTGGGGCAGTGGCTAATCGGCGAGGGACTTGCGCCAGCGCGCTATGTCGTTTCGCAAGGCGCGCGCTTGCAGCGCAGCGGACTGGTCTTCATCGAGCAGCTCGAGGGCGAGGTGTGGGTGGGCGGAAACTGCGTCACTTGCGTCCGCGGCACGGTTCAACTGTAGGCGCCATCGCCGCCACACCCCCATGCGAGTTCTTGGCATCGAAACTTCGTGCGATGAGACGGGCGTCGCGCTGTTTGACGGCACAACCAACGCCCTGGTGCACGCACTGCACTCACAAGCAAAGCTGCACAGTGCCTACGGTGGCGTGGTTCCCGAGCTGGCCTCGCGCGATCACGTTCGCAATCTGCCGCCGTTAATCCGCGACGTGTTGGAGCGCGCGGGCTGCGCGCGAGGGGACATCGACGCCATTGCGGTTACCGCCGGGCCCGGTCTAGCCGGAGCACTGCTCGTTGGTTGCGGAGTTGCTGGCGCGATGGGCTACGCGTTGCGCAAACCCGTTGTCGCGGTACACCACCTCGAGGGGCACCTGCTCTCGCCCCTGCTTGCCCCGAACCCGCCTGATTTTCCATTCATTTGCCTTTTGGTATCGGGCGGCCATACCCAGTTGCTTCATGTGCGCGGCCCCGGCCAGTACGCACTGCTCGGGGAGACGCTCGATGACGCGGCCGGCGAAGCCTTCGATAAGACCGCGCAAATGCTCGGGCTGGGCTACCCAGGTGGCCCCGAGGTATCCCGGCTAGCGCAGTTCGGCATTGCCGGAGCGTTGCGCCTGCCACGCCCTATGATCGACAGCGAAACGCTCGACGTAAGTTTTAGCGGTCTGAAAACCGCCGTGTCTAACGCCGTGCGACGCGCTGGCAACCTTTGCGAGCAGGTGCGTGCGGACATTGCGCGGGAGTTTGTCGATGCAGTGGTCGAAGTGCTGACCGCCAAATCCCTGCTGGCATTAGAGCGAACCGGACTCTCGCAGCTCGTTGTCGCTGGCGGCGTCGGCGCAAATGTGCAACTGCGCGCAGCCCTTGACGCGGCGCTCGCGTCAGAAGGTGCCCGCGTCTATTACCCTCCTGCGGAGCTATGTACCGATAACGGAGCGATGATCGCTTACGCTGGGTATGTCCGCCTGACGCAATTATCCGGGGCAACACAGGCGGCAAGCGCCGTTCCACTTAAAGTGCGGCCACGCTGGGATCTGTGTGACCTTGAGCTGGCCTAGGTTTGAACCAGCAAGCCCGATGCCAACTTTTGGGGGACCGCGCCACGATTTAGGCGCTGAGCCGCACGCGGGCTAGCCCGGAGGCGCGCTGCCGGTGGGCGCTGGGCCCGAGCCATCAGGCGCTGCGCGCTCGCCGATCTTCGATTCGGTACCCGAGAGCAATTGCATGATGTTGCGCCGGTGGCGCCAGAGCAAAAACACACTCATCAGCGCAACGGCCAGTGTTGAACCCGCAGGCGAGTTGATGCGCCACAAGGCCAGGCTCGCCGAGACGGCACTAAAAATCGACGCAACGGAGGAATAGCGAAACAAGGCTGCGACCACCAGCCATAACAAGCACGTTGCAACCCCCACGAGCGGTGCGAGCGCAAGCAGCGTTCCCAAGAACGTTGCGACGCCCTTGCCTCCGCGAAATCGCAAAAACACCGGATACAAATGCCCCGCAAAGGCTGCCGCGCCAGCCCAGGCGGGCAGCGATGCATCCAAAAAGAGCGCATCGGTCAGGGCGCGGCTCAAGAGCACGGCTGCGGCGCCCTTGCCGGCATCGCCCAAAAGCGTCAGTACCGCCGCAATGCGGTTTCCAGTGCGCAGGACGTTGGTAGCGCCCGGATTGCCCGAACCAAAACCGCGCGGATCGGGTAAACGCAGCGCGCGACTTATTAGGACGGCAAACGGTATGGATCCGAGCAAATACGCGGCCAGCAGCACCAGCGGCGTGCTGGCACCTGCGATCACCGTGTGCTCTCCGATTCTGCTGGCGTTGCCGTCAGACCCTTGGGAAGGGGAAATACGACTTCCTCGTGCACTCCTTCGATGGTGCGCACACGGTCGGCGCCGAGCTCGCGCAGCCGATCACAAACCTGGCGAACCAGCACCTCGGGCGCGGACGCTCCGGCCGTAAGACCGACTTGCTTGCAACCCCGAATCCAGGCTGGGTCGATGTCCGATGCAGCATCGACCAGATAGGCGCGAATTCCGCGGCGCTCGGCTACTTCGCGCAGCCGATTGGAATTGGAGCTCGAGCGGCTGCCAACGACAATTAACACTTGCACCTGGGGCGCAAGAAACTTGACGGCATCTTGTCGGTTTTGGGTCGCGTAGCAGATATCCGCGCGCTTGGGCTCGGCAATGTTCGGGAATCGCTCTTTGAGCGCGGCTACGATGCCGGCCGCGTCATCGAGCGAGAGCGTGGTTTGCGTGACATAGGCAAGGGCGTTGGGGTCGCGAACGGTAAGCTGCGCCACATCTTGCGTGGTCTCGACAAGGTAAATACCCCCGTCAGCCTGCCCCATCGTACCCTCGACCTCGGGATGGTTGCGATGGCCGATCATCACAATGTCGCGCCCCTGGGCGCGCATCTTGGCTACCTCCACGTGTACCTTGGTCACCAAGGGGCAAGTCGCGTCGAAGATCCGCAATCCGCGTTCGTGCGCCTGCTGGCGCACGGCGCGCGATACCCCGTGAGCGGAAAACACCACGGTGGCTCCCGATGGGACCAGCTGCAGGTCCTCGATGAAGATCGCGCCCTTTTTGCGCAAATCTTCCACCACGTACGTGTTGTGCACGATCTCATGGCGCACATAAATGGGCGCACCGTAAATGCGCAGCGCACGATTTACGATCTCGATGGCCCGATCGACTCCTGCGCAAAATCCTCGCGGCTGCGCAAGCAGCACTTCCATCACAGCACTCCGATCACCTGCACCCGAACGCGCATCGGCATGCCTGCCAAGGGATGATTGAAATCAACCACCGCCTGTTGCGCGTCACATTGCGCTAACACGCCGCGGTAGGACTCACCGCCGGCCCCGCGAAAAACAACACCTTCTCCTTTGGCGAACACTACACCCGGTTCGCATTGCGCCTGCAGCTGCGCGCGACTGACCGTTTGTACCAGGCCCCGCAGGTGCACACCATAAGCTTGTTCGGGCGCCAACTCAAATTCCAGACTCTGGCCTTCCGCCAGGCCAATTAGCCGTGCCTCGAGCGTCGGCGCCCATTGCCCAACTCCCATCTGCAGGGTTGCCGGAGCCGCACCAAAGGTGTTGACTAGCTCTCGCTCCGTGCCCCCGATGAGCACCGCGATTTGGTAGTGCAAGGTCAGGTGGGAGCTTGGGGCAACGCGGCTCATGGGCACGCCTTGGGTTCATGTCAGAGCGATTCTATCGAAGGACCGCCAGGCACATCGAAGGGCAAACGCACCTGTATGGGTAGCAAGAACTGGCCGGTGTCCGAACACCCGCTTGCGCGGCTGCTGCAGCACGGACCGGGCGCGCTCAGTGATGCGGAACTGCTGGCGCTGCTGCTGGCCGGTGACCGCGCAGGCCAATCGGCGCTGGCGCGCGCTCGCGGCGCACTGTGCCGGTTTAGCACCGTGGGCGAGTTGCTGGCCGCGCCGCTGACGGCCGTGGCGCTGTTGCCCGGCTGGGGAGCTTGCGGCTTCGCGCGCGCACAATCTGCGCTGGAACTGAGCAAACGGATGCTGCTCGAAGAGTCGCGCAAAGCGCAGCGGTTCGACTGTCCCGAGGCGGTGCGCAGCTATCTGCGCCTAGCACTGGCGCGCCGAGGACACGAAGTCTTCGCCGTGCTGTTTCTCGATGCCCAGCACCGCTTGATCGCGTGCGAGGAGATGTTTCGCGGCACCTTGACGCAGACCGCTGTCTATCCGCGTGAAATCGTCAAGCAAGCCCTGCGCCACAACTGTGCCGCGGTGATCTTCGCGCACAACCACCCTTCGGGCGTGGCAGAGCCAAGCCGCGCCGACGAAGCGCTCACGCACGCGTTGCAAAGCGCACTGGCTCTGATCGATGTGCGCGTGCTAGACCACATTGTGGTGGCGGCAACCCAGGCGGTTTCCTTTGCCGAACGCGGCCTTTTGTAGACCGCCTTGCGATTGGGATCG
>Ga0187781_10001999_pt1 | contig 15547 bp, 9 predicted proteins | sample 0715_SJ02_MP02_2_FD_132447 | JGI IMG/M metagenome (GOLD analysis project Ga0187781, IMG submission 132447) | Tropical peat soil microbial communities from peatlands in Department of Meta, Colombia - 0715_SJ02_MP02_20_MG | ecosystem: Environmental > Terrestrial > Soil > Wetlands > Peat | place...
AAGTGCTGGGCGCGGGCCGCGTACATTAGAGCCAGCTCCGCCAGGGAAGCCAGGCGAGTGGTAGTCGAGTCTAAGAGGATTTTGCGAATGCGCTCGCCCACCTTCGTGCCGCCCGGCTCGCGCGTAACGCGCACAGCGAGCCCCCGCTTCTTCAAGTGCGGAACGAGGAGACGGAGTTGCGTGCTCTTTCCCGTCCCGTCTATTCCTTCCAGGGTAATGAAAAGGCCACGTCGCATTTTGTTTTGCCTATAGTCCCTACCAGTTTACCTCGCTAGATGGCCGCCCAAGATGGCCGCTACGCACGTCACTATTGACGACCACCGCCCAAAACTCGAATAGCTGGCGAGACAGGCATCCTACCATCCGGAGTTGCCTGCTCACAAGGTGCCTGCTGATTTATTGCGTCTAATGTTCCACTCCTTAGGAAGGAGGGGAATCGACCATTTGTCTGCTGCGCTTTTCGCTTGACGAAGCAACAGACCAGTGGTAGCCTATCATCATGGCCTGTTCAGCGACAATTAGCCGTGAGCGGCCGCGGCCGGCGCGTCGACGCCTTGGGACCTCGAAAAGATTTCGGGCCGCGGCGGATAGCAGGCAACTGCAAAAAATGCAAAATAGTGGGAACGAAGCTAAGAAGTACCTGAAAACAAAGGACTTGAATTTCTTGAAAGTTGCAATTTGAGTGCTTTTTGCGTGCAAATAACGCCAAATCGAACCCAAAAACAGCGAGAAATGCACCGTTTCGCGCCAATTGAATCGGATACTGAGGAGAGGAAGGACTCTGGCCCGGGCGCCCGAAGGGGGGCTAGACGAGCGTCAAACTTGCTATGAACTCCATCCAGGAAAATGTGGTGAAGGTGCAAGAGCGAATCGCCGCCGCTTGCCGGCGTTGTGCGCGCCAGCCGCAGGACGTGAAGCTACTGGCCATTTCAAAAACCTTTCCGCCGGAGAGCATCCGAGAAGCGTATGAGGCTGGGCTGCGCGATTTTGGTGAAAATCGCGTGCAGGAAGCCAAAGCCAAGCGGCCCGCGCTTTCAGACCTGAGCATCACATGGCATTTGGTGGGCCACCTTCAGACTAACAAAGCCAAGGCTGCAAGGGAGCTGTTCCACTGGGTGCACTCGGTGGATTCGTTTCGCCTTGCCCAGAAGCTGGACCAGGCGACGGCTTCGGGAGGCGGCCGGTTGCCTTTGCTGCTCGAGGTCAACTTGGGCGGGGAGGAGAGCAAGGCAGGAGTTGAGGAGGCAGAAATAATCCAGCTCGCCGAGCAAGTCAGCCGGCTTGCAACGCTCGAAGTCCGTGGCCTGATGGTCATACCCCCCTTTATCGCTGACCCGGAAGAGGTGCGACCCTATTTCCGGCGGCTGCGGGAGCTGGCTCAGACGATTGACTCGCGAAACTTCGCCAACGTCTCCATGCAGGAACTCTCGATGGGCATGAGCCACGATTTCGAAGTGGCTATTGAAGAGGGGGCAACCATTGTCCGGGTGGGAACCGCGATCTTTGGAGCGAGGGCAGGCCCGCCGGTAGCAGGCAGAGCACAGTAGGCAGTCGGCAGAAGGCAGAAAGCAGAAAGTAGAAAGCAGAAAGCGGGAGACTTAACGGTTGGGTGCAAGGAACAGCGCAAGAGGAGATCCAAATTCTAAAATCAAGCAACCGGCTGAAGGGTAGAGGTGGTAGGTAGCAGGCAGCTCGCAGAAAGCCGGATGGCGTGAGTGCGAAGGTGAACCTAATTCAAAATCCAGGATCTAAAATCTAAAATCGCGCCAGCCCATTTTTCCAACGGACCACAGACCACGGACAACTGAGCATGCCCGACTTCAGGATTGAAAATGAAACCGTCTCTTTCTGGCTCAAGGTAAAACCTCGCTGTTCCCGCGAGCGTTTGACGTATGACTCTAGCGGAGAGTTACGCCTCGAGCTGCATGCTCCGCCCAGCGAAGGTGAGGCCAACCAGGCCTGTATCTGTTTTTTCGCGCGCGCATTGCGCCTGCCGCAAGCATGTGTGTCTATTATCTCGGGGCGAAGGTCTCGCCGGAAGCTCATTCGCATCATAGGCCGTTCAGCCGTGGAGACCGTGGCGGGTATTGAGGCACTGGCATCGTCCGGCCGCCATGATTGACTACACTGTGCCTTTGGCTCCCGGAAGCGTAGTTGCAACATACTTGCATCACTGCGCGATTTCACGCCGCCCTTCGGCGTGGTAACGCTCAGTTAGTTCAAGACAGCGACGTTACCCAGTGCTGCATACGACTTGAGTCGTTGCTAAGTGGGTGAGTTCGAGTTTAGATTGGGACCTGTTGTGTGCCGAAAGCTGTTGCAATTAACTTGCAGCAAGCTCTCATGCGTAAAGCGAGGTTTTGGCAAGGCTGAGGGGGAGACATTCATGAAATGGCGAGGCCGAACACCCGCATCGGTAAGCTGCCACAGGCCCCTAAGTCTGTGGCTCGCCATAGCGGCCCTAATAGCCTCGACCTGTGCACTTTGCGCAGGCTCCGCCGGCGCCCTCTCCGGCACGGTGGTCGATCCCAGCGGCGCGGTAATCCCGGGCGTGGCTGTGACTCTGCTTTGCACAGAAACCGGCGTGAAACAGACCGCGACGACGAATGGCGATGGCTCGTATTTCTTTCCAGCGCTGCCCCCCGGCCATTATGAGATCGAGATTCATCATCCCGGATTCAAACCGTATCGGCAAGTGGGGCTAAGCCTTGACGCCACTGTCACCCTGCGTGTGGACGCCAAGTTGCAGTTGGGCGCCCACGCGGAAACTGTAACCGTGTTCGAAGCAGGGGTTCACGTCGAGACGGCCAGCACTCAGAAGGGCGAGGCCCTTACCGGGACCAAAATTACTGCTGTTCCGCTGAACGGCCGGAGTTTCACGGATCTGTTGGCTCTTCAGCCTGGGGTCATACCGACCAGCTCCCAACAGCCAAACGCTGTGGTAATGTCCGGCGTTAGCAGCACGCCGCCATCCGGCGACCTCGATCCGGGAAGTCTATCGGTGAGCGGCCAGCGCGAAACCGCCAACGGATTTGTGGTGAATGGCAGCAATGTGGAAGAAGGCGTCAACATGGGCGCTGCCATCGTTCCGAATCTGGATTCGATCCAGGAGCTTCGAGTCCTTACCAGCAACTTCGATGCGGAACACGGTAATTACAGCGGTGGCCAAGTCATCGTGGTCACCAAATCAGGCGGCAACGGACTCCACGGCGACGGGTTCGATTTCCTGCGCAATACGAGTCTGGACGCGCGAAACTTCTTCTCTTCCCGGCGCGCGGAATTCCGGCAAAGCCAGTTTGGTGGCGCCTTGGGCGGTCCTCTGAAGCGCGACCGGATTTTCTTCTTCGGCGATTATCAGGGCACCCGCATGGCCCAGGGCGTTGATACCGGGCTCATTGCGATTCCATCCCAGGAGGACCGGGCCGGTAATCTCTCCGACCTTTCCAGCGCCTTGAAGGGAACCGTGAGCGGAAACTATTGGGCTAATATGCTTGGTCAAGAATTGGGCTATCCCGTGTCTGTGGGAGAACCCTACTATTTCTTTGGCTGCAATCGTTCGGCCGCGTGCGTATTTCCCAACGCCACAATCCCTCAGAGGGCCTGGTCCGCCCCAGCCAAAGCGTTGCTGAAGTACATCCCGCAACCCAATCTGGGAACCGGTTACTTCACCACCTCCGCCTACGATGAAACCCTTCGCGACGATAAAGGAGCGGTAAGACTCGATACACTCACCCATTCGGGAACGCTTTCTGCTTACTATTCCCTCGACAACTATTTTCTGAACAATCCCTACCCCACGGCACAAGGCGGAGCCAATGTCCCCGGATTCAACGCCTTGTCCCTAGGCCGCGCCCAGCTCTTGAGTCTCGGTGGGACAAAGGCGTTGGGCTCGAACGTGGTCAATGAATTTCATTTTAGCTATTTGAGATTTGCCAACCAAGTGGGCCAGCCTGTGGGAGGTGTGGGCCCAAAGCTGAGCGAGCAAGGATTCGTGGAAGGCCCCGGCACGCTGGGCATCGTCCCCCTCGATCCCAGGATCGAAGGTGTCGAGAATGTGGCGCTGAATTCTTTCACCTTCGGGGTGGACACCACCGGCCTCTGGCAGGTCAACAACCTGTTCCAGGTGACAGATAACTTCTCCAAAGCGATTGGAAAGCACCTGTTGAAGATGGGAGGCGGACTCCACTTTGACCAGATCAACGTCAATCCGGACGCTGTCTACAACGGCTCCTTTCAATTCACAGGAAGCGAGACGGGGGCAGACTTAGCCGACTTTCTCCTAGGCGTTGCCAGCTTTTATAGGCAAGGGGATTCGGCGAGCTTTTATCTTCGGAATAAATATCTCGGGCTCTATGGGCAGGATAGCTGGCGAGTGAAGCCGAGTCTGACCCTGAATTACGGTTTGCGCTGGGACGTGCTTCCACCTTGGTGTGAAAAATACAACCAGCTTCAGACCCTGGTCCCTGGGCAACAGTCCGTCGTTTACCCCAGTGCGCCGAAGGGGCTGGTTTTCCCGGGCGATCCCGGAATCCCGCGCACGCTGGCACCGGCGAAATATGCGAATTTCGCGCCTCGCCTCGGGTTGGCTTACACCCCAAGCGTTCAACAAGGCTTGCTGCGCAAAATCCTTGGAGGCCCTGGAGAAACGAGCCTGCGCGCCGGATATGGCATGTTCTACACAGCATTCGAAGGACTCTCAGCCAGCATCATGAGCGCCAACCCCCCTTACGGCTACGACTACAACAGCAGCACCGCGCCATTGTTTGCCACGCCCTTCGTGGCGGCGGCGACCGGCCAAAGCTTCGGCCAGCCGTTTCCGTCACCGATTGCTGCCTATGGAGCCTCTGCTACTAACCCCAACACCGCAGTTGACTGGTCCAAATATGAGCCTATCACCGGCGTTCCCTCTTTCTTCCCAGGCAATGTGTCGCCCTATTCAGAAGCCTACTCGCTATCGCTCCAGCGTGAGCTGGCGCCCAACACAGTTCTCGACATCACTTACGTTGGTTCCGGGGCTCATCACCTTCTTGTTCTCACCTCAGCCAATCCCGGCAATCCCGCCCTGTGTCTGAGCGTCAGCCAGCCGAATGAGGTCATGCCGGGTACGCCGACCTGTGGACCATTCAGCGAAGGCGGCACCTTCACGCGCAGTAACGGCCAGACCGTCCAGGTGCGCGGGCCTTTCAGTGCGCAGTTCGATGCGGTCACCTATCAGAAGACTATTGCTAATTCGAACTATCAGGCGCTCGAGGCGAGCCTTCGCCACAACAGCAAGTCGCTCGAGGTCATGGCGGGTTACACCTACAGCAAATCCCTCGACGAGTCCTCCAGTCTGGCGGAGCCGGTGAACCCGCTCGACCCCGGTTTGAACAAGGCTCTGTCTGCTTTCGATATGCGGCACAACTTCATTGCCAGCTACCGGTACATTCTTCCGGCGGATCGTCTGCTGCGGCGCCACAACCGCTGGACAGAAGGATGGTCCCTCTCCGGCATCACGCGCTTCTGCACCGGACTCCCTGTGACGCTTTACAACAACAACGATACGTCCCTGCTGGGCACCATTCCCAACGGAATCAATAATAACGGTGTGGATACACCTGACTTTGCTCCTGGAAATCTTCTGGTTAATACCGACCCTCGCAATGGCAAGCCCGCTTTCAAAACGGCGCTCTTCAGCCTCCCGGCGCTGGGAACGATTGGCACTGCGGCCAGGCGCTTCTTCTATGGCCCCGGAATCGCCAACTTCGATTTGGCGTTCCTGAAGGACCTGCGACTGGCAGAATCCAAGACGCTGCAACTTCGCCTGGAGGCCTTTAATGCCTTCAATCATGCACAGTTCTACGGCGCGGCGGCGGTTGACGGAAACATCAGCAGCGCGGCCTTCGGCCAAGTTGTGAGCGCGGCGTCCCCCCGGCTTCTCCAATTCGCCGCGAAATTCTATTTCTAACTTCGTGGCGCGCCAATAGTCTAGTAGCGTTCGGCGGCAGAGGCGCACGTGCCAACGGACAAGAGGCGGATTTTCCAAGCACGGGCGACGCAGCCGGGCTGCACGCGTTTGAGCTTGCAAGCGGGCGACATATCATTTACCTTTCGGCATTACATCGGCACCGTAGCAGGAGGTCTGTCATGATTAAATTCCGTCGTTCTAACGCCCGCTTTGAGGGCAATCATGATCCCTCGCGTCCCCGAAGAGCATGGACCTGGCTGGGCGCTCTCTCTTCATGCATTTTCGCTGGGGTGATAATCGCTGCCTCATCCGGGTCGATCGGCCCTTTCGATTATGAGACCGACGTCGGTGGCCCGCTTCGTGCTGGTTCCGCAAGTTACAACGCCGCGCGGGCCGAATACCGCATTATGGGTGGCGGCGCTAATATGTGGGGCCAGACGGATGCGTTTCATTATCTCTACCGGCAGGCGTCAGGCGATTTGACTCTCACGGCCACGGTACATTTCCCGCAGTCCGGCGGGAACGAACATAAGAAGGCAGGCTGGATGGTTCGGCAACAGCTCACCCCCAACTCGCCTTACGCGGACGTGGTGCTGCATGCCAGTGGACTTGCCAGCCTCCAGTACCGGCTTACAGAAGGCGGCGAAACGCAGGAGATCCAGTCGAGGATTTCCATGCCGGAAACCATTCGACTGGTCCGCCTGGGAAACTCATTTTCGCTTTGGGCGGCGCGTGCCGGCGGGTCGTTGGAATTGGCTGGGTCAGTGGAAGTGCCGTTGCGCGACCCCGTGTATGTAGGCTTGGCGGCATGCGCTCACGATCCTGAAGCCCTGGAGGAAGCCGTGATTTCGAACGTGAGCCTGCTCGAGTTCAAAGAGGAAGAGGAGCGAGACCAGCCGGTGGAGAGCCGCCTGGAAACCATCTCCGTGGACGGAAGCGAGCGCCGGGTCGTCTATCGCGCCAAGAGACGTTTTGAGGCGCCCAACTGGTCGCGGGATGGGAAATTCCTGCTCTTCAACAGCAGTGGACGAATCTATACCGTGCCGGTCGAGGGCGGCGAACCACGCCTTCTGGATACGGGTGAGGCGGTCCACTGCAACAACGATCACGGGTTTTCGCCGGACGGCCAATGGTTGGCGGTCAGCAACTCGCCGGGCGAGGATTCGCTGATTTATGTGTTGCCGGCTGCGGGCGGGAAGCCACGGCGCGTGACCGAGCGCGGGCCTTCCTACTGGCATGGTTGGTCTCCAGATGGCAAAACGCTTGCCTACTGCGCGGAGCGCGGCGGCAACTTCGATATCTACACGATTCCGGTGGAGGGTGGAGAAGAACACCGGCTGACGGTCGCCCCAGGTCTGGACGACGGTCCGGATTATTCTCCAGATGGACAGTACATTTATTTCAACTCGGAGCGGACAGGCTGGATGCAGATCTGGCGCATGCGGCCAGATGGAACCGCTCAAGAGCAAGTGACGAGTGACGATTACGCCAACTGGTTTGCTCATCCCTCGGCTGATGGGAAATGGCTGGTGTTCTTGTCGTTCGACAAGCGCGTGAAAGGACATCCACCCAATAAAGACGTGATGCTGCGTCTGATGCCCACGGCGGGCGGTGAACCGCGCGTGCTGGTGAGACTCTTTGGAGGGCAGGGAACAATGAATGTACCCTCCTGGTCGCCGGATAGCCGCCATCTGGCTTTCGTGAGTTATCGCCTCCTCAAACCGTGATCAGGGCTGTAGGGGCGGCCACGAGGGCCGCCCCTACAGGCTTAAACCCACGTTCGTAACCCGATAACACCCCAATAGGCAAGATACACGGTGGCTATCAGCAGGGCCGCAGTGATCGCGATCGAGTATGCGCGGACGCCACGGCGGACCGCTCCAACGGGCGCCCACCACAAGGCGATGGCGCTCGCGACTGATGCGACGGCAAAGGCAATGGTGACCAGAAAGAGAGCCGCCGACCACACGGTCAGATTTCCCAGGCGCGCGATCAGGTCGTCGCCGCACAGAATGAATATGACGACAAAGGAAATCAGGCTCAACACGGCGACAAGGGGCCAGATCCGCATGCCTCGCTCCAGAGGGCGGCGTCGCTTCTTGCTGAGCCCGCCGAGCATCCAGAAAGGCGCGTAGATCAGAATCGATAGGAGAGAAAGCAAAACGAACAGGGTAAGCGCAATCTCCAGGATGGCCAGCCGTACCGGGATGTGTTTCATTACGGTCGTCCCAGCCTCGATAAAGCGGCCATCTTCGTTTGGGGTAAGCAACGCGAGAGTAGCAACAGGTTCGGGGGGCTCTTTTTTTGGAATGTATCGAAACTGGTTGCCGGCAACGGGAAGGAAAGTCTCATTCCGTCCACTCAAATTTGCAATGAGCAGCTTGCCGTCTTTGAAACCTACCAGGCTCAGCCCAGCCAGGCGCTCGATGAAATGAGTCATTTCGTTACGGGGTGAGTCCGGCTCATACCAACCCGCGTAATCCGCGGCATTCGTCGGCAGAGAAGCAACGGGGGGCAAGGGTGGTTTCTGTAATTTGGCGGTAACGTAGGCACGAATGGCCTTGCCGATTTGGTCAAAGGCATTTCCGTTTCCGGAGTTGATGCTGTAGAAGTAGCCCACCCCGTATTCGGGCAGGTACGCCATCTCCGTGAGCCCGCCGTTGACGCCTCCGTTATGCCCGTGATACACGAAGCCTTCATGGATACTCCAATAATTGCTTAACCCATATCCACTCCTCAACCCTTCCTTGGCGGCCCAGGTGCTGGCGGGGATTTCCATGCGATCGATGTTGGCGGCGGGCACGATCTGCACGCCGTTCGCCATACCGCGATTGAGATAGAACTGGACATAGGCCGCCATGTCCCGCGCGGATGCGTTGATGGAACCGGCGGGGCGAAAAATGATGTTCCAGTAGGGGTAAGGGGTCTTGCCGTCGTTATGATAAAGAGTGGTTGCGGTTCCTACGGGCGGCGGGAAATAGGTCGCTGTCCTCATTCCAATGGGGCGGAAAAGGTTCTGCTCCACGAAATCTTCAAAGCGCTGGTGCGTGATTCTTTCGACGATGTAGGCCGCGACCGGTGGGCCGGAATTGCAGTAGGCCATACGAGTGCCAGGGGGCCAGCGGGAAATACGCGAGTGGTGATAGTAATCCAGCGCCTCGCGTAGCCCCATGCTGGGCGGGGCATCCTTGGCATATTCGCGGAGGTGCATGTCGTCCCAGCCCGTGGTGTGCTCCAGAAGATGGACCACCCGGACCGGATCACCCGCTTCCCAGCGATTTTCAAACCACACCTCGGGAGCCAACTTGCGGACAGGGTCATCGAGGGAGACCTTGCCCTGATTCGCTAGCATAAGAATCGCCAGCGATGCAAACGCTTTCGACGTCGACCCGATGCGGAACAGCGTCTCGGGCGTAACCGCGCGGCCACTGGCGACCTCTGCTTGGCCCAGGCCGGCAACCCACTCTGGTCCTTCCCGATGCACAATGGCAATGGACACACCCGGAGTATGCGTGTCCTTGAGAGTCTTTTCCAGCTGCTGTTGGAGTTCCGTAATCGACTGGGCCGGCTTCGGCTTCTCATCCTTTTCGGCTGCAAAGCCGAGGCAGGCGAGCATTGCGAGAAGAACGATAGGAATGACTCGTTTCATGATTGCCTTTCTTTACGCAAATCCTCAAATCGCTTCAGCGAATTTTCGCCCAGGCTCCGGTCGAACTCGCGCAGCCAGTGGTGAATATAGTCGACATCGAACGCCCGGTTCTTCAGCAGGATACTTCGCACATCTTCGAGGTCGCGCGGGCGGCCGGCGAGCACTTTGTGGATGATCAGGTCCTCGAGGGAAGCAGACCATTGAGCGCCCTGGCTAGTCGTAAGCGACTCTCTAGACCCTCGACGGCGGGCGGCAGGGCCAGAACTCCCAGCGCCCGTGCCTCTTCGTACATGGCTTCGAGAAGGCGCAGATTAGCACTGAAATCGGCAGGCTGGGTCAACTGCGTTTCCCTCTCCCACGTTTCCCATAGCACCGGGTCTTTGATCACCAGAACTCCCCCTCCAGCCCGTGATTCTATACGCCGCACAAGGCGGTTGCAAGCCGCAGAATGACACCACTACGAAGCGCTGGCTGGGAGCTCCAGGGTTCTGCAATCCGGTACTATTGTGCTATATCACAGGTTGTTGATACAGGTTATAAATATTATGAAAGGTGCGGGGGGAGGTTTCTGGTATGGGTTTGTGCCGCCCGAGGTGGTAGAGACAACGCGATCCGATCAACCCGGCGCACGGTTCCTGCTTCGTCTCAGGCCATGCCAAGCCTCAGAGTCTAATTCAGGTGAAAGGCCATGATGGTTGCTGCATTTGTCTTGATCCTCTCGACGGCGATGTTCTTCTTCTACTTCCAAGTTACCTGCCAGAAGATCCTGCACCGGCAGTTTGAACGGGAATACTTTCGTTCCATTGCCAACGCTAACCGTTTGGAGTTTCTGTCCTTGCGAAAGTCGGTGGAGGAATTGGGCATTGCGGTCGATTATCCCCATCTACGCACGGTGCTCAAATGCGACTTCCTCGCCCTGACCTATCTCCTCAAGAATGCCGCGAATGTGAGCCAACGTTATTCCCGCGAAGAACGTCTTCTGGTCCTGTATTTCCGCTACCAGTTCCTTTCGTTGGCCGTGCGACGATTACTGAGGGTGCGCGAGAACAAAGCAATCTTGAAACTGACTTCTGTTCTGCAGTACTTTGCTAATGTAATTGGCCAGCGCGTCAACGCCGTGACGTTTGGCTGCTTGGCTGCTGACTACCTCCTCAACTCTTAGCTCCAGACACCCTGCCGCCCGCTCCGTGGGCTGAATTCTTCAACGAAACTCTGACTCACCCCACTAGACCGCTGGCAAGGATTTTACAATCTTCACGATTTCGAGGCTCGCGTAAATGACCTGGCCCACCAGGCGCAAGGTGTATTCAGGGTCGTCGGCGCGATTTCCAGTATCTTATTGACAAAAGATGTAGTTATCTACAGCCTCAGATTCATCGGACAATATGTCGCTAGCGTGGCCGGTCATGACGTCCGGCTGTTAACTCCTCGACTTTCGAGTCCTCGAAGGCCCATGCCATCGTGAAGCTTTCCCGGCGGGGTATTCTCGGAAGCGACTCTCGAGTTTCTCAGCACAGTCCGAACAACTGAGATGAGTTCCTTAACATTGAGCGGTTTTGAGACGTAGCCGTCCATGCCGGCCGCTAGGCAACGCTCCTGATCCCTCTGCATAGCGTGCGCGGTCATGGCCACGATGGGAAGGTGCGCTCCGGTGGTTTTTTCTTTTACCCGGATCGCCCTGGTGGCTTCCAACCCGTCCAAATCGGGCATCTGCACATCCATGAGGACCAGATCGAAGGGTTCCATCTCGAGTCGCGCGATCGCCTCGTGTCCATTGCGTGCCACGACTACCCGATGCCCGTGTTTTTCGAGAAGGCGCACGGCCAGCACTTGGTTCACCGCGTTATCTTCAGCGAGCAGAATTCGCAGGGACTCCTTATCTTCCTGCCGTGCATTCCGGGTGTCCGGCTCCTCACCATTCTCCTTAGCATGAGGAGACTTGGGTATGCCAAAGCGTGAGGTGAAGTGAAAGGTGCTTCCTCGGCCGGGTAGGCTTTCCACCCAGAGGCGGCCACCCATCATTTGGGCGAGTTGGCGGGAAATGGTCAACCCTAAGCCTGTTCCGCCAAAGCGCCGTGCAGTGGAGCCGTCGGCCTGAGTGAATGCCTCGAATATGCACGCCAGTTTCTCACACGGAATCCCGATGCCCGTGTCCTGCACGCTGAAGTGGAGGTTGACGAGGCCTTGCTCCGCAGAATCGCATTGCACCCTAAGGTTGACTTCGCCCTTGTCGGTGAATTTCACAGCATTGCCTAAGAGGTTGACCAGAACCTGGCCAAGGCGGCTGGGATCACCCACCAGGTAGTCGGGAACGTCAGGCGCGACGGCGCAGTTTAGCTTCAATCCCTTTTGGTGAGCGCGCAAGGCGAATGTCTTGAGGATGGGTTCGAGAGTCTTGCGCGGTTTGAAATCGACGGATTCAACTTCCAGCTTGCCGGCTTCGATCTTGGAGAAGTCGAGGATGTCATTAATGATGGTGAGCAGTGAATCGGCGGATGCCTTGACCATACCCAGGTATTCGGACTGTTGGGGGGTGAGCGGCGTGTCGAGCAGGAGGTCCGTCATCCCCATGACCCCGTTCATCGGCGTGCGGATTTCGTGGCTCATCTTGGCGAGAAACTCGCTCTTGGCCTGGTTCGCTGCCTCCGCCGCCTCCTTGGCCTGTTGCATCTCCTTCTCAACTTGCTTGCGGGCGGTAATGTCCATCATGGCGCCGATCATCCGAACGGGGCGGCCAGCATCGTCGCGCATGACATAGCCCCGATCCAAGACTGAAGCGTACTTCCCATCGCCCCTCAGGAATCGATACTCCGCCGACCACGTCTCCCCGCCGCTCTCGATTGCCGCTTGGCGGCTGCATTGAACTCGCTCGCCGTCCTCCGGGTGCAGGTGCTCGAACCACCAGCGGGGGCTCGGCCCGATCTCGCGTGTCGTATGGCGGAATGTGGTTTGGATTCCGCTGGTCCAACTGACGGCCTGCGTCGCCAGATCCCAGTCCCATATGGCATCGTTGGTGGCGCGGGCGACGTACTGGAAGCGCTTCTCCAAAACCGCTTCACTCTCCAGGCGGCGCCGGATGACCTCCGTCTGTGCGCGGACACGGCGCCGCAGTACCACCACCCACACACCCACGGCGAGTGCAATTCCTGCCAGCAGCCCAAAGACCACCCCGGCATTTCGTAACGTCCACCACGAGGGCCTTGCGAGCACCACGATGCTGTCCGGCGAATCAAGAAGGATATTGAAAGTATCGGGAGTGCGATTGCGGTCCACGTTGACGGAACAAATGCCGGTCAGCCTCAGCCGGCTCCCCAGAAACCGTGACCAGTCCCGGTTGGCGTTACCCTCCTCGGTCCTCGCTTCAAATAGCATGTCCCCGTCTTGCAGCACGAGTGTACGGTCTGTTTCGCTGTGCCTCACATCGCGCAGGGTCGCATCCAATTGCACCCGCAGAGTATCGAAAGCCCCGGATCGGGCGCCCTGGGCGGTTACATGGAGGGGCGGCGGGACCGTGGCGGATCCTATTCGCCGGAAGAGGGCGTACCGAAGGGTCGGCGTATAGTCACCCAGATCGGCGAAGCCGACCACATCCACCCGGTCGCCGGGCCGCAGGGGCACGTTGGGCAAACTACGAATGTAGAGCCCTTGACCGCCATCCTGGATGAACACGCCCCTGGGCCTCTGCAAGGTAACCGTGCCTTGTACACGCACCCTGTGCTCCGATGTGTTCCGGGCCGTGAAGGCCATCAGGCTGCTGATCGGCCTGAGCGGGACTGAGAAGGGATCGGCTGGAGGCGGTTCCTCGACGCTGATCTGGCGAGCCGTGGGAACGGCCAGCCATACGTCGATCAACTGGTAGCTACGATTGAACAGCGCGGCACAAACCCCAGTGACTTTCACCTTTGCATCAACCAGGCGGTCTCCGTCCAAGCCTGTAGGGTCCATAATGCGGGCAAGCAGGCGCCTACCCTCCATGACCACGTCTAACTTCAGATTGTTGTCGTTACGGTTGGCGTCTTGCACGATGCCTTCGATTTGCACCCACTGACTGTCCTCACGGGTCGACAACATGTCGCCCAGACTCACCTTGCGAGGTCGAGGCAGCGGTGCCCTACCCAACCTCCGGTATCGGGCCTTGGCAATCTGGGGAGCAAAATCAGGTTCCTCCGTGACTCCCTCAATTTCCAGTAAGTCTCCGGGCTGGAAGTGAAGATTTCTGTTCTCGTCGACGTATATGCCGGCAGTGGCGTCCTGCGCAAAATAGTCCTCTTCGTTGAAATCGATGTAAGTGATGACGGCCCGCAAGCGGACAGGATATCCGCGTTTGGCTTGATCGGGGGTAAGCTCACGGACCTTTTCGGCTGTGGTCAAGGTAGGAAGATGCGAGGGTTCCTGGGCCTGACTCCACATCCCCATGGCGGGGGCCAGGATCAAAATAACAAGGAGGCCGGGAGTGAACCATGAACGTGAACCGTGAGCGCGCCTAACACGAAAGTAAGACACTACTCGCATACTTGGCTCGAACGAGAAGAGGCTCCTCTAGGTATATCGGCAACAACGAGCCAATTCGTAAGTGTTGCTTAAGCCCTCTCGAATTCGACCGCAATTTTCCCCAAGAATACCCTTACGGCGCTAGGTTATAACGTTCAAAGATGCAACAACGCAAGGGGAGGAAAAGGAGGCTTGACGATGCAAACGATGGCAACTGCGGCGAAAGACGCTTTTTTTAGGGTATTAGTGGCTCTGGGCCGGTCTCGCGAGATTCCCGAATCGGCGGATGTATACGGATGGCTCGTTGGGAGTTGGGATTTGGAAGTCGTACACTACAAAGCAGTTGATGTCTCAGCTCTTGGAATCAAGGGCGAGGCACATTTCGGCTGGGTCCTTGAAGGCCGCGCAATACAAGACGTCTGGATCATGCCTCGCGGCGCAGAGCGCAAGGCTGAGATTGGCAAGACCAATAACATGTACGGGACGACCTTGCGCATTTGGGATTCGGCACTTCAAGCCTGGCTCATTAGGTGGATCAATCCCGTGACCGGCCACCTGGAAGAACAAATCGGCCGCCGGATTGGCCAAGATATTATTCAAGTGGGCGCTCGTGCGGATGGCACTCCGACCCGTTGGAGATACACCGAAATTACCCCGGATTCTTTTCATTGGATTGGCGAGGCTCTCAATCCGGACGGCCAAACCTGGAAGCTCGAGGGAGAGTTTCGCGCGACACGCGTGCAGCAATGAATGGGGCCAAGGCTCGCGTCCGTGAATCGGCGACCGTACACGCGCATCCATTAACTCTGAGGTGTTGCCCACGCCGCCAACGGCGCTCGGGGAATACGAAATAACACAGGCATTCCAAGCGAAGCGAGGAATCTTGCACTGATTGCTGACCACAGCGAGACTCCTGGCTCCGCCTGGAATGACAGCGCGTGTTCAAAGCAGAGGATTCAAATCCAAAACAAGAAAAGGAGCAAGACTATGGCCAACGACAAAGCTCTGTGGCAGCACGTTCTTAATCTGTTGAAAGGCGGCAACGCTCACGTAGATTTCGATTCAGCCTTCAAGGATCTCCCAGCCGGGCTCCGCGGCAAGAGGCCCAAAGGCACACAACACTCGCTCTGGGAAGTTCTCGAACACCTGCGCATCGCCCAGTGGGACATCCTGGAGTTTTCCCGCAACCCCAAGCACAAATCCCCCGAGTTTCCGGACGGCTATTGGCCCCGCACGCCGGCGCCTACGGACGAAGCAGCCTGGGACAAAAGCATCCGGTCGTTTCGCAGGGATTTTAAGGCGATGTGCGATCTGGTGGCAGACGAATCCACCGATCTGTTCGCCAAGATTCCGCATGGGGATGGTCAAACCATCCTGCGAGAGGCTTTGCTCACTGCCGACCACAACGCCTACCACCTGGGCGAAGTCGTGCTCCTCCGCCGTCTTCTAGGTGCTTGGCA
>Ga0187781_10002000_pt1 | contig 15542 bp, 10 predicted proteins | sample 0715_SJ02_MP02_2_FD_132447 | JGI IMG/M metagenome (GOLD analysis project Ga0187781, IMG submission 132447) | Tropical peat soil microbial communities from peatlands in Department of Meta, Colombia - 0715_SJ02_MP02_20_MG | ecosystem: Environmental > Terrestrial > Soil > Wetlands > Peat | place...
GGGACATACAAATCGGCGCGCATCCAGACGATCAGTCCGCGGAACTGCTCGGGCACCACGCCAACGACAGTAAAGGGCAGTCCATTGAGCAAGATGACCTTGCCGATGACGTCCGGCCTGGAGGCAAACTCGTTGGCCCAACAGTCATGGCCGAGCATGGCCACCGCATCGCGCCCCGGAACCTGGTCCTCGTCCGCTCGAAAGGAACGCCCCAGCTCCGGACGCACGCCCAACACGTCGAAGAAATTCCCGCTCACCAGCGCCCCGAATTTCCTTTTCGGCAGTATGGTCTGGTCGTGGGCGAAGCCGAACGCAAAGTATTGGGAGGCGGTTAGGCCTGCAAACGACTTGCTGTTCCTCTGCAGGTCAATGTAGTCGGGGTAGGACAGCCCCGATTGCTCCAGGAGACCGGTACTTTCGCCGCGCACGTGGGCCTGCACGACCACGATTTCAGAGGCACGCGGGACGGGCAACGGCTGGAGGAGCAAGAATTCCGCCAGGCTGAAAATGGCTGCGTTGGCTCCAATTCCCAACGCGAGCGACAAAATCGCGATCGCCGCGAAACCAGGAGTATGGCGTAAAGTGCGGAACGCGTAGCGCAGGTCAGAGAGCATGGCTCTGTCCTTCTGGGATGTTAATCAGGCACGCAGATTACCAACTGAACGCCACTCTACACTGTTGAGAAGGCAACGCCTAGTTTAAGCGTCACAGCGCGGAACTCTCCGCTTCCGGGAACACGCTGTGCGGAACGTGAAAGTTCATGATGCTTACGCAGGCAGTTCCCATCCACACTTCTCGGTGCGGCTTTCCGTCACTGCGGCTTTGGCGGTAAACTACTATGGTTCGGCGGACCGCGCCGGGAACGGCGGGAATCGCTAGGTTCTGCCGTCAGGCCCCACGATCCCCGTGAGAAGGAGAAATTTTTAAAATTATGTCTGTTGACGTGGTCATGCCCCAGATGGGCGAAAGCATTTTCGAAGGCACCATCACCAAGTGGCTGAAAAAACCCGGCGACAAAGTAGAGCGCGACGAGCCGCTCTTTGAAATCTCCACCGACAAAGTGGACGCCGAAATTCCCTCCCCTTCGGCAGGAGTGCTGAAGGAGATCAAAATTCCCGAAGGCCAAACGGTGCCCATTCAGACGGTGGTCGCGGTGATTGATGGTGTCAGTTCGGCTGCGTCGGTGTCCGCACCGGCATCGGCGCCTGCTGCCGCCGCTCCCGCCGCCAAACCTGCAGTACCTGCTGCCGTCCCTGCGATGCCTGCTGCCCCGGCGGCTTCGGCACCGGCCACAGCCGCGTCACCCGCAATGCCGGCGGCGATTGCTCCCGCTGCAGGTGCCGGTCCGGAACGTATTCATTCTTCTCCTCTGGTGCGGAGGCTTGCCAAGGAGCACGGTATCGATCTCGCATCGCTCGAAGGCACAGGCGCGGGCGGACGCATCACCAAAGATGACATTGAAGCGGTGATCGCGGCACAATCCGGCGCCGCTCCCGCCGGACCTTCCGCGACCGGTGCGACACGGCCTGCGCCGCCTCCTTCGCCGGCGCCCCTGGCTGCTCCCGGCGCTCCCGCAGTGCACGGCAGCCAGTTCTTGCCCGCGCTGCAGGTAGCCGTGCCCCGCGAACGCATGTACTTCGGCAATTATGAAGTGCAGCCGCTCAGCGTGATGCGCCAGAAGATCGCCGAGCACATGGTGGCATCGAAACATGTTTCGCCGCACGTGTACTCGGTCGACGAAGTCGACATGACCAAGGTGGCCGCAATCCGAGCCAAGGCCAAAGATGAGTTTGAAAAACGCTACGAGACCAAGCTGACGTTCATGCCCTTTTTCGTGAAGGCCGTGGTCGCCGGCCTGCGCGCCTATCCCACGCTGAATGCCTCGCTCGACGGCACGAATGTGGTGCTGCACAAGGAGATCAATATCGGCATGGCCGTGGCGCTGGACTGGGGCCTCATCGTGCCGGTGATCAAGAACGCCGACGAGAAGAACCTGCTGGGCATCCAGCGCACCTTGAACGACCTGGCGGAGCGCGCGCGTGCGAAGAAACTCAAGCCGGAAGAGGTCCAGGAAGGAACTTTCTCGATCACCAATCCCGGGGTTTTTGGCGGACTTTTTGGCCTGCCGGTAATCAGCCAGCCGAACGTCGGCATCCTGGGGCTCGGCGCGATTGAAAAGCGGCCGGTGGTCGTGGACGACGCCATCGCCATCCGCTCGATGTGCTATGTCACGCTGAGCTACGACCACCGCGTAGTGGATGGCGCCATCGCGCACCAGTTCCTGCACAAGGTCAAAGAGACGCTGGAGAACTGGTCCGAACCGCTGGTTTAAAACGAGTACAAAAGTAGAAAAGTGAAACAGTAGAAGCGTGCCAGAGCCTCCTGACTTTTGTACTCTTCTACTCTTCTACTTTCCCCTCTTGAATCGTCGGCCGTAGCTTGTGAACCCACACGGCAAAACCGTCCGCGGCGATGGCCTCGATACCGGCATCGCGCAGCGTCTCGAGCACAAAGTTATGACGCTTGTCTTCCGTGCGCAGCAACACGTCGGTCACGGCTGTGAATTCGCTGGAGGGGACTTTGCTTCGGATGTGCTCGGAGGCGTACGCCAGGTCTCTCGCATCGCCCGGCGCCCGGGAGACGCTCAGGATTTGCACAAAGCCGCGTGTGCCGTTTTTGCGGTAGGCGTAGTCGATGCGCATAGGATCGCCGGGGAATGTAAACTGCTCCAAGCGCACGCCTTTTTCGATGCGCTGCCACAGGCGCTCCAGTTTCCAGACCTGGTCACAGTGTTTACGAGTGTCCGAGCGGCTATTGGGCGCGCCCACGCTCGCCGCGCGGCGTTGCGGCGCGACGCGTTCGGCATAGACGCGTTCGGTCTCGGCATCCAGATCGCTCGCGAAAACGCCCTTTTGCGGTGCGAGCTGCAACACGTTCGAAAGGGTGTCATCCCATTTCCCGAGGAGTGTCAGCCAGTCCGCGCCGTTTCCCCCGGCGCGCGCCCCGCCGTTGTCACGAAACACTTCACCGAACCGCTGGAAGCGGTCTTCGAGATCGTCGCGCAAGGCGCGCAGCAGCGATTCGTCGGCCTCGGGGTGCAGCCGCCGCACGCGCGCGTACTCTGCGGGTTCCTCGATAAGCCGCAGGCGCCGCTCGCCGCTTTGCGGGTCGAACACCAGCACACCGATGTTCACCCACTCGTCGCGCACCAGGTTCGGGGTGTAACGCAGGATACGGTAGGCGAAGGTGCGTTGCTGGCTGCTTTCTTCCGGCGCTTCCGTGATCATGGTTAAGCTCCCTTCCTTGGAGGAGAGAAAGTGAAAAAGTAGAAAAGTAGAAGAGTGCAGAAGCCGGAAGGCCTCCACTGTTTCACTCTCCACTCTTGTACTGCTCTACTCTCTTCGTTCTTCACATTCTCCAGTTCGGAAACGGCTGGCGGTTCGAATTCCTGGCCGACAACAGCAAGTCCGGCACGCGCGCCCGCCGTTTGAAAAGCTGCTCCAGCAAACGCAGCAACGCGTCGTACTCGTCCGCGTACCACTCCGGCGGAATCTCCTCGACGAGTTCCGCCAGCACGCGTTCGCTCATCTTTTCCAGGCGTTCGAGCCATGGGGCAAAGGACTCCATGCCCAGCACGCCTTCGTAGACGCGGTTGCGCGCGTACAGCCCCCGCAGCGGCGCGTCCGGAAAATTCCATTCCCCGGCGTTGAAGCAGAAGCCCTGGTCGATCATCACGGTGTGATACGCCGGGCCGGCCTGAGGTTCCGCCGCGGGAGTCCCAGCGGTCTGATTCTTTTTCTCCGGCAGGTAAAACACCGTTTGCCGGCCATTGGTGTTGCAAGTCCATTTGTCGAACACCAGCATGCCGGCGAATTCGTGCACGTTGTCGACGGCGCGCAACTGTTCGTCCGGCAGAAAGTCGTGCATGGCCACACGCCGGGGATCCTCCGGATAGCGGGAGCCGAACTGCAGGCCGGCCACGCAGGGAATCCTGATGCGCGGGGTCTCGATGCACAGCTCCGGAGTCAAACGGATCAGTTCTTCCGAAACTTCCACCACACTGAGCGGCGCGGTCGGCAGCCCCATCCTGCGTGCCAACCGTGTACCGAGCAGCTCATTCACCAAAATGCGGCGATGTTGCGGATTATTCTGGAACTTGACGACGTAATAGTTTCCGTCCGAGCAGCGCATGAGGTGCGATTGCGCGCCGCCGCGCATGCGCCGTATCTGCTCCACCGCCCGTAACATGTTTTAAACATACCCTATGGGTACCCGCGGTGGCCAGCAACCGCGCGGCCATCTTCCCTGCCCGCCTTTCCCTTTCCGGGAAGGTGCTCTTCCGTTCTCGCACTTTCCCTTCCTGCAGCGGGCTCCGGCTTGGCACTCCGGCGCACAAAAAAAGGCCCCTCGGCGGAGGGGCCTCTTCTCATTCGATAAGAACACTCTTAGCGGCGGCGCTTCTTGCCTCCCTTTTTCGCGGCCTTCTTCTTGGGCTTGGCCTTGGCCTTCTTTTTGGGCTTGGCTTTGGCTTTTTTCGCCTTTTTCTTGGCCGCGGGTTTCTTGGGGGCCGGCTTGGAAGCGGGCGGTTTCGCCGGGGCTTCTTCGGCCGAGGGCTCCTCTTCCACCGAGAGAATCTCTTCTTCTTCCTCGATCGCGCCTTCGGTCTCGCTGCCTAGCTCGTCGTCCTCCAGCCGCGACAGCTCATCATCCTCTTCGAACTGATCCTTCTGGAAATCCATGCTCTCCTCCCATGGGGGCTCTTATTATTCCCTGGAAATTTTATCCCTGCCACGCTGAACAAGCCGGAGATGACCGCTCCTCCGTCCTTGCGCTTTGTTATCCCACTCCAACGTGCTTGTCAAGGGTTCCCGCACGCTGCGGTGGCCTTTCGCTGGGTTGCGCCGTTTTGGGCTCCCGGTGCCGCCAGCGACGCTCAGTTCTTGGCCTGGGCGGCGGTTCCCGCGGGCTTCTTTTTGGCTCCGGCCTTCGAAGTGCGATGCACCGGGCGGGCTTCGGGGGCCCCTCCGAGGGTGTAAATGCGCAGCACCATTCCGCGGTTCACCTTGCTGGACTTTAACCCGTTCCACTTGCGCACTTGCTCGGAGGTGACGCTGAACTGGTCGGCAATGCCTCCCAGCGTGTCGCCTCTGCGCACCCGGTAGCGCACCAGCCTGCTCTTGGTTTCCTCCAGCGGGCGCGTTGCCGGAATGATGAGCTTTTCGCCAGGTTCAAGGCTTGCGCCGCGCTCCAGGCTGTTGGCTTCCGCGATGGAGACGGGTGTCACCCTGTACTTCTTCGCAATGGACGACAGGGTCTCTCCCGCTTCCACGCGATGCCGCCTCCAGCTCACCCACTTGTCCGGCGGGATGTCGGCGATCTCCGCGGAAAACCGCTCCGAGGCGCCTTTCGGCAGGCGCAGCACAAAACCCGCATCGTCCGGGGTGGTCATGCGCAGCAGCGAGGGGTTCAGGGTTCGCAGTGTTTCCACGTCGACGTCGATAGTTTCCGCCACTAGGCGCAGGTCAATGGGGCGGCCCAGCTTGAGCGTGTCCGTCTCGACGGGTTGCTCGGGTTCCACGGATATGCCGTAGTGCGCCGCGTCCTTGGCAATCAGGGTGAGCGCCAGAATAATGGGCACGTAATTCATGGTCTGCTTTGGCAGCACGTTGCGTTTGTAAAGCTCCCAGAAATCCGCGTAGCCAGTGCGCTCGATGCCCTTTTGCACATTGCCCGGGCCGCAGTTGTACGCGGCCATCGCCAGATACCAGTCGCCGTACAGTTCGTAGAGATCCCGCAGATGCTGCGCGGCGGCGCGGGTGGCTTTCTCGGGATCCATGCGCTCGTCCACCCACCAGCTGCGCTTCAGTCCGTACTCGTTCCCGCGCCACTGCACGAATTGCCAGATGCCCCGCGCCCCGGCGCGCGACAACGCCAGCGGCTGAAAGGCGCTCTCCGCCTGCGCCAGATAGATCAGGTCCTGCGGCACGCCCTCTTCCTTCAACACCTGCGAAATCATGGCCTCGTATTTGCCCTTGCGCCGCAGCCCGTTTTCGACGATGGCGCGCCCGCGCGGGGTCTGGAAAAAATTCAGATACGAGGCAACGATGTCGTTCACTGTCAACGGCAGGTCGTGCGAGACGCTCTTGGCCGCTTCTTCCGCACGCTCCCTTACTTTCGGGTCCGCGGGAAAGGTCACCTCCGCAACTTCGTCGATGGGCGCCGGCACCGCGGGCGCTTCCGAAAAGCCGTCGCCCGCGCGGAAGGCCTGCAACTCGTAGGTGTAAACGGTATCGGTCACCTGCTGGAACAGTTCGCGAAGTTTCGGATCGCTGTTCGGGTCGTAGCCGCTCTCCAGGATCCAGTCCACGGCATCGTCAAAATCGCGGCGCGCAGCCGAGAGGTGGCCTTCTCGGTAATTCGCTTCGCCCGAAGCAAAGCGCTCTTTGACTCGAGCAATCAGATAATCAATTCCACCGGGCGCCTGCGAGACCAGGGAATCGTTTGTCCCGAAAGATGCGTTTCGCAGCGGCAACGCTGCGACCTGAGGCGCCTCCGCTTCCTGGGGTTGGGATGGCGCCAAGGCCGGCACCTTCACTTGGACGGACTTTTTCGCGGCATCCTCGCAACCCGCGAGCCACATAGCCAACAGCAAGGCGCAACCCGCCCGGAGCGCGGCTCTCCACATCGCCGACCGTTTCGCTGGCTTAGGTTTTGCCGAATGTGCCATTTTTCTATGGTAAGTAGCGCATTCCCGTACGGTCAACGCATTCCCCGGGCCTGGTTTTCGCATTGCTTACCGGTATCTGTAATGCTCGACTTCTGCGGCTCTTTGCGACAAAATCCCTTCGCTCGATTTTTCCCGGATCGGGCCATGGTCCATCCTCTCCCGGCTGTCCCAAGGAGGCGCGCCCATGCGTTCTTGTCTGGCCAGGTTAGCACTCAGTTTCATTTTTCTCGCGGCCCTTGCCGCCGCGCGACAATCCCACGGACCTCAAGGGAAACCTCGCTCCAATGCGGCCTTAGAGCAGTTCAAATCCCTGGCCGGCGAATGGGAGGGAAAAGATAATCACGGACGGGCGGTTCACGCAAGCTACGAGGCCTTGGCCAGTGGCGTGGTCATGGAGCGGCTGCAGCCCGAGGGCGAAGGGTCGATGATGACCATGTATAGCCTCGACGGCGACCACATCGTGGCCATCCATTTCTGCTCGGCGGGCAATCAGCCCATTCTGAAAACCGGGCCGGTCTCCGCGGCCTCCGGCAAATACGATTTTGTCCTCGAGCGCGCCTATGGGATGAGCTCTCCCGACGAACTGCACATGGTCGAACTCGTGGTTACCCTGCCGGATCACGATCATCTCGGCCAGGCCTGGACCAATCTGGACCACGGCAAGCGTTCCACGAATACCCTCTCGCTTTCTCGCAAGAAATAGGCGCTGACTCTATAATCAACGCAGCGGGTAGAAGCGCTTAAGAGTGGAATGGCAAATCCGTTTGTCAGCGTTTTAATTGACACCTTCAATCACGAACGCTTCATTGAAGAGGCGGTGAACAGCGTTCTGGCGCAGGATTTTCCCCCTGCGGAACGCGAGATTCTGGTCGTGGACGATGGTTCCACGGACAAGACTCCGGGGTTGTTGCGCAAGTTCGAACCCGACGTGCGCACCCTACGCAAAACAAACGGCGGGCAGGCGTCGGCCTTTAATTTGGGCATTTCCCAGTGCCGCGGCGGAATCGTGGCCTTTCTCGACGGCGACGACTGGTGGGCCCCCAACAAGCTTTCCAGTGTCGTCGCGGCTTTCGCGGCAAATCCCAACGTCGGCTTGGTCGGCCACAGCGTCACCGAGGTTCTGCCAGACAACGTGCGCCGCACGGAGTTGGTGCGAGACGCGCCGCAATTCCGCATTGACTCGGTCGCGGGCGCCCGGCTGTTCCGTTTGCGCAAGAGCTTCCTGGGCACCAGCCGCATGGCGTATCGCGCGGAGATTCTTCGCCGCATCGGCACAGTGCCGGAAGCGCTGGTGTTCGAAGCCGACGAATTCCTGTTTACGCTGGGAGCTCTTTTCTCGGAAGTCCTGCTGGTGCGCGAGCCCTTGACGTTCTACCGCGTGCAGGGCCAGAACCTGTATCAGCTCAGTTCGGCGAATGAAACAGCCATGCGCAGAAAGCGCGCGGTGATTCTGGCTCTGGTCGAAGCGCTGCGCAATCGCTTTGCCCAGGAACGCGTGGCCGCCGACGTGGTCCACATAATTCTGGAGACCGTGCAGAACGAGGCGGATGTTCTCAGCATGGCGCTGGGAGAAGGTTCCCGGGTCGATTCGCTCCGCGCCGAACTGACCAGCTATCGCGTGAGCCACGAGCATGCGTCATTTGTCCGCCGATTCTTAAAGTACATCAGCCTGATTCCCGCTCTCGTCCTGCCGCCCCGTCAATACCATGCTTTCAAGCACAAGCTTGCTTCCAATCCGTTCTACGCGCGCACAAGGGAACGGCTGTTTCCTTTTCATCGCCCTGACCACGTGGATCGCCGCGGCGATTGGGGCGTGTAGTGCGAGAAGGGCTATACTTTTGGAAGCGCTGCGCTTGACTGCCAGAAAGCTGTTCCGATGTGAAATTCGGGGAATGACTCAACAATTTCAGAAGCAGACGGAGGCTCGTGCGTGATCACTCTCGGGCTGAACTATTCGCAGATGCACGATTCCTCGGCGTGCATTGTCCGCGACGGCGACTTGCTCTTCGCAATTGCGGAAGAGCGTCTGAGCCGGAGCAAACACGATGCGCGATTTCCCAGGCTGGCGGTGCAAGCGTGTTTGGATTTTGCCAAAGTCAAGCCTGAGCAGGTCGATGAGATCTGCCTGGGTTGGCAGCCCTGGGGCCAGGTCTACCGTCACGATCTGCGCTTGTACGCCACCGGCCAATGGCCGCTTACCTACCTGAATTTTCTGAATTCCTCGCGGCATTACCTGAGCATGTGGCATCAGCGCAGCGGCGCGAACCGCATCGCTCAGATGTTCGGCGCCACCAAGGCGCGCTACCGTTTCGTGGACCATCACTTGGCCCACGCCATCAGCGCGTACTCCTATTCCGGATTTGAAGACGCCGCGATTGTGGTAATGGACGGCCGCGGCGCCTGGGAAGCAACTTCCATCTGGCACGGCAGCAAAGGGCGCATCGAACACGTTCTCACCATCAACTGGCCGGATTCGCTCGGCCTGTTTTACGCCACGTTTACGGAATTTCTGGGCTTCGCGCCCAATGCCGACGAATGGAAAGTGATGGGGCTCGCGCCGTACGGCAAGCCGGGCGTGGACCTGCACATGTTCATTGAGCCACGCGACGCCCCTTATAAGGTGCATACCCGCCGGCTGGTTACAAGCGAGAGCGGACGTTTTTCCGGTTGGCCTGCCGCGCTGGGGAAGCCCCGCGAACCGGAGAGCGACATCAACGATCTCCACAAGGATATTGCCTTCGCAGTGCAGGACGAGTGTGAAGCCGCCATCCTGAGCGTTGTGCAGATGGCGCTGCAGAAAACGCGCAGCCGCAATCTTTGCCTGGCGGGGGGCGTGGCGCTCAACTCGAAAGCCAACGGCAAAATTGCCGCCTCCGGCATCGTCGACAATATTTTCGTGCAGCCCGCCGCTGCCGACGACGGCGTTGCCCTGGGCGCCGCGTTGGCTCCGTTTCTCGATGGCGGCGAGCGCCTGCCGCTCAAGGCCATGCGCCACGCGTATCTGGGTCCGTGCTTTGACGATGCCGCGATCGAGGCGACGCTCAAGACCTACAAAATTCGCTCTTCGCGCCTTTCCGATCCCGCAGCGACGGCCGCTGAGTTTTTAGCCGCCGGCAAAATTCTCGGCTGGTACCAGGGCCGCATGGAATTTGGCCCGCGCGCGCTCGGAAGCCGCTCGATTCTTGCCGATCCCCGTGATCCGGAGATGAACGTCAAGGTGAACAACGCGGTGAAATTCCGGGAATGGTGGCGGCCGTTTGCTCCGTCGTTGAAGAAAGAAGCGGCGCCGGAATATCTTGAGTCCGCGTACGACTCGCCGTTCATGATCCTTACGGCCCAGGTGCGGCCGGAGAAGCGCGGCGTGATTCCGTCAGTTACGCACGTGGACGGCAGCGCTCGGCCACAAACCGTAGAGAAGGAAATCAACCCGCTCTATTACCGGCTGATCGACGAATTCGACAAGCGCACCGGCGTGCCGGTGGTCATGAACACCTCGTTCAATCTTCGCGGCGAAGCGATTGTGCACGCGCCGACGGATGCTCTACGCACGTTCTTCAGTTCGGGGATGGATGCGCTGTTCCTCGGAAGCTTCCTGGTGGAGAAGTAAATTGCACGCCGACCTGTTGCATTTTTGTAGCGGCCGCCTTCTGCTTGCGCTGAGCTGCGAAGCGAAGCGGGCGTTTTTCGAGCGAAACCTGCATCCATGACTCAACGCGCCATCGCGCTTCTTGGCCGCAAAGACGAACCCACCGACGCGGTTGAAGAGTACTGTCGCTATCTCAGCGCCGCTCTCCAACCGCAGGATATCCAACTTGAGATTCGCCGCCTGCCTTGGGACACCCGCGGCTGGTCCGAAGCGCTTCAGGGTCTCCGCTTGCAAGCTGCGACGTGGCGAGGCACATGGGTACTGGTCCAGTACACGGCGCTCGCCTGGTCCGAGCGCGGCTTTCCCCAGAGATTTCTTCGCCCTCTGAAAGTTCTGAAAGCCGCTGGAGCCTGCATAGCGGTCGTCTTTCACGACGTCGAGCCGTATCCCGGCACGCGCCTGATTGATGCGTTCCGGCGCGCGATTCAGGTACGCACGATGCGCCGCGCGCTGAAAATCGCGGACCTCGCTGTCTTCACGATTCCACCGGAGAAGATTTCATGGCGGCCCGCGCCTGACACCCATGTGACGTTCGTGCCTGTGGGTCCGAATCTTCCCATCCCCGCGGAGCTTCCGACGCGTCCCGCGCAAATCGAAGTGCCCACGATTGGCGTCTTCAGCATCACCGGTGGAGAAGCCGGTGCGCGCGAAACGCAACTCATCCTTCAATCGGTGCGCCACGCCGCGCAACAACGAGGACAGCTTCGCCTCTCCGTTTTTGGACGCCACGCGGAACTCCGCGAGCAGGATTTGCGGAATGGTCTACGCGACTTTCCGGTCGAACTGTCTGTGGACGGGGTGCTCAATCCTGCTCAGGTCGTGGAGCGGCTCACCGCCTGCGATGTGCTTCTTTTCGTGCGTGGTGCGATTTCGTCGCGACGCGGCAGCGCCCTTGCGGGGATTGCCTGTGGCGTCCCGGTCATCGCTTACGCCGGGAGCGAAACCGCCCAGCCTATTACCGAGGCCGGTGTGGTTTTGGTCTCTCCGCTCGTCCCGGACGAACTTCCCCACGCCCTGGCGCGCGTCCTTTCAGACCCTGAGCTTCGCACCGCGCTGCGCTTGAAAAACTTGACTGTCTACTCTGAGCAATTTTCCTGGCTGGCCATTGCCAAGCACTTCGCTGCACTCCTGAAGCGCTAACCAAAGCCGCTCACTTTTATTCTCGTGAACGCCTAGGCAATAAGCTATGATTTTCTGAACTGAGGATAACCCCCATGAAATCTGCGGCGGCGGTTGTCTGCCTTCTGGCTTTGTGTCTGTTTTTTCCTTCGTGTACCGTCGCGCAGGCCCCCGCCACTTCCACGCCGGACCTCTCCAAGTATGCAACCGAACCTTACGTCGTTGAGAAGCTACACAAAACGTACCGTTTCGAAGCCGACGGCAAGGGCCAACGCGAAGCGATTGTGCGCATTCGGGTGCAATCGGAATCGGCGGTGCGCGAGTTCGGCTTGCTCGTGTACCCCTACATGGCCAGTTTTGAGAATCTGGACATCCTATATGCCCGTGTTCGAAAGCCCGATGGCAGCGTAGTCGATACTCCCGCTGAAGAAATTCAGGAACTGGATTCCGCTGTCAGCCGCGAAGCTCCCATGTACACGGATCAACGCGAAAAACACATCGCCGTCAAATCCCTCGCGGTTGGCGATACTCTCGAAGCGGATGTTCGCTGGACGATCCACGATGCTATAGCTCCCGGCCAGTTCTGGTTCGACGAGGAGTTCTTCGACAAAGGAATCTGCCTCGATGAGGTGATGGAGTTCAACGTCCCGGCAAACCTCGTGGTCAAGCTGGCAGGCTCGAATCCTTCGCCCCAAGTTAAGGAGGAAGGCGGCCGCCGGATTTATAGCTTTCGTACGTCGCACCTGAAAAAAGCGGATGAGGACGACCAAGCCGACAAAATCCCCGACTGGGAAAAAGATTTTCACGGCATTGCTCCTCCCCCCGTTCGGCTGAGTTCGTTTTCCTCCTGGGCCGAGGTGGGCGCGTGGTATGCGGGGTTGCAACAGCCGCGCGTGCAGGTGACTCCTCGCATCCGCTCCGCCGCCGAGGAAATCACCAAGGGCAAAACCACTGAAGACGAGAAGATCCGTGCCATCTACGATTATGTTTCCTCGCTTTTTCGCTACATTGGAATTGATTTGGGCTTAGGGCGCTATACGCCTCACGCTGCCGAAGACGTCCTTTCGAATCGCTACGGCGATTGCAAGGACAAGCACACTTTGTTCGCCGCGCTTCTGGAGGCCATCGGTGTGCACGCGTATCCCGCACTAATCAGTTCCAAGCTCAAGATCGACCCGGAGGTTCCTTCGCCCAGCCTCTTTGACCATGTGATCACGGCAATCCCTCGCGGAGACTCCTACCTTTTTCTGGATACCACGCCCGAGGTCGCTCCTTTCGGGCTGTTGCTGGCGGGCTTCCGCGATCGCCAAGTGCTGGTAATACCGGGAGACGCGCCTGCCAAGCTGATCGCCACTCCGCCTAACCCGCCTTTCCTCAACCGCGAAGCCTTCCATATGGAGGGCTCCATCGATCTCAAAGGGACTTTCGATGGCAAGGTGCGCCTGGAGGACCGCGGCGACCCTGAGATTCTTCTTCGGCTTGCTTATCGCAATACGCCGCAGAACCAATGGAAGGAATTGACTCAGCTGATCTTCGCCCGCATGGGTTTCGGCGGGACGGTTAGCCAAGTGGTGGCTTCACAGCCGGAAAAAACTGCGGAACCCTTCGCGGTCAGCCTCGACTATCACCGAGTCGACTACTCCGACTGGAAGGAAAGCCGTATCACCCTCCCGTTTCCACCAACCGGCTTGCCCGAATTGAATGAGGCTCAAAAAAAGTCGAAAGATCCGCTGCCGCTTGGTTCACCACAGGACCTCCTCTACGAGACTTCGATGAAACTCCCGGAGGGTGTCACCGCCGGACTTCCGGGGAGTGTCGATCAGAAAAATGATTTCGCGGAGTATACCGCAAGCTATCGTTTTGAGAATGGCACCATCTATGGGACGCGACATCTGACGACAAAAGTGCGCGAGGTGCCGGGTAGCGAGCGCCCCGCCTATTCTGCGTTCGTCAAAGCTATACAGGACGATTCTCAGAAGTGGATCTTTATTCTGAACAAGCCCGCGGAACTTACTCCCCTGCAGCAGGGACTGGCGCTCCTGCAACAAGACAAAGTGGCCGATGCCGTGAAGGTGCTCGAGAAAGCGGCGGAGGACGAACCAGAAAATCAGCAACTTGCCCTTGCTCTCGGGACTGCTTATGTGCGTCTACCGGATGAAACCAAAGCCGCTTCTCAATTTCAGAAAGTGCTGGCGGGAAAGCCCAATGCCTACGCGCTCAATTCCATCGCCTACAGCTACGCCAATGCGAATATGCGTCTTAAGGAAGCGCTCGACTACGCTTCCCGCGCGGTGGCCGAGACTTCCGCGGCAACCATAAAAGCCGGCCCCGATTCGTCCGATCCCGCTGATTTTCTACGCATGGGGGCCTTAGCAGCCGAATGGGACACGTTGGGTTGGGCGAGATTTAGGTCCGGAGATGCCGCCGCCGCGGAGAAATATCTGGAAGCGGCCTGGATGTTGTGGCAGCGCGCGGTTGTTGGCGAGCATCTCGTCGAAGTTTACGAGAAGCTCAGGAAGGGGGCCGAAGCTCAACGAATCGCTCATCTTGCGTTGGACGCGCCCGGCCTCAAGGACGAGCCGGATACAGGGGAGAAATTGGATGCAATCCTCAAGCCCCCAGCCCTGGCAAAACCTGGCGGCAAGGCTGCTACTCCGCTGTATGGACAGGCAGCGCTTTCCGACATTCGTACGATACATGTGCCGCGAACTGTCAAGATCGGCGACAAGTCCAAAATCGCGTTGTTCGCGATTGCACTCGAAAATGGAAACAGCAAAGCGCTGGCGCGCTTCATCAGCGGCGATCAGGAGTTGGCATCCGAGGCGCAGGCGTTGGCCGCGGTGAATTATCACCAGCCGTTCCCGGACTCGACGCCTTCACGCATCCTCCGCGCCGGCTATGTGAGTTGCTCGAAATATACCAACGATTGCACCTTGATTCTCTTGCTGGTGGACGACAGACCAAGCCTGGAATCGGTGAAGCCGCAATCGAAGTGACCTCCCAGCAACTCACCATTTGCGGGCGATGACTTCGACGATCTTGGACAGCGCGTCCAGATCTTTGGTGTCGATCACCTCGGCGGGAGAATGTGAGTAGCGCAGCGGCCAGCCGAGGGCCACGTCCACGGAGCCGTAGCGGGTAAACACCGAGCCGTCGTTTCCGCCGCCGGTCACGCCGTATTGCGCGGGGATATTCGCTTCCTTCGCCAGTGCCAACACGCGATCCACGTATTGCAACGGCACAATATTGGAATTGTCGACCGCACGCACGACGAAGCCTCTGCCCAGTTCGGCATCGCCGAAGCGTTTTGATTCCAGTGGCGAATCCGAGCTTACAAACGTGTCAATGGCGAACACAAAGTCCGGTACGCGCCCTTCTTTTGCAGCCTGTTCCGCGAATGCGGCCGCGCCCTTCAGGCCGACTTCTTCTTCGGTTGACCACACGAACGTGACATCGCGTCCGGGTAACTCCGGCCCCAGCGCGCGCACTGCGGTAATTAAAGCCGCGCAACCCACGCGATCGTCAAAGCTGCGAGCATTCGCGCGTGTGCCAAGCAGCGGCACATATTGCTTTGGAATGGTCAGGTAGTCGCCGACGGCAATGCCGAGCTTCTCCGTCTCCTCTTTCGTCTGGGTACCGACGTACACGTGCGCCGGTTCGTCGATGGACCTTGGGCTATTTGGCATTTCAAAGCCCGGCTTATCCCATCCTGCCGGGAGTTCCATCACCGCGCCTGTCGTGCTCCCGTCTTTTTTATGCACCAGCGCGACGTGCCCGAGAAAGTACTGAGGATATCCTCCACCCAGCGAGTCAACCTGCAGTCGCCCATCGTCCTCGATTTTCTTCACCTCGAAGCCGATTTCGTCCATGTGTGCCACAAAGGCGATGCGCGGCGTCTTGCCGTCCGTTTTTCCATCGCCGAGGTGCAGCACGAGATTTCCCGCCGCATCGGTCGTCGCTTGTTTCGCCGCCCACGTCGGCAAAAATTTTCTTACCTCTTCCCGCACAGCCTCTTCGTGTCCGCTGGCTCCGTAGGCTTCCACCAGACCC
>Ga0187781_10002001_pt1 | contig 15534 bp, 13 predicted proteins | sample 0715_SJ02_MP02_2_FD_132447 | JGI IMG/M metagenome (GOLD analysis project Ga0187781, IMG submission 132447) | Tropical peat soil microbial communities from peatlands in Department of Meta, Colombia - 0715_SJ02_MP02_20_MG | ecosystem: Environmental > Terrestrial > Soil > Wetlands > Peat | place...
CAAGGCCAAGTGGGGACATGCTGACGAATTCCTCAAGCTGTTCAAGAAGAACCACTACCCCGTGCTCAAGAAGCAAGTCGAGATGGGACGCATGCTCAAAGTCTGGATGGACCAGCCGCGCTATCACACTACCGAAGACGGGCGCTGGGATTTCCGCGTCACCATTGTCTTCAAGAACGCCACCGTCGCCAATGAACCATTCGACGAGGACGCGCTGAAGAAGCAGTTATTTCCTGACCAGGAGACCTATACCCGCGAAGAGCAGCGCCGCTTCGAAATCCTCGACGCGCACTGGGACTTGCCGATCAAGGCCGTAGACTTGGATGCCAAATAGGATTCACCGCCGAGGCCGCTGATAAGAAAAGACATCGTGCAGGATATTTTGTCTGCCTTGTTCCCTCTGCGTCCTCTGCGTACTCGGCGGTAAAACGTTTCAGTCAATCTTCAAAAAGCTCGCCATCACCTTCTCGTGCCACTTCCAAGGCAGGATGCGTTTCATGGCGAGTTGAATCTTGGCGTCGCGGCCCACCAGGTAGCGCATCTTGGGATCGGGATTCTGCGCGATCGCGACTATGAGCCGCGCCACTGCAATCGGATCCGCTTTAGGAATCTTCTTCACCGTCTCCCGCATGCGCAGGCTGCGCTGAAAGTTGGGGGAATTCTCTTTAACCGCATCTTTGCCCATCACCGCGCCGCGCGTCCAAATGTCGGTCTGAAACGCTCCCGGTTCGACCAGGACAACCTTGATGCCAAGCGCGTTGACCTCGAAACGCAGCGATTCGCTCCAGCCTTCCAGCGCGTGCTTCGATGCGGAGTAGCTGCTGACCGTGGCTGCACCGCATAGTCCAGAGATGGAGGATACCTGAATGATGTGTCCCGAGCGCTGCTGCCGCATCGTAGGCAGCACGGCTTTGGTCATGGCGACCGCGCCGAGGAAATTGGTCTCAAACTGCAGGCGCAGTTCTTCCAGCCGGATGTCCTCGGCAAACCCGGCAACCGCAAATCCCGCGTTGTTCACCAGAACGTCCAGCCGCCCGAAGTCGCGGACGACCTGACCAACCAAGCCCGGTATGGTGTCAATACTAGTGACATCGAGCTGGCGCACGTCCAGCTTCACTCCCGCCGTGGCTGCCGCCTGGTCGAGTGCGCCGCGGCGGCCCAGGTCCCGCATCGTGGCCACCACGCGAAATCCCGCTTTGGCCAATTCGACGGAAGTGAGCAATCCGAAACCGCTGGAGCTGCCGGTGATCAAGGCGATTCGTTCAGGCATTGCAATGGTTTACCACACGTGCGGAAAAAACAGGAGAAATCCGCCCGGAATAGTGAGAAAATGGACGTAGTCAAGTCGCCGTTTGGCATGCCCAACGCACGCAAGGAGGGTCTCATGTTGGCGACACGGCATCGTTTCAATCGCAATCCCTACTTCCATTTCCACCCCTGGCACACCCTGTTTTCGCTGGTCGGCGCCTTGCTTCTGTTTGGGCTGCTGGTGTGGTTTCTGGCGGTCCCGGCGCGCTAGACGGGTCGAACCCGCGCAGCATGCCACGGGAGTCGCGCGTTTGTCGGCTTCAATCTGCTTCAACCTGGGAAGCCCGGTGTGGCCGCGCGCGACATTTTCCTCGACGGTGCTGACCCAACCGATTGCTGCCATGCCAGTACCTTTCGCATGAAATTCTGAGCGTTTAGCCATCTCCGTTTGCCAAACTACCGCCGATACGAGAACATACTAGGTTTGCAATCCATCCTGATTCTTACTGAGGAAGCGGCCAATCTATGGCGACACGGCAGAAATCCGCAAAGGCAAGAGCACCGCGAGTGGAAGTAAAGAAGGAAGCGAAGGCAGGCAGCAAACCGAACGGCACCATGGCGCCGGCGAAAGGAAAGCTGGGAGTGATGATCCCCGGGATGGGCGCGGTGGCGACCACATTCGTCGCCGGCGTCGAGGCCATCCGCAAAGGCCTGGCCAAGCCCATCGGTTCGCTTACCCAGATGGGTACGGTGCGGCTGGGCAAGCGCACCGAAGGCCGTTCGCCGAAGATCAAGGAATTCGTGCCGCTCGCCGGGCTCGACGACCTGGTCTTCACCGGCTGGGACATCTTCGAAGACAACATGTACGAGGCCGCGTCGAATGCCGGTGTCCTCGACTCCCGGCTGCTCGATCCGTTGAAGCCGTTTCTCTCTTCGGTGACGCCCCGGGCGGCCGTGTTCGATCACAACTATGTCAAGAAAATTGACGGTCCGAACGTGAAAAAGGGCAAGACCAAGATGGATCTCGCCGAGCAGTTACGCGCCGACATCCGCGACTTCAAGAAAACCAGCGGCGCCAGCCGCCTGATCACCATGTGGTGCGCCTCCACCGAGTCCTATATCGAGCCGACCGCGGCGCACCAGTCCATCAAGGCATTCGAGAAGGCGCTCCACGAAAACGACGAGATGATCGCGCCCTCGATGATCTACGCCTACGCCTCGCTGATGGAAGGCGTGCCCTTCGCCAACGGCGCTCCCAACCTCACCGTCGATCTTCCCGTGATGCTGGAGCTTTCGCGGCAGAACGATGCTCCCATCTGCGGCAAGGATTTCAAGACCGGGCAGACTCTGATGAAGACCGTGTTGGCACCGGCCTTCAAGGCGCGACTGCTCGGCCTGAGCGGCTGGTACTCGACCAACATCCTGGGCAATCGAGACGGGGAAGTGCTGGATGATCCTGGCTCATTCAAGACCAAGGAAGAATCGAAGCTCGGTGTGCTGGAGCACATTCTGCAACCCGGCCTCTATCCCGAACTCTACGGCAACATCTTTCATAAGGTTCGCATTAACTATTACCCGCCGCGTGGTGATAATAAAGAGGGTTGGGACAATATCGACATCTTCGGATGGCTCGGTTATCCCATGCAGATCAAGGTGGACTTCCTCTGCCGCGACTCCATTCTGGCTGCGCCCATTGTGCTCGATCTGGTGCTGTTCCTCGACCTGGCGCAGCGCTGCTCCGAACTGAAGGGAATCGGCATCCAGGAGTGGCTAAGCTTTTACTTTAAGTCGCCGATGACCGTACCGGGCCTTTATCCTGAGCACGATCTTTTCATTCAGCTGATGAAGTTGAAGAACACCCTGCGGCATTTAAGGGGAGAAGAACTGATCACGCATTTGGGACTGGAGTATTACGACTGAGGGCCTCTCTTGCTGTCTATGTTATTGATGTCGTACTGCCATGCATCCGCTGGTTCGACTGGAGACACGATGTCGCCAACGATGCGAATCTTACCTTTCAGTCGGCCGATAAAAACGTCCTTAGGTCGCTGCGTGTGCCGTTTCCGGGCTCGGGCAGATTTTCTCTTCGCTCGCTCTCGCTTTGTCATCATCCTCTTGCTACCTATCGTCAGTTCTTAGGAAAACTTCTCCTCCCGCTTGTACTCGTCAAACTTCTCTAGGAACCGGTCGATGTCCTTCTTCTGCAGGTAATACGGTGTGGACAGACGCAGCTTGTGCGGATCGCCGCCGCGGATGCGTATCTTGTGCGTCTTCCACATCCAGTTTTCGAGATCCATGCGCTGGATCGGCGGGACGTTCACACTGATGATCGCGCAGCGCAATGCCGGATCGGGCGAAGTCCAGGACTCGGCACCGCGCGTCTTCATCGCATCGAGAATGTAGTTGGCCAGCTGACGGTGTCGCCGCTCGATTCGCTCCATGCCAACGTCATTGGCCAGTTTGATCGAGGCGCGCAGTCCCCACAGCGCGGGCACGTTCGAACTGCCGACGCGCTGGAAGCGCTCGGCGCGAATCTTCACGTCGTCCCAGCCTTCGGTGGCGATGGTGTTCCACAGGCGGTCAATGACTTCATCGCGCACATACAAGAAACCCGAACCTTTGGGCGCCATCAGCCATTTATGTGGACTCGAGGAGTACATGTCGCAACCCAGATCCGGGACGCTCAGCCGCATCATGCCGGGAACGTGCGCGCCGTCCACCGCCGAGAGAATCCCTTTGGAGCGGGCCAGCGCGCTCAGTTCCTTTGCCGGTAAAACCACACCGGAGAACGTCGTGATGTGGCTGAAAAAAAGCACCCGCGTGCGCGGCGTGATGGCGTCGTTGAACAGATTCAGCACCTGGGCCGCGTCTTTGACGGGGCGGGGAAGCGTGACCTTCTTCACCACGATGCCATAGCGCTTGGCCTTCAGGTCCCACGGGTGCTCGCCGCCGGGGTGCTCCTGGTCGGTCATGAGCACTTCATCCCCAGCCTTCATGTCCACGCCATTGGCGATGTAGCTGTTGGCTTCGGTGGCGTTGCGCAACAGAGCGATTTCGTCGCGGGTGCAGCCCACGAAAGCCGCGAGCGGATCGCGGAACTCGTTCCAGGCAGCGTATCCCCAGATGGGATAGTCCTCGGGGTCTTGCTGGTCCATCTTCTCTGTCGTCGTGTAGCCATCGAAGATGGCTCGCAACACGGGTGCGGGGCTGGACCCGACCGTGCCGTTGTTTAGATAAATCTCGTCCTCGGGAATCAGGAACTGCTTGCGCATCTCTGCCCAGTAGGCATCCTCGTTGTGATCGAGCAGGGAATGATCGGGGAGCGGGGGAACCCGTTCGAGCTGGGCAAACAGGCGGCCGGACAAGGCCAATGAGCCAGCCAATCCGGCAGTAGCAGTCGAGAGAAAATGGCGCCGATCAAGCACGGACGCACCTCCAAGATGTTAGTAGCACGAGAAACGCCATGGTACGACTGGACCGGCCAGGCGGCAAGCAGTTGTGGAAGATGCGTTCCGGCGGCAGGCACTTGGCGTTGTCCGACCCGGTATTGAGGGCAGTGGTACGCCCCACCCGGGCAGGCCCAGGGCTGCCCCGGCCGCTTCGTCCTATTCGAACCGTTTTGCTACCTGGACTTCCAAGGGCCACATCCCGTCCCGCCGGATAACCCCAGACTGCCCGGATCGCGTCTAATCATAAGGACCAAGTTTGGGACTTGGTGTCTTTACTCTGGCAGTGGCGACCGGGCGTATAATCAGCTAAAGGAGTACCCTATGAAGCTCAGATGGCTCGCAATCGCGGTGGCTCTGGCGGCGTTCAGCGCGGGGCCTTGGATCCAGGCGCAGACCCCGACCTCAACCCAGGGTCAGGATCAGCCGCAGACTCAGACTCCGGCCCAGACGCAAACTCAGCAGCAGCCTCAGACGCAGACTCCTGGCTCGGATCAGGACAAAGACCAGCCCAAAGCCAGCGACGTGCAGAATGCTCCCAAACCGCAGCCGGCGACCCTGCCCACGCAGGACGACAGCCAGATCAAGCACGACGGCGGCAAGACGGACGTGGACGCTGTGGGGAACCGCAACGTGGGCTGTGGGCGCGGCGTCGGCAACTGGTACAGCGTCGAAAGCCAGGTCGCCATGGGGCAGAGATACTCGCGTGAAATCGAGTCGCAGGTCAAGCTGGTCAACGACCCGGTGGTCACGGAATATGTAAATCGAGTGGGGCAGAATCTGGTGCGCAACTCTGACGCGCAGGTTCCGTTCACCATCAAAGTCATCGATTCCGACGTGGTCAACGCCATGGCTCTGCCGGGCGGATTCTTCTACGTCAATTCCGGACTGATTCTGGCTGCGGACGAAGAAGCGGAGATGGCGGGCGTGATGGCGCATGAGATCGCGCACGTGGCCGCCTGCCACTATGGCCGCGAAATGACGCGGGCCAACCTGCTGCAGATGATGTCCATTCCGTTCATCTTCATGGGCGGCTGGATCGGCTACGCGGGTTACGAAGCGGCCGGGTTGGGCATTCCGCTGACGTTCCTGCACTTCTCGCGCGGATTCGAAGCGGAGGCCGACTACCTCGGCATCGAGTATATGTACCGCGCCGGATATGACCCTTCGGCGTTCGTTTCCTTCTTCGAGAAGATCCAGGCCATGGAGAAGAAGAAACCGGGCACGCTGTCGAAGGCTTTCGATACGCATCCGCAGACACCGGACCGGATTGAGAAATCGCAGGAAGAGATTCGCAAGATTCTTCCCGCCAAGCAGCAGTACGTCGTAACCACTTCGGAGTTCGACGAGGTGAAGGCGCGTCTGGCGGCGATTGAGAACAAGCACAAACTGCTCGACCAGAAGGACGGGAACAAGCCCAGTCTGCGGCGGACTTCGAATCCGAACGACAACTCGGGCGACCAGAAGCAGGATGATGATCGTCCGACGCTCAAGCGGCGGGATGATTCTTCGAACTAGCCACCCTGTGGTACAACTCGGTGCGGCGGGCTTCAACCGCTCTCCGCATGATTTCACCGGCGGCTTTGCCCGCCGGTTCTGTTTTTGCCCCGGAAGGTGATGCAAAAATAGGCACTTACCGATTAAGGTCACTACAATCAGTGATTCCAGTCACAGATTACAGTTGAAAACCGACATACTCTCGGCTACGTTTAGAATGTCTCTATAAATGTCTCTATAAGGGAGTATCCATGCCTGAAAATACCCTTACCATCACTGACAATCGCACCAGCAAGACCTACACCGTGCCGGTGGAGAACGGAACCATCCGGGCGATGGATTTGCGCCAGATCAAAACCGACCCGGAAGACTTCGGGTTAATGACTTACGATCCGGCATTTATGAACACGGCATCCTGCCGCAGCAGCATCACCTACATCGACGGGGACAAGGGAATCCTGCGCTATCGCGGATATCCCATAGAAGTCCTCGCCGAGCATTGCACGTTTCTGGAAGTGGCTTACCTGTTGTTGTTCGGCGAACTGCCCACCGAAAAGGAACTGAAGCAGTGGGTCTGGGACATCACCCACCACACCATGCTGCACGAAAGCATAAAGAAGTTCATGGAGGGCTTCCGTTACGATGCCCACCCCATGGCGATGTTCGTCAGCACGGTGGCGGCGCTGTCGGGCATCTATCCGGAAGCCCGGCAGGTGCTGGATCCTGCGAACCGGCTGCTGCAGATCAAGCGGCTGATCGGCAAGGTCCCCACAATTGCGGCCATGTCGTACCGGCACTCGGAAGGCTTGCCCTATGTCTATCCGGATAACGAATGCACCTATCCGGAGAACTTCATGCAGATGTTGTGGAAGAAAGTCGAGCCCAAGTATTTGGCTCATCCGGCCATTTCGCGCGCTCTCGACATTCTCTTCATCCTGCATGCCGATCACGAACAGAACTGCGGCACCAACGCCATGCGTGCGGTGAGCAGCTCTCAAGCCGATCCGTACCTGTCCGCGGCCGCCGCTGCATCGGGGCTTGCCGGACCGCTGCACGGCGGAGCCAATGAAGAAGTCCTGAAGATGCTGGATGAAATCGGCTCCAAGGACAAGGTCTGGGATCATGTGAAAAAGGTGAAAGAAGGCCACGGCAAGCTGATGGGCTTCGGACACCGCGTGTACAAGAACTACGATCCCCGGGCCCGCATTCTGAAGTGGGCAGCGGAGAAAGTCTTCGAGGTCACCGGACGCAATCCCAAGCTCGACATCGCGCTGGAACTGGAGAAGATCGCGCTGGAAGACGAGTATTTCATCAAGCGGAAACTCTATCCCAACGTGGATTTCTATTCCGGGATCATCTATCAGGCCATGGGCTTCCGGCCGGAGATGTTCACCGTGCTGTTCGCCATTCCGCGCACAGCCGGTTGGCTGGCGCAGTGGCAGGAGCTGATCACCGATCCAGAACAGAAGATCGCGCGGCCGCGCCAGATCTACACCGGACATGGCGTGCGAGAATTCGTGCCCATGGAGAAGAGATCAAACGCGAAGGTTGCCGCCGACTGAGCCGGCCACAACTTCGAGCAACAATCTGCCCCGCCTTATGGCGGGGCATTTTAATTTCGAGACGCGCCGAGGCTGGCCCGGAACAATGGAACTCTTGCAGTACGTCCCACGCAGATCGGAAATGCTATGACCAAATTTCTTTGCCGGTTTACGCTTGCATTCGGCTGCTTTACATGAACTCCTTTCTCGTCTTAAGATTTCAGCCCAGACTTCGACCGCATGATCGACCAGACCATCTCGCACTACCGCATCGTCGAGAAGTTGGGCGGCGGAGGCATGGGCATCGTTTACAAGGCCGAGGACGTGACTCTGCACCGCTTTGTCGCGCTGAAGTTCCTGCCGGATGAAGTCGCCAATGATCCCCAGGCACTGGCCCGCTTTCAGCGGGAGGCGCAAGCGGCCTCCGCGCTGAACCACCCCAACATCTGTACCATCTACGAGATCGGGCAGGAAAACAGCCAGCCGTTTCTGGTCATGGAGTTCCTCGACGGGGTGACGTTGAAGCATAAAATTGCTGGCCGCCCCATGGACATCGAGACCCTGTTATCGCCGGCCATTGAAATTGCCGATGCGCTCGACGCCGCGCACGCCGAAGGGATCGTCCACCGTGACATTAAGCCGGCCAACATTTTCGTGACCAAGCGCGGGCACGCCAAGATTCTCGACTTCGGCCTGGCAAAAGTCGTGTCGGCCGCGAGTTCCTCCAGCCAGCTCGCATCTGCCAATACGCAAACGCTCTCTGATGAGCAGCATCTGACCAGCCCCGGCGCCACTCTCGGCACCATCGCCTACATGTCGCCGGAGCAGGTGCGAGCCAAGGAACTCGACGCCCGCACCGATTTATTCTCATTCGGCGCGGTTCTCTACGAAATGGCGACCGGCGCGATTCCGTTCCGCGGCGACGCTTCCGGCGTCATTTTCGATGCCATTCTGCACAGGGCCCCGACCGCTCCCGTGCGCCTCAATCCTGACGTGCCGCAGGAACTGGAACGGATCATCAACAAGGCTTTGGAGAAGGACCGGGATCTGCGGTATCAGCACGCTTCAGAGATGCGCGCGGACCTGAAACGCCTGAAACGGGAGACGGAATCGGGTCGCGCAGTAGTGGAGCAATCGCCGGAAGCGGCCGGCGCCGACATCCCCGCCTCAGTCGCACACAGCTCCTCTGCTCGTCTGCGGGCATCGTCCAGCTCTGCTGTGATCCCGCCAGCGCAGCCGCATAAGACCATGTTGTTTGCGATTGCGGCGATTGCTCTCGTACTCATGGCCGCCGCAGGATTCGGGATCTACAAGCTGCTTGGCCGCAGCACTCCCGCGATCGACACCCGCAATCTGAATATCCGGCAACTCACCGATCACGGACAGGCCGTCGGTTTTGTCGCCATATCTGCGGATGGCAAGATGTTCGCCTATGGTCGCCGCGAAGGCGAACGCAGCCTACGGGTGAAACAGGTTGCCACCGGCAGCGAAGTCACAGTCGTACCTCCACTGACTGGGTTCTTCGGCAGAGGCGCAACCTTCACGCCAGACGACAACTATCTCTACTACACCCACGGGGATCCTGCGAATCCGAACAACATTAATGTGTATGCGGTGCCGGCCCTCGGCGGGGCGTCGCGGCAAATTGTCAGCGATGTGGCCAGTTCGGTCGCTTTTTCGCCCGATGGCAAACGCATGGCCTATCGGCGCACGATCTACGATAAAGGCGAAGACCAGATACTGATTGCGAGCACGGATGGCAGCTCGGAAAACAAGATCTTCGGGATGCAAGAAAACGCAACCCAGGCGCTGCAAGCGGATTTATCTTGGTCGGCAGGGGCAAACCTGCTGGCCGTGGCTGAGCTTGATTTGAGCGAAAAAACCCTGTCGTCGATTCTCGTGCTTACGCCGGATGGCAGGCAGGTACGCAAGCTCCCGCTTCCCATGCTGGCAAACACGGTGGCATGGGTGCCTGACGGTTCCGGGCTGTTGTTCATCGGCAGTGAGATCTCTACCGGTTTTCGCCAGCAGGTCTGGTTTCAGCCGTACCCATCGGGAGAGCCTTTCAAGATCAGCCATGACTTGAATAGTTACGGTTCCTTGGCGGTGACTGCAGACGGCAAGTCATTCGTCACGACACAGGCGCGGCCGCAAGCCACGATCTATGTGGGCGATGCCCCGGCCGTGCTGAATGACAAGATTGACTGGAAGCTAACCCCGATCTCCACGGAGCAGGCCACCGGATACCGTCTGTCGTGGACGGCATCGGGCAAACTGCTGCAAAAAGACGTGTCGAACCGGCCCTACATTACAGGAACTGATGGAACGAACCGCTCGCGTCTCCTGGAGAACGACCGGCTGGTTGAAACCGTGGCGGCTTGCGGTCCGGAGGACGTGGCGATCCTGCCGATCGTAACCGAAAACAACGTGCAGCAGCTTTGGCGACTGAACATCGCAACCGGAGAGTTAAGACAACTCACGTCGGCTGAAAAAATCGATTACGATCCCTCCTGTAGTCCCGACGGCAGGTGGGTGGTGTACGAAGGGCAAGGCACGGACGGCGTAGCTCACATTTTCAAGATTCCGAGTGAGGGGGGCAATCCGGTGGAATTGGCCAAAGGGTTGTTGGGGGCTCCGGTGGTCTCTCCAGATGGCGCATCCGTGGCCTATATCAGGCTCGAGGGCCAGGGAGCTGGGGCAAAGGAGAAGATCATCATCCAGAAGCTGGCCGACGGTGCGCCGGTCAAGGAGATCGATGTGCCGTCAGCTTACAATCTGTTCGATCTGGGGTGGACGCCGGACGGCCGCGCTCTCGCCTACGTACACAATACGACAGGAAATCTGCAAAATCTGTACATGCAACCGCTCGCGGGCGGCCCGCCCGTGCAGTTGACTCATTTCGATTCTGAGCCTGCGGTTGTGTCGGCTTATGCCTGGTCGCGCGACGGAAAGAAGCTCGCTATCACGCGGGCCAAGTACAACGATACCGACGTCGTCATGTTCAGCGGTTTCCGTTAAGACGAGCTGTCAGTCCGAAACGATCTCGGCTATGCGACTGACCGTTCAGACCATGGCCGCGGCATCCTATGCGGCGTGCTTGGCCAGTTCGGCCAAATGTTCGCGGTGCGAATCAGGTCTTGTGATGACTTTCATTTCCCGCCAATCATAGGGAAACTCTCTGCCGCAATCGAGACAAGCTACATAGGTTCCGGTCAGAGCGGCGGCTGGGGGGCGGCGCGCTCCTCGGCGAATGGTAACCGGAAAGCTGTAGCGGGCGTGCCTGCAACCAAATAATGCTTCGTACAGTTTTTCAATCATGTCCCCCACCTTCCACATGCGGGTTGGTTTTCCCGCGAACCTGTTAGCAGCAGCGGCGGCCCCTGGAGTCTTTAACACGCCGCTAGCCATTTACTTAGATTCACTCCGCAGGCAAACGGTTTCGGGTTTTCCCACTGCACTCATCCCATTGCACGCAAGTTGCCTAACCGGAGCGACTTACATGGCTTATGAAACGATGGAGATAGAGCGTTTTGCACCGTTCTGCGCGTGCCTAAGTTGCATTCCTTTGCACACCGGAAAATGACGCCAACAAGGAAAATCTGTGATAGCTTTTGGGCTCAAAGCGAATGCCGATTGAAATTCACATTCTGCAAAACGGTATGGGTCGGCTATGGATATGCCACGGCATAATTACCGGTAGAGATTTCATCGCCAATAACGAGCGCATCTTCAGGACCAAGAGCTACGAAGGCGTTCGCTGGCTGCTCCTTGACGAGACTGATGCGAGACTGCAGGAGATGTCGGCCAAGGAAATCCGGAAGATTCGTGGGCAAGATGATCGTCTGGCAGCCGTGCTGCCGAAACTTGTCACTGCCGTGGTCGCCCCCAGCGACTTCATCTTCGGCATGTCGCGCATGTGGGAAATGCTGACGGAGCGGCCGGGATGGTCCGTTCGCTCCTTTCGCTCCCGGCCGGAAGCCGAAGCCTGGCTCCGCAACGAGGTGCGCCGCAAATTTCGGATGGAGCTGCCGGAGAGCCTGAGTCCGCAGTAAGTGCGCTCACACACTCTGCGGGCCGCGCTTTTTCTGCTGCTGGCACTTGGTCATGATGGCGGAACGCAGCCGGGTGCGCAGATCTTCGGGCAGTTCGTAGAGCTGGGAGTCGCGGTAGATCTCGATCGTCTTCTTGGTCGTGTCGCAAACCACGTAGCAGTTGTGGCACCAGGAGAGATGGTTTTCCAACTCAGCTTTGGTTTTTTCGTCGAGCACGCCGTCCAAATAATTGGTCAGCTCGTGCAAAAATTCAGAGCATTTCACTGGGTGCCATCTCCACTCTCGCGTTTCTGGAAGTACCGTCCTAACCTTTCGCGCAACTGCAGCCGGGCGCGTAATAGCCGCGATTTTACCGCGGGCACGCTTAACTCAAGCGCGGCGGCCGTTTCTTCGGTCGACAGCCCCTCCACGTCCCTCAACACAAACACCGTCCGGAAGCCCGGGGGCAGCCCCTGGATGGTCTTGCTTAAAATCTCGCGCAACTCAGCCTGGGTGTACTGTTGTTCCGGATTAGGGCTCCAATCGGCGATCTCGCGGGGCAGAGAATCGTCTTCCGTCTTGATCTCTTCGTCCAGCGAAACCGTGCGCTCGGGCCGCCTCCGGCGCAACTTCATCAAGGCTTCGTTGACGGCAATCCGGACCAGCCAGGTATAAAACTTCGACTGTTCCTGAAACTTCGCCAGGTTTCCGTAGGCTTTGAGAAACGCTTCCTGCACCACGTCTTCGGCGTCTTCGCGGTTCTGCGTAATGTGCTGCGCGATGCGAAAGACGTTTCGGTCGTAACGCCGAACCAGTTCCTCAAAAGCCGAGTCGTCGCCCTGCTTGGCTGCCCGTACCAGCGCCAGTTCGTCGCTGACGGGCTCTACCAGTTTGTTTTGGATGGCTCCCATGTTTAAGGCGATGCAGTATTTTCGGGTGACTCAGGAAACGTGACGCGACGGGCAACACCAAGCTGTTATTTTACTTGGTAACCCGGCTTTTTGCCCAATGGCTTTCAAGTAGGCGCGGGGCAAAGGTTTAGGATAGAGTTCAAAGAGGCAATCGATGCCGCGGCGAAACAGGTGACTATCGTACTCTGCCGTGGGCACACAAGTTCCGTATAATCAGCGGTTAGAGCGGTGGTTCCTGGTCGCACCACAGGGCGGACCAGAGACGGTTTTCTAGGCATGGCGGAGAAGCAACTTCAGCGAATCGTCGAACGGGCAGTGGCGAAGGTTTTCGATCGTCACCTGCCAAAGTTGCAGGCAGAGCTGGTCGAGCGAGTGCTCGAGGAGTTGCCGGGATCGGCGTCTGAGGTGGCAGCGCCCGCCGCGGCCAACGTCGGCAGCCTGGTGCAAGCCATCGCCAGCATTCATTCCGGCACCACGCAGAAAGAAATTCTTCGCGCGCTGCTCGATGCCAGCGCATCAAGCGCCACGCGCGTCGCTCTGTTTGTAGTAAGGGCAGGGGCAGCTACAGGGTGGCAGGGCCGCGGTTTTAGCGATGATGATGCGGTCAAAGATCTTCCCCTGGATATGAGCAGCGGCCCGGCGGCCCACGCCTATCAGAATCGCGTGGCCACCCCCGGAAACATTGCCGAAATGGACGGCCGCTTCGTAGAGCGTTTTGGCGGACCCACCAACGAACAAGTACTGGTTCTGCCGCTGGTGCTCAAGGACAAGGTCGCGGCGCTGCTCTATGCCGATGGTGGCGCCAACGGTGTGCTGGACGCGCCGTCTTTGGAAGTTTTGGTGTTGGCCACCAGCGCCTGGTTGGAAGTGGCTTCGCTGCGGAAACAGGCGCTGAAGGAAGGTCCCGAAGCCGCCCCTGCGCCAGCGTTTACAACTCCCGTGCAAACCGTGAGTTCGTTTGCCGATCCCTTTGCCGCCCATGCTCCCCGGCACACCGAGCCTCCCGCGCCTCAACCCGAGCCGGCGGCAGAAGTGGTCGAAGTTCCGGCGCACGCCGCGGCTGCGAGTGCGGTTGCCTCCGCACCGGCCACAGCGGCCGATCCCTTTGCCGGACTTTCGCCCGAGGATGCCGATACTCACCGCAAGGCGCAGCGCTTCGCCCGCCTGCTGGTAGATGAGATCAAGCTCTACAACCAGGCCAAGGTCGCGGAAGGCCGGCGCAACAAAGATTTGTATGATCGGCTGAAAGACGATATTGAAAAGAGCCGCGCCTCGTATCAGAAGCGTTATGGCAACACCGCCGCGGCCGGCGGCGATTATTTTCAGAAGGAAGTGGTGCGCAGCCTGGCCGAAGAAGACGCTTCCCTGATGGGCGCTAACTTCCGGCGGTAGGGTCTCTGCTCAGCGTTTCAGGACAGGTTCTGGTGTTCGCGTCTCCGCGCGAAAATAGGATTGTGGTTCGATTGGCTCTCAAGTGGTGGTGGGTGCTCGTGTGGGGCGCGCTGTGCGGATTCCTGACTGCTGCGGACTCCGCAGCCTGGGTTCCTCCTCAGCAATCTCAGTCGTCTCCGCCGTCTTCCGCGTCGCCTGCCGCTTCGCCCAGTGCTGCGGAGAAACAGTCCACAACTGGCCAGGCAACGTCCGCCCCGCAGAATCCTGCGCCGGAGCAGCCGGCTGCGGTGGGGCAAAAACCAGCGCAGCCGAAATCCCGGACAGCGGGGCCGAAATCAAGCCCACCCCCGGCCACGAAAGCGACAAGTCAGAAGACCGGGGTGAGCCATACCCGTGCTGCCAGCGCAAAACGCAAGAAGCCGATCTCGCCGCGCGTCCGACGCATGCGGCAGGCATTCGTCGCCTCCACCACTCTGCGCTCCATGGCGCAGCAACTGCTGCAGGATCGGTCCCCCGCCGCTTACGCCGGAGTGGAGGCCTATGCCAGGGCGCACGCCAACGAGGACGCTGGCGCGCTCGCCTGGCTGGTCGCGGGATATGCGCACGTCCTCGACCACGACTACGCCAAAGCCATTGATCCCTTGAATCGCGCCAAGCCGCTGGCGGGAGATCTCGGCGACTACGTCGCCTATTACCTGGGAACCTGCTACCTCCAGACCGGGCGCCAGGGAGAAACTCTGGCCGCCCTTGCCGACTTTGCCACTGCCTATCCGGATTCGCTGCTGGTACGGGATGCTGATGTCAGCTACGCCGGAGCGTTGTTGATCGACGGACGAGCCGCAGAAGCGGCGGAACTGCTGGAGAAAGATCGCCTGCCTGCTCGCTCTGAGATTGAGCTCGTCCTGGGGAAGGCCTACGCCTCGCTTGGCCAGCACGCCAAAGCAGCCGATGCCCTGGCCAACGTCTACTACAACATGCCCGCCGCGCCCGAAGCGGATGAAGCATATGGTGAGCTGAGAAAACTGCCACAGGTGCCCCCGCCTACTGCCACACAGCGTAAAACCCGCGGCGACCTCTTGATGAAAGCGAAGCGCTACAACGACGCGGTGGAAGAATATCGGGAACTAGCGATCCACGCCGATGCCGCGGATCGTCCGGCAGCCGAACTCGAATTGGCCGACGCTCTGCATCACGCTGGCCGCAACCGCGAGGCCAAAGCCGAACTCACATCTCTTCCGGGGGAGAGCACCGATCAGAACGCGCAGCGACTCTACGTTCTGGGCGAGGTCGCGTGGTCCATGGACGAAAACGAGGCGTTTTACCGCACGGTAGACGATCTGCGGAAGACTGCCCCGGCCAGTTCGTGGTTCGAGCAGGCGCTAATGTCAGAGGCCAATCTCCATCTTGTGCATCATGAGTATGACCAGGCGCTGGACGCGTTCCAGGAGCTGCAACAGCGTTTTCCCAA
>Ga0187781_10002002_pt1 | contig 15530 bp, 13 predicted proteins | sample 0715_SJ02_MP02_2_FD_132447 | JGI IMG/M metagenome (GOLD analysis project Ga0187781, IMG submission 132447) | Tropical peat soil microbial communities from peatlands in Department of Meta, Colombia - 0715_SJ02_MP02_20_MG | ecosystem: Environmental > Terrestrial > Soil > Wetlands > Peat | place...
CCCGCGCGCGCATAAGCTTCCGCCCAGCCATGGTCGAAAACGTATTCGCCGCGCGAATGGCTTTTCAGGTAGCAGGGTGCGACGGCGGCAAGCGTATTCTGGGAATTTCTCAACATAAGGTGCTGGACGAGCCAGCCGGAATGCCCGCCGACTGATTTCGAAGCCTCGAGGGCATTAAGAAAAGCATGTGAGATAAAGGGATTAAACGTGTCATCCTGACAACCTGGCTTAGTATTGGGATGGTGGCTTTCGCTGCCAAGCCCGGCGTACGGATTGGCGCAGGCATCCCATTCCGCGGCGCCGATGTCGGCGATCGTCGTTACGGCAATAGCGCGCAACTGGTCCGCCTTGGTGCGCGAACGATCCGGCGCCTCCTCATTCTCCTCTTTGCCGCGGCTCATGGGCGAAAGCCCTCGAAGATAAACTGATCGGCATAACGCGTGGCCCGTTGCCGCCCGGCCTCCGTCCGCACCACCCAAGTGATGAGCGGCAAGCACAAAATATGCCGGGCGATCCAAGGCGCCAGCGCCGGCAGATTTTCGACCATATAGGCGACAAATTGCGGGCGCGCCGGCAGGGCCGGAAGCAATGATCCCATAGTGCAGCGCAGCCGCGCCGGCATCTGATCCCAGTAGGGGTGCGGCTTGTACTTGGCCGCTACAATGCCGCGCGGCAGCCGGGGAGCCTTTTGCCGCAGGACTTGCAGTTGCAACGGATCGAACGACATTGGTGCAACCGGACCCTTATAACCGGACAGCAGCGTGGCCACGCGCTCGGCAAGCCGGCGGTCGCCATCGAAGCGGCTTTTCAGTTCGGGCAACAACGCGGCGCGGCCGCCGACCAAATCGCACAAATCGCCGAGCGAAAGCATGCGCTCCGCGCTCCCGCGGAATTTGACGCGCTTAAGCTCCGCGCTGGTCAATTCGTCCAGTCGGTCTTCGCCTTCCGTCAGCCGGCCGAGCACGGCGTCATGGTGGACCATGGCTTCGCCGTCAGCACTGATTTGCAAATCGACCTCGATACCGTAACCCGCGGCGAGCGCCGCATGCACGGCGCCCGCCGTGTTTTCGACAGTGCCAATAGCAGCATCGTGCAGGCCACGGTGGGCAATGGGTTTCGTGGTCAACCAATCGAGAGGGCGCCGCACCTTCAGGACACTTCGAATAGGCCTTCGACCTCGATCGCCGCATTTTGCGGCAGCGCCGAAACGCCGACGGTTGTGCGGGCATGTCTGCCCTTCTCGCCAAAAGCCTCGACCATAAGGTCGGATGCACCGTTCATGACCTTGGGACCTTCAAGAAAACCCGGCGCGGAATTGACGAAGCCGCCGAGGCGCACCACGCGCGAAACGTTATCGAGGTCGCCGATTGCGGCTTTCACCTGAGCGAGCAGGTTGACCGCGCAGGCCCGCGCCGCTTTTTGGCCATCCTCAAGCGAAACGCTCCCGCCCAATTGCCCTGCGGCAACGAGCTTGCCGGACTCGAGGCAAATCTGTCCTGATACCATGAGCAAATCGCCGGTACGCACGAATGGAATATAATTCGCCACCGGAGCAGCCGGCTGTGTCAGCGCAATGCCAAGTTCACGCAACCTTTTCTCCACTGCGCCCGCCATTTTACTCCTCCATCTTTCTTTTCCGACGCACGTTCTCGCACCGATGCTAGTGTGGCGGTTCAGAAGTCCGCATCATTCTTGCCGCGAACGCATCATGCGGACTTCTGAACCAAAAGCCACACTAGAACGATAATTTGCTAGTGTCCTTCGATTCCGAAGTTCGCAAACGAGAGTGCCACACAATGATACGAACTTCGGAATCGGGACACTAGTGGAGCGGATTTGACATTCGCTACCCACCGGGCGGCAAACTCGCAAAGCGAATGTCAAATCCAAAGCTCCACTAGCACTTAATACTTGCTAGTGGTCCTTTGATTCTAACATTCGCATGATAGCCTGCCGAACCGGGACGCGAATGTTAGAATCGGACCACTAGAGGACGCGCAAGCCGCTTTGCGGTCAAGCGCGGCAGTTGCGGGCGTGGACGAAGCTCCTTATGTTCGGCAGCTGCGCGGCACAAAGTTCACAAGAATTCGGGGGGAGCGCGGGCAGGGAGCGACGAGCTTAGTCGGCAACGGAGCACGACGACATCATGGCTAGGGCTCATCAGATCGCGTTACGCAGTGCCATCCTAACATGCGCCATGATGCTCGTGGCGGCATTTGACGCCACAGCGCAAGCGCAAGCCCAACCGCCCGTATTGGTACCGCATCGGGCCGTTTACGATCTCACGCTGGGCGAAAGCCGCGGCAACTCGCAGGTTGTCGGCGTTCGCGGACGCATTCTCTATGACTTCGACGGCAATGCATGCGACGGTTATAGCCTTCAATTCCGCCAGGTATCGGAACTCGATTCCGGCGAAGGCAAGGTAACCACCAGCGACCTGCGGGCGACGACCTGGGAGGGAGCCGACGCAAAGAACTTCAAATTCGCATCACAGAATTTTCTCGACCAAAACCTGATCGATTCCGTGGATGGTCATGCCAAGCGCGTCGCCGCTGCGACGGCCGTGGATTTGGTGAAGCCGGAGCCCAAGGTGATCCATTTAGATGGCGCCGTGGTCTTCCCGACTGAACATATGATACGGGTTATCGAGGCCGCCCGCGCCGGCAAGACCATCCTCGACTTTCCGGTTTTCGATGGATCGGACACCGGTGAAAAGGTCTTCAACACGCTGACTGTCATCGGCCGCAAACTCGCGGCCAACGAGCGTAAGCACGAGGATGCCGCAGCGAACGACCCGAGACTCGCCGGCGTGCCGCGTTGGCCGGTGACGATCAGCTATTTCGATAAAGGCAAGACGGGAGACAGTGGTGAGCAGACGCCGGTCTATTCGATAGATTTCGAACTCTACGAGAACGGCCTGTCTCGGGCATTATCGCTCGATTACAATGATTTTACGGTTGTCGGCACGCTGACGTCGTTAGAATTTAAGGATTTAAAGCCCTGCCCATAGCCGGTCGATCAGGGTTTTCGTGATCCGTCGAACGCCAATCCCCTGAGCAGCGCGTCACCGCCGAACCGGGCGCGGACGCGGTCGACGGCGTGCTCGGCCTCCGCTGCCCGCATATCGACAAAATCCGCAGGATCGGCCGCTGCAGCATCGGCCAGCGCGCTCACGCCGACGCCGAGGAGTCGGAATTTGGTGCCGTCCGTTTCGCGCAGCAGCAGCCCCCGGGCGGCGGCGAAAATCTTAAGCGCCAATTGCGTCGGCGCGCCGAATGAATGAGCACGCGTACGAATCCTGAAATCGGCGGTCTTGAGCTTGAGCGTAACGGTCGCTCCGGCCAGCGCCTTTTGCTTTAGTCGTGCGGAGACAGTCTCGGTCTCGGCCCAAAGGATGCGCTCAAGCTGCTGGAATTCGCAAATATCCTCGTCGAAAGTCGTTTCCGATGAAACACTTTTGGTCTCCCGCTCGGGGTCGATTTGACGCGAATCGATGCCGCGGGAAAGGCGCGCGAGCCGGCGGCCTTCTTCTCCGTAGCGGCGTGCGAGCTCGATCTCGCTCGCTTTTTGCAAATCGGCGATTTCGCGAAAGCCATCGCCGGCAAGCCGTTGCGCACTCACCTTGCCTACCCCGAAGATGAAGCTGACCGGCTTGGGGGCTAGGAATTGTTGCGCTTGGCCTGCGCCCAGGACGGCAAATCCGCGCGGCTTGTCGAGGTCGGAGGCGACTTTTGCCAGGAATTTGTTGCAGGAAAGTCCGATCGACACCGTGATCGCAAGGTCCTTCTCCACATCGAGGGCGAAGCGCGCCAGCACTTTGGCCGGTGATAAACCATGAAGGCGCTCGGTGCCCGACAAATCGACAAAGGCCTCATCAATCGACAACGGCTCGACCAAGGGCGTCAGCGCCAGCATCATGCGGCGAACTTCGCGTCCAACGCGGGCATACTTTTCCATATTTGGCCGCACAACGCGCGCATGCGGGCACAAACGCAGCGCCTCGAACATCGGCATGGCGGACTTCACGCCGTAGGTCCGGGCCACGTAGCAGGCGGCGGCAACGACGCCGCGCCGGCCGCCCCCGACGATGACCGGTTCGGCGGCAAGACTCGGATCGTCGCGTTTTTCGATAGTCGCGTAGAACGCATCGCAATCGATATGCGCGATAGCAAGCTCGGCGAGTTCATCATGACGCAGCACGCGTGGCGATCCGCAAGCGGCGCAACGCGGCGCTTGCGAAGCAGCGTCCGAAAGGCAATCGCGGCAAAATGCGCTCACGGCAATCTGCGTTTCCCCTCGCTGGCGAGCGCGGCGCGAGCATAACCAATCGCGGCCGGATCGACATCGGCGGTGGCGGCGAACGCAAGTAGGAGACTCTCATCGCCGAGCATATGCTCCAGCACTCCGGCAAGGAAGCCGGGCTCCCGCGCCGCGCCACGGATTTGCTCGATTGCTATGCCGCTTGAAGAAAGGAACCCGGCCAGCCTTTGCGGCTCGTCGCCGATAAAGGCAAGCGCCTGAATCGCCAGCATTTCCGCCGCCTCTTTGTCCAGTTGTGACAAGGATTTCATGAGGTCCTATTTGCCTTTCCGTAATATATGGAAGCTAGCCTCGACGATTGCTGAAGCCGCACTCGATGGGCTTCGCCTAAGCGCCGGCGCGGGGGCTCCGGGCAGGGGACAGGATGGCCAAAACGGTCCTAATTGTGGAGGACAACGAGCTCAACATGAAGCTCTTCCACGATCTATTGGAGGCGCATGGCTACAATACCGTGGCGACGCGCAACGGCATCGAAGCGCTCGACCTCGCCCGCAAGCATCGGCCGGATTTGATTCTGATGGATATCCAACTTCCCGAAGTTTCGGGCCTCGAGGTCACAAAGTGGCTCAAGGATGATCCGGCGCTCAAGGCGATTCCGGTGATCGCGGTAACGGCCTTCGCTATGAAAGGCGACGAGGAACGCATTCGCGAGGGCGGCTGCGAGGCCTACCTCTCAAAGCCGATCTCGGTCGGAAAATTTATCGAGACGATCCGTCGTTTTCTCGGCAATCCTAAGGACCGCGAATGACCGCTCGTGTTCTCGTCGTCGACGACGTCGCCGCCAACGTCAAGCTTTTGGAAGCGAGGCTGTCGGCCGAATATTTCGACGTGATCACGGCGATGAGCGGTGCCGAAGCCTTGACCATCTGCGAACGCGCCGAATGCGACATCGTTTTGCTCGATGCGATGATGCCGGACATAGACGGCTTCGAAGTTTGCCGTCGTCTGAAGACCAATCCGGCCACCCATCACATTCCGGTAGTGATCGTCACCTCCCTCGATCAGCCTTCCGACCGCGTGCGTGGACTTGAAGCCGGCGCCGACGACTTTCTCACCAAACCGATAGCCGAAGCGGTGTTGATCGCGCGTGTGCGTTCGCTTTCGCGGCTTAAGATGGTCACGGACGAATTGCGCATGCGCGCGGTTACGACGCGCGAGATCGGTATCCAATCGCCGGAGCGCGAAGCTGTGGCTGACGACGGGCGCGGCGGCCGTGTCCTCCTCGTCGACGATCGGCGCTCGTCGTTTGAACACATTGCCGCGGTACTCGGCGCGGAGCACACAGTCGAGATCGAGGCCGACCCGCGGGAAGCCCTATTCCGCGCCGCCGATGGAAATTACGACCTAGTGATCGTATCTCTCGGTTTGGAAAGCTTCGATGCGTTGCGGCTGTGCAGCCAAATCCGTTCCCTCGACCGAACCCGCAACATCCCCATTCTCGCAATTACCGAGCCTGAGGACAATGCACGCATGTTGCGCGGGCTCGAAATTGGCGTGAACGATTATCTGATGCGGCCGATCGACAAGAATGAATTGCTCGCGCGTGCGCGCAGCCAAGTGCGCAAGCGGCGCTACACCGAACGCCTGCGCGATAACGTGCAAATCTCGATCGAGATGGCGATCACCGATGCCCTGACTGGCCTGTTCAATCGTCGTTATATGGAAAATCACCTCACGGCCTTGATCGAACAGGCGACCGGCCGCGGAAAACCGCTGGCTTTGATGGCGCTCGACATCGACCACTTCAAGTCGATCAATGACACCCACGGTCACGATGCTGGCGACGACGTGCTGCGCGAGTTCGCGCTGCGCATCAAGCGCTCGATCCGCGGCATCGACCTGGCATGCCGCACCGGTGGCGAGGAATTCGTGATCGTCATGCCGGAAACCGATTTGACGGTTGCCGCCATGGTCGCCGAACGACTGCGGCGGCGCATTGCCGCCGACCCTTTCTCTATCAATCAAGGAGCGCGCAGCATTCCGGTCACGCTCTCGATCGGACTGGCGGCTCTGCGCGGCGCTGATGACAGTTCGGCGGGCTTGCTCAAGCGTGCCGACCTCGCGCTCTATCAGGCCAAACGCGAGGGCCGAAACCGGGTGGTGCCGGAAGCCGCTTGAACGGTTATTTCGTCGCCCATCGGTTGAATTTGGCGATTGCTTTCGCCGTCCGTTGCGATACGGTTGTCAACGGTAATCAACAATAATCTGCGATCGCCTTCCGGCGGCCTATGCCCGTGGGGAGGTGCAGCGCATCGGATAACCCTGCGGAGTGCTCAGGTCCGCCGCATCTCCTGGGTCCGTGGGGTTCGGCCGGCCTGGGGGGCGGTGCGAGTGGCCTCCTCATGACGCCACTCCGGGCCGGCCACCAGCCAAGCCGTGTCGCCGTTTTCCTTTAAGTCCGTCGTCCTGCCTTTGAGAAGCAAAAAACCCGGCACTGGGCCGGGCCAGGCACGCCGTCTGTTCGGTAATTATTTGATCTTGCTCTCGCGAAACTCGACATGCTTCTTCGCGACCGGATCGTATTTCTTCTTGACCAGTTTGTCGGTCATGGTGCGCGAGTTCTTGCGCGTCACGTAATAAAAGCCCGTGTCGGCGCTGGAAACGAGCTTGACCTTGATTGTCGTCGCTTTGGCCATAGTCGGACCTCGATAGTCATCTTGTTGGCCGTCAAACTAGTGTCCCGATTCCGAAGTTCGCATGATTACGCCGCGCCCTGGTTTGCGAACTTCGGAATCAAAGGGACACTAGCGACGTATTAATCTAGTGTGGCTTTGGTTCAGAAGTCCGCATGACGAGTGTGCGGCAAAATTGATGCGGACTTCTGAACCGCCACACTAGCCACGAAGCCGGCAAAGTCAAGAAAGGCCTGACGTCCGGCGAACGGCACCGTCACAATAGGTCGCGCACGAAGCGCTTGTGCAGCATGCGATAGAACGGCACCGGATGATCATGGCTCATGCCGGCGACGATGCGTTCCTGCAATTCTTCGAGCGCCACCGCGGTAATGGCGGGAATATCAAGCCGGCGCGCTTCGGTGATTGGTAACCAGACAAGTTCGACCAGCTCTGCCTGCGGCCCGACAAATCCTTCGGCGCGATGGGCAACAGCCGAAATGTCGGCGGCGAAAAAACGGCTGTCAAAACGCCGCGGCCGGCGCGGCGGCGTGATCGCTCGCGCGACGAAGTGGATTGCGCTCAAATCCGGAAGCACGCCGGCTTCGGCGAAGGCCTGCCAATCAGCCGCCGGCGCCGCAATCGGCGCGCCGGCCTTAACGCCGAGCATCAGTCCGGTTTCTTCATAGGTTTCGCGCACCGCGGCAAGCGCAAAGGCCGCCGCCTTGGCCGCGCTCGGCCGGTGCATCCGGCGCATCAGCCGCTCGGTATCGCGTTCGTGCAAGGATGCTGCGACTGGCATCGACCGGTCGGTGATTTCGACGCGTCCGCCCGGGAAGACAAACTTACCGGGCAGGAAACGATGGCTGGCGTGGCGCCGCCCGAGCAGGACTTTCGGCACGGCATCGCCGCGATCGATGAGAATGAGCGTGGCCGAATCCCGCGGCCTGACATTGGCGAAAGATTGATCGCGGGCGGCATCGGTCAGCCGGCCGGTTCGGCCGGCCTCGGGGTCGGTCGTTGTCGGCGGAGGATCGTCGATCATCTGCGTCTGCCGCGTTTTCCATACCGCTTCGTCCGCTGCAACATTTTGGGCGGCGGTGACGGCTTAGGTTGTTTCCGAGAATGCGACGCGCCGCCACTCACGAGCTTAAATCGGAGCGCGCCGGCGACCGGCGCGGCCTCGACCAGCTCGACTGTCACCGGATCGCCGAGCCGGTACGTTGCTGAATGGCCGACAAAGGCGTGACTAGATTCGTTAAAGCGGAAATATTCATCGCCGATGTGGCGTGCCGGAATTAAACCGTCGGCGCCGGTTTCGTCCAGTTCGACAAACAAGCCGGCGCGGGTCACGCCGGAAATATGCCCGTCAAAAATCGCCCCAACGCGGTCGGCAAGAAAGTGGGCGATCTACCGGTCGGCTGTTTCGCGCTCGGCTTTCATGGCGCGTCGTTCGGTGGCCGAGATATTTGCTGCCACTTCGGAGAGCGACCGAACATCGGCATCAGAGCCAAGGCCATCAGAGCCCAGCTTGAGTCCACGTATGAGGGATCGATGCACGACCAAATCGGCGTAACGGCGGATCGGCGAGGTGAAATGGGCATAGCGGCGCAAGTTGAGGCCAAAGTGGCCGAAATTTTCCGCCGCATATTCGGCCTGCGCCTGGCTGCGCAACACCACCTCGTTGACCAGCCGCTCGATATCGCGGCCTTTCACACGCTCCAGAATGCGGTTGAACGCCTCCGGGCGCAGTGCCCCGCCTTTAGCAATGGCAATATCGAGCGTTGCCAAAAATTCCCGCAGCGCAACGATCTTCTCCGGCGCCGGCTCATCGTGGACCCGATAGACGAGGGGCACGCGTGCGCGCTCGCAACTTTCGGCGGCGGCGACATTGGCGAGGATCATGAACTCCTCGATCAGCCGGTGCGATTCCAAGCGCGCCGGTAGTACCACGCGATCGACCGTGCCGTCGGATTTGAGCAGGATCTTGCGTTCCGGCAGATCAAGATCGAGCGGGCCGCGTTCGTCGCGCGCGCGGTGCACGGCGCGGTAAGCGGCATAGAGCGGCTCGAGAATGTGTTGGGCAATAGGCTCGGTCAGTTCATCCGGCCGGCCGGAGACCGCAAGCTGCGCCTGTTCATAATGAAGCCGCGCTACGGAGCGCATCAGCACCCGGTGGAAGGTGTGGGAACGCTTGCGGCCGTCGGCGCCAATCACGAGGCGCACAGCAAGCGCCGGGCGGTCTTCTTGCGGCCGCAGCGAGCATAAGTCGTTGGAAATGTGCTCCGGCAGCATCGGCACTACACGATCGGGGAAATAGACCGAATTGCCGCGTTCGGCGGCCGCGCGATCGAGTGCTGAACCTGGCCGCACGTAACAAGCGACGTCGGCAATGGCGACGTTGACGATGTGGCCGCCTTTGTTGCGCGGATCGGGATCGGCTACCGCGTGGACGGCATCGTCGTGGTCTTTGGCGTCTGGGGGATCGATGGTCACGAAGGGGAGGCTGCGCCAATCCTCGCGGCCGTCGAGAGTCGCTGGCCTACTCGCCTCTGCTTCTGCAAGCACGGCATGCGGAAATACGTGCGGAATGCCGTGGGCATGAATGGCGATGAGACTGACTGCGCGCTCGCTCTTCAGCGATCCGAGCCGTTCCACGACAGACGCCGACGGCAAACCGAAGCGGCCGTGCCGCGCCACCTCGACGGCGACCAGATCGCCGTCGGTCGCGCCCGCGGTGTGGTCGCTGGCGATGGTGAGTTCGCGGCCCAGCTGCTTTTTGTCGATTGGCACTAGGCGTCCACCGCCGCCGGGCATTCCCCGAAAAATTCCGAGCGCACGGTGCTTGGCGCGGTCAATCAGTTTGATAACCCGTGCGCTCGTTTCTTCCGGTCCGCTCTGCTCGATGCGGAGGAGCGCGCGGTCGCCGACGCCGGCGGCTGCGCGGCTTTCGCGACGGCTCATCACAATACGGATAACCGGTGCGGCCCCGTGCGCGTCTTCGTCCCATTCCGTCGGCCGCGCCAAAAGTTCGCCATCGCTGTCGCGGCCGACAATGTCGGCAAGCACGACCGAGGGCAATGCGCCGCTGCGATGCAATCGCTTGCGGCGGCGCTCGATGTGACCGTCGTCGGCAAGTTCGCGCAGCATACGTTTGAGTGTCGCGCGATCGGCATTTTTGGCGCCGAAGGCGCGGGCGACCTCGCGCGTCCCGACCTTGCCGGTGCGCTCACGGATAAAAGCGAGAAGCTCTTCGCGCGAGGGGAGGGAAGAGGTGCGTTTCATGGTCGGCTCATCGGCCGTATGCGGCCGCAGCCGTATTTATTCGGCAGCGGGTGGTGACTTTCGGGACGGCTTCCCATTGGCAGATTTTTTTGCGGCCGCGGCCGCTCCGCGTCTTTTCGAGGAAGCCTTTATGTGCCGCGCCGTCCCGGGCGAAGGCCTAGGCGCCTTGCGCGGGCGAGCATGCGGCGCCGGCCCGCGTGCGGATCTGGCGTCGAGCAGCGCAACCGCTTCTGCGAGCGTGATGGTTTCGGGCGTCTTGTCGCGCGGCAGCGTCGCATTGACGCCGTCGTGGCTGACATAGGGCCCATAGCGCCCATTCTTGGCCACGACCGGGCCGCCTTTATCGGGATGGTCGCCCAGGGGCCGGCCGGGATCGGCGCCGAAGCGGCGAAAACGCGGTCCCTTGGCCTTCTTTTCGGCAAGCAGCGTCACCGCACGATTGAGGCCGACGTGAAAGACGTCATCGCCCTCTTCGAGACTGGCGTAGGTCTTGGCGTGTTGCACATAGGGTCCGAAGCGACCGATGCCGGCGCGAATGACTTCGCCATCTTCAGGGTGACGGCCGACATCCCGCGGCAAGGAGAGAAGCGCAAGCGCGCGATCGAGGTCGACCTCCTCGACGACAGTCCCTTTCGGCAGGCCGGCACGCTTAGGCTTTTGGCCCTCGGTCGCCTCGCCGAGCTGGACGTAGGGGCCGAAGCGTCCGCTGCGCAGCGTGACTTCAAGACCGGTATCGGGATCCACACCGAGCTTCTTCGTGCCGATATCCGCAGCGCCATCGGGAGACGATGACAGGGGGCGGATGTAGCGGCATTCCGGATAATTGGAGCAGCCGATGAAGGCGCCGAACCGTGAGAGCTTGAGCGTTAGCCGGCCGTTTTCGCAATTGGGACATTTGCGTGGGTCGCTGCCGTCGGCGCGAGGCGGAAACAGATGCGGCGCCAGCAATTCATCGAGGGCGTCGATCACCTGTGAGATTTTCAGATCTTTGGTTTCATCGATTGCGCCGATGAAGTCGCGCCAGAAGTCGCGCAGCACGTCGCGCCATGCCACCTCGTTGTTGGAAATGAGATCGAGTTGTTCCTCAAGACCCGCGGTAAAATCATATTCGACGTACTTGGCGAAAAAGCTTTCCAGGAAAGCAACGACGATTCGACCGCGGTCCTCGGGATAGAGCCGTTTCTTGTCGAGCCGCACATATTTGCGGTCCTTTAAGACCTGCAGAATCGAGGCGTAGGTCGAGGGGCGGCCAATTCCGAGCTCTTCCAGCCGTTTCACCAGCGAAGCTTCCGAGTAGCGCGGCGGCGGCTCAGTGAAGTGCTGGGTTGCGGCAATCGAGCGTTTCGTCAGCCGCTCGCCGGCGCTCATTTCAGGCAGCCGACGCGTCTCTTCATCGTCGCCGTCCTCGTCGCGGCCTTCCTGATAGACGGTAAGAAATCCGTCGAACTTCACTACGGTGCCGGCGGCGCGCAGTTCGAGCAGGCGCGCGGCGACCTTCGCGGTGATGTCGACGGTGGTCCGCTCCAGTTCGGCCGATTCCATCTGGCTCGCAACGGTGCGCAGCCAGATCAGCTCGTAGAGCCTGGCCTGATCGGCATCAAGGAAGCGCTTGACCTCGGCGGGCTTGCGGCCGGGATCGGTCGGTCGGATGGCTTCGTGCGCCTCTTGCGCATTCTTCGCCTTGGTCTCGTAGCGGCGCGGCGCCGACGGCACATACTCGCGGCCGTATTCGTTGTCGATCAGACCGCGTATGGCGGCAATGGCCTCGCCAGCGATCTGCACGCCGTCGGTTCGCATATAAGTGATCAGGCCGATGGTTTCGCCGCCGACGTCGATGCCTTCGTAGAGCCGCTGCGCGACGCGCATGGTGTGGGCGGGGGCAAAGCCGAGCTTTCGGCTCGCCTCCTGCTGCAGCGTCGACGTTGTGAACGGCGGCTGCGGGTGGCGTCTGACCGGTTTTGCTTCCACCGCCGCAACGCGGAACGAAGCATCTTCGAGTGCTCGTTTGAAAGCTTCGGCCTCCGCCCCCGAGCCGATGTCGAGCCGCTGAAGCTTTTTGCCGTCGGCACCCACGAGCCGAGCGTCAAAGGTTTCCTGGCGCGGTGTCGCCAACGTAGCGACCAAAGACCAATATTCGCGGCGAACGAATTTCTCGATTTCCAGTTCGCGGTCGCAGACAAGACGCAAAGCCACGGACTGAACGCGTCCCGCCGAACGCGCCCCGGGAAGTTTTCGCCACAGCACGGGGGAAAGGGTAAACCCGACCAAATAGTCGAGTGCACGGCGCGCGAGATAGGCGTCGACCAAAGCTTGGTCGATGCGCCGCGGGTGCGCCATCGCCTCGCTCACCGCCTGCTTGGTGATGGCATTGAACACCACCCGGTCGATCGGCTGGCCGTTGAGCGCCTTCTTTTGCTTGAGGACTTCGAGCACGTGCCAGGAAATGGCTTCGCCTTCCCGGTCAGGGTCGGTGGCCAGAATGAGCCGGTCGGCTTGCTTGGCGGCGCGGGCGATATCGTTGAGCCGTTTTTGCGCCTTGGCATCAACCTCCCAGATCATGCGGAAATTGGCGTCCGGATCGACCGAGCCACTCTTCGCCGGCAGGTCGCGCACGTGTCCGAAAGAGGCCAAAACCTCGTAGCCACGGCCGAGATACTTGTTGATTGTTTTCGCCTTGGCTGGCGATTCCACTACGACGAGGTTCATCTATCTCACTGATTTAAATGTACTTTTGGCGGATTTTGGTGTTTTTCGCCGGTTCCCGGCCGCCGGAACATGGGTAATGCCATCTCGCCTGTCAAATCGTTACCGCCCCCACGATCGGACTAAAAACCGGAAAAAGGGGGCGAAAAGGCAAGCAAAAGGCAGCGAACTTCTGCGCGCAAAACGGAAAAATCCGTGCGGCCTGTTCTCTCTATGATTGCAATAATCGTAATACCTATCTAAAAGCGTGTGTGCGGGCCGGTCGGGACCCGACCCCTCACCAGCGCTGGAAGAGCCTATGAGAGGAAGGGATGGTGGCACGCCAAACGGGCTTCCGGACGCTGCCCACTATATCGCCTCGCTCACGCAGGAATTGGCGGAGCTCGCGAAGAGCTACGAATTAGAAGCGCTCGCGTACATTCTCGATATGGCGCGACTGGAGGCCGATCAAATCAGCAAACGCGGACATGGCTCCAACGGCAGCTAAGATAGCGAGACCAGGCCGCCGCCATGTCGCTCCAAGCGCCCGGCGATTTCGAGCTCCAGCAGCACCATGCGCACGACCGCTGGCGAGCTTTTTGAGAGCCTTATCAAGTCATCGATTTGCACAGGAGCCGGACCAAGCAATCCGACAACGCGCGCGCGCTCGTCAGGCGCCGGTTCGACTGTTTCAAGAGCGGTTGCTTCGGGTGGAGTAGGTGGCGGCTCGCGTGCAGGCATCTCTTTCTGTTCAATGATCGGCCGCAAGACGGAAATGATGTCCGCAGTCTCGGTCACCGGCGTCGCCCCTTGTTTGATGAGACCGTTTGTCCCTTCAGCGCGCGGGTCAAGGGGCGAGCCCGGCACGGCAAAGACCTCGCGCCCTTGTTCGAGTGCAAAGCGGGCAGTGATAAGCGACCCCGAACGCTTCGCGGCTTCAACGATGACGACGCCCAAGGAAAGGCCGGAAATCAACCGATTACGACGCGGAAAATCGCGACCGCGCGGTTCCCAGCCGAAAGGCATTTCCGAGAGCGCGGCGCCCGAAGGAAGAATGGCCTCAAGCAGGTCAGCGTGCTCGGGAGGGTAAAGGCGGTCGTGGCCGCCGGCCAACACAGCCACGGTTCCGGTAGCGAGGCTGGCATGATGGGCGGCGGCATCGATTCCGCGCGCAAGGCCGGACGTCACCGCAAAGCCGGCTTCGCCAAGTTCGCGAGCAATTTGCTGCGTGAACTTCAATCCGGCGCCCGATGCATTGCGCGAGCCGACGATTGCGACCATCGGCAGGGCAAGCACGGCGGCATGGCCGCGCACGCCAATCAGCGGCGGCGCATCGTCGATCATCTGCAGCCGGGCCGGATAAGCGGCCTCGCCAAGGGCAAGGAACTCCACCCCGAGCTTGGTGGCGGCCGCCATTTCGCGCTCGGCGTCCGCCTGACTGCAGATTTTCATTGCCGTTTGGGCGCCGCCGCGGCGCGCAAGCGAGGGCAGCGCGGCCAAGGCTGCTCGAGCGCCGCCGAAATGATTGATCAAGGCGCGAAACGTGCGCGGACCGACGTTTTGGCTGCGAATAAGGCGAAGCCAATCGAGCCGCTGCTCGTCGGTCAATTGGACGCTGTTTTTTCCTTCGTCCACAGCACAAATGCCCCCATACGCCTGTCGCCATGCCCTCGTGGACCCAACCCTAAACCCTGGAGGGTCAGCGTCGCCAGTTGCAATCGGGCGGTCAAACCAGCACAGTAGAGCAGGGTGGAAGTCCCGCGCGAGGGGCGCGCCGTGGCAAGCCGCATATTCCGGATCGTGCTGATCAAGCCGTCGCATTACGATGCCGACGGCTACGTCATTCAATGGTGGCGCTCGACCATCCCCTCGAACAGCCTTGCCAGTCTCTATGGGCTCTTTGCGGAGTGCGCGCGCGATCGGGTGCTCGGCCCCGATGTCGATATCGAGATCGAAGCCTACGACGAATGCAACACCGTCATCGACGCGGCTTCGATCGCAAAGCGCATAAGGCCGCAAACCGGCGTGGTTGCGCTGATCGGCGTTCAATCCAATCAGTTTCCGCGTGCGCTCGATCTCGGCCGAAAATTTCGCGCATGCGATATCCCGGTGATCATTGGCGGCTTTCACGTCAGTGGCTGTCTCGCCATGTTGCCCACTTTGCCGCCCGATCTTAAGGAAGCGCTTGACCTCGGCATTCACCTTTTTGCGGGCGAGGGCGAAGGCCGCTTGCCCGCGCTGTTACGCGATATAGCGGCGGAAACGGCCAAACCGACCTACAATTATGTCAACGACTTGCCGGACTTGGCGGCGGCGGTTTACCCGATCCTTCCGCGCGACGTCATAACCCGGGTCGCCGGCCATTATTCGAGTTTCGACGCCGGCCGCGGCTGTCCGTTCCAGTGCAGCTTTTGCACCATCATCAACGTGCAGGGCCGCAAGTCGCGCTATCGCACCGCCGACGACGTGGAAGCGATTGTGCGCGCCAATGCGGCGCGCAACGTCACCCGATTTTTCATCACGGACGACAATTTTGCCCGCAACCGCAATTGGGAGCCTATTCTCGATCGGCTGATCCAATTGCGCGAAGGCGAAGGTTTCAAGATCCGGCTGATGCTGCAGGTCGACACG
>Ga0187781_10002003_pt1 | contig 15528 bp, 16 predicted proteins | sample 0715_SJ02_MP02_2_FD_132447 | JGI IMG/M metagenome (GOLD analysis project Ga0187781, IMG submission 132447) | Tropical peat soil microbial communities from peatlands in Department of Meta, Colombia - 0715_SJ02_MP02_20_MG | ecosystem: Environmental > Terrestrial > Soil > Wetlands > Peat | place...
CGGTGCCGTCGAGGATCAGGTCGTATCGCTCGAACAGGTTGACGGCGTTGTGCGATTCCAGTCGAACCTCGTGGAGGCACACGTTCACCAGCGGGTTGACTTCCGCGATCGAGTCGCGGGCCGACTGCGCTTTGGATCGGCCGATGTCGGACACCCCGTGGATGATCTGGCGTTGCAGGTTGGATTCGTCGACGACGTCGAAGTCGACGATGCCGATCGTGCCGACACCCGCCGCGGCGAGGTAAAGCAGTGCCGGTGCGCCGAGGCCTCCGGCGCCGATAACCAGCACTCGAGCGTTTTTGAGCCGCTTCTGCCCCTCGACACCCAGGTCGGGAATGATCAGATGCCGGCTGTAGCGGGCAACCTCGTCCCGTGTCAGCTCAGCAGCAGGCTCAACAAGCGGTGGCAACGACGTCGACACCGATATCGCCTCAATTCGTCAGTGGAGTTGGCATTCCGCGCACGTCAGCCACATCCATCACAGCAGCTGTCGCGAGCAACGGCAAACAACTGCCGTTGCTGCCCGCCTCCTCAGCGCGCCGCTCCACGGCGCGCATCGTCACCGGGCTAGGCGATCGGGTAAGGCCAGGGATTGAACCGGCAGGTATTGCCGTCGGGCTTGACCCACTCCGGGTCGAACTTCGCGGCGTCGTCGTTGGACGTCGAAAACGTCTGCTGCATCATGATCGGTGCCAGACCGCCCTGCTTGTCGCAGGGCTCGTGGCGCAGATAGCCGATGGCGTGGCCGACCTCGTGGTTGATCAAATATTGCCGGTACGATCCGACGTCGCCCTCAAAGGGCACCGCACCGCGCACCCAACGTGCCTCGTTGATTAAGACCCGGGGTTGCGCCTCGGCTCCGTAGGACGGGTTGTAGCAGGACGTCTCCAGCGGGAACTCGTAGCCGCAGCCTTCCCGCACCGTCATCGGGGAGCTCAGTGAGACGCGGATATCGGGTTTGCTCTTGTCGGCCGCGTCGATCCTGACGAACGCGAACTGCGGGTTGTGTGTCCAGCTCTTGGGGTTGGCCAGCGTTTGGTCGACCATCCCGGCGAATGCGTCGTCGCCGCCGAACACGGTGGGATCAACGCCGTTTTCGACTTCGACGGTGTATTTGAAGACTTTGACGGTGCCCTGGCCGATCTGCGGCGTCCTGCCCGGAACGATCTGCCATGTCTTGTCGCCGGCTTCGGTGAACGGACCGCCGTTGGGCAGCATCCCGGTGGGCAGGTTGGCGTCGAACTGAGTCAGGCCGCGCGGCGGTGCGTCGATGATCGACGTGCCCACCGCACCGATTTTCGGCGGGCCCTGGACGGGCTCTCCCGAGGCCGGTGCGGGCGTGCTGGTCCCCGTCACGGTCTGGTAGACCACCACCGCGGTGAGGGCAATCAATGCTGGCAGCGCATACGCGCGCCAGCCGTAGGTGGATACAAAGCGTCCCAGCCAGCTCTGCTTTCGCCAGCGGCTGTTATCCCGATTTGACCGGACCCGCCCTGAGCCCCACGCAAGAGGATCCCGCTGTGCGCGCAGCGGTTCTCGCCAGTCGTCGCGGAGCACCGGTACCCAGTTACCCCCGCCCCGATCCGGGTCGTGAGTCACTTCCCAAGGATGGCACAACCGTCGCTAGCTGGGACTCTCGGCGCGCCCGCCGGTAACGCTAACACGTCGATCTGCCGACATTCGGGGCATGGATGGCGATCCGGAAAGCGAGCGGGTAGTAGTGTCGTTGCGGTTAGCCAGGTAACGCTACACCGGCGCTACGACACCCAGATTGAGGACTTGATGAGCGATCTCGCCAACGCCGCCGAAGGGGGTGCGGTCAAACTGGGCGGTAGCAATCGGCCGGCGGACACGCGCGGCCGCACCTCCCCGCGGCGCGGCAACCGGCTGCCCCGTGACGAGCGTCGCGGCCAATTGCTCGTCGCAGCCAGCGAAATTTTTGTGGACCGGGGCTACCACGCCGCCGGCATGGACGAGATCGCCGAACGGGCCGGAGTCAGCAAACCCGTTCTTTACCAGCACTTTTCCAGCAAGCTGGAGTTGTATCTGGCGGTCCTGCAGCGACACGTCGAGAATCTGGTGTCCGGCGTGCGGCAGGCCTTGCGCACCACCACCGACAACCGGCAACGATTGCGCTCGGCGGTCCAGGCGTTCTTCGATTTCATCGAGCACGACGGCCAGGGCTACCGGTTGATCTTCGAGAACGACTACGTCACCGAGCCCCAGGTCGCCGCGCAGGTGCGGGTGGCCACCGAATCGTGCATCGACGCGGTTTTCGACCTGATCAGCGCCGACTCCGGGTTAGACCCGCATCGCGCCCGGATGATCGCGGTGGCCTTGGTCGCACTTAGCGTCGACTGCGCCAGGTACTGGCTGGACACCGATCGGCCGATCTCGAAGGAAGACGCCGTGGACGGCACCGTGCAGTTCGCCTGGGGCGGGCTGTCACACGTGCCGCTCACCCGTTCCTAGCTGCGCTGCTACCCAGTCCGAAACCGACCCGGCGCGCGTCTGCGACACCGATTTCGACGTAGGCGATCTTGGCGGCGTTGACCATGAAGCGGCGGCCCTTCTCGTCGGTCAGGCTCAGCACGCTGGAATCCTTGCCCAGTGCGATGTTGACCAATTCTTCGACTTCACCGGGCGTTTGCGCACTAGTGAAGACCAACTCGCGCGGGCTGTCCGTGATACCGATCTTGACCTCCACGTCGGCCCCTTCCCGTTCTTCCCTGGCAGTCGTTGGAAATCGTTCTCCAGCAAGCAGGCTAGTGGACCGCCCGGTGACGATGCAGACCGTGTAGCGCTCTGCGGTGGGGACACGCACCCTCGCCGCTGTGCGGCTGGGGTACCCCCACTCGCTTGCGGGGGAGGGCCGAGCAGGCCGACCTGCTACCGGGCGCTGCAAGCCAGTCGCCGCCAGGGCTTACGTGTGCGGGTAAGCCCCGCGGCCGTTGGCAAATTGTGACCTGACACGCGAGCGCCGCGGCCTCCGGCTATCCGCTGCATCGTTAACATCTGCACCATCAGCACCATGAATTACTTGGATAGCGATATCCAGGACTACCCAGATGACGACGTCGACGACTTCTACGCCGACGACGATGACTTGCTTGCGCCCATCGATCAGCGCTGGCGTCCGGTCGCCGCAATCGCCGGTATCGTCTTCGTGCTGGCGCTGATCGCCACGGTCGTGATACTCAACGGCGGCGACAGCGCTTCGACTTCGGCGACGGTGGTGGTGGTGCCACCGACTCGCAGCGTGACCCCCTCACCGCGGCTGAGCCCTCCGACGGGCCCACCCGCCTCGTCGCTACCTCCCGAGACGGTGACCACCGTGACACCGCCGCCGAAATTTAGCCCAACGCCCACCGCAGCCCCCACCAACGCGCCGACGGCGGTCCCGCCGCCGGCGGCTGTCCCCTCGGTACCACCGGACGTGGCTGCCCGCACCTTCGTCTATCGGGTGACCGGGACCAAGCAGCTCTTCGACCTGGTGACCGTTGTCTACACCGACGCTCAGGGCGCGCCCCAGACGGACTTCAACGTGTCACTGCCGTGGTCGAGGACGGTGGTGATGAACCCCGGAGCGCACATAAGGTCAGTCGTTGCGACAAGCCTGACCGGTCATCTCAACTGCTCGATCACCGACGGCGCGGGTCAGCCCGTTGCGATGTCGACCAGTAACGCGATGATCGCGACCTGCACCCGCTAGCTGGCCGTCCCCCTAGGCCAAGCCCAGTTCACGCATTCGCTCGTCGTGCGTGCGCTGAAGCCGGTCGAAGAACCCCGCCAGCTGCGTCAGCCCTTCCGTCCGAGACACCACCAGGTCGACCAGCTCATCGTGTTCGGCCAACACGTACTGGGCCTGCGTAATCGCTTCACCGAGCAGACGACGCGACCACAAGGCCAGCCGGCTGCGCTGTTTGCCGCTCTTGGTCACCGCAGCGCGCACCTCGGCGACGACGAACTGGGAGTGCCCGGTCTGCGACATCGTCGCGCGCACCACGTCGGCAACCTCGTCGGGCAACTCGTCGGCGATCTGCAGATAGAAGTCGGCGGCCAGCGCATCGCCGACATAGGCCTTGACCAGCGCCTCCAGCCAGGTGCTCGGCGTGGTCAGCCGGTGGTAGCCGTCGAGCGCGGAGGCGTACCTCGAAATCGTCGGCACCACGTCGACACCGCGGCTCTCCAGGGCGTCGCGCAGCAGCTCGTAGTGCCCCATCTCGGCCGCCGCCATGCTGGCCATCGAAATCCGGCCCCGCAGATCCGGCGCCATCTTGGCCTCTTCGGTGAGCCGGTAGAACGCCGCGACCTCGCCGTAGGCCAACACCGCGAACAATTCGTTGACGCCGGGATGGTCCGCCGGTACTCGGGGCGAAGGCGGATTGGACAACTCGTCGGCGCCCGAAAGCGAGGTCATGCCAACACTGTAGGCGCCGTCGCTGGCGACCCGCTGCACCCGGCTTCGCCGCGCTGGCGATCACCACGAGGCCGCCGACCGGACCGCAATCCCCGGTCGCGATGGCCTAACAGCTATGATGTACGGAGGTATTGGCTGTAGATCATTACGGCCGCTACCGGCGAAATGTGCGTGCACGCAGTTGGCCCGCCTAGAGAGCGCAGGGCCCGCGAATCGGCAACGTATTCGACAGTCAACTGGTGCGCGCGTGACCGCAACGATTGACTAACCGAATACGACACCGAAAGGCATCGCGTTTCACGCATGACCCCGCTAATCACACCCACCCGAACCACATCCGAATCCACCTTTGCCGAACTCGGCGTCCGCGATGAAATAGTGCAGGCACTGACTGAGGAAGGCATCAAGCGTCCCTTTGCTATCCAAGAACTCACATTGCCGCTCGCGCTAGCCGGCGACGACCTGATCGGCCAGGCGCGCACCGGAATGGGCAAAACCTTCGCATTCGGGGTGCCGCTGCTGCAGCGGCTCACCACCTCTGGCGCGCAACGCCCCCTCACCGGCATTCCGCGGGCGCTCATCGTGGTACCCACTCGCGAGCTCTGCCTGCAGGTGTCGGGTGACCTGGCCACCGCCGCCAAGTACCTGACCACCGACGACGACCGACGGCTGTCGGTGGTCTCAATCTACGGCGGCCGGCCCTACGAGCCGCAGATCGAAGCGCTGCGCGCCGGCGCCGACGTCGTGGTGGGTACCCCCGGCCGTTTGCTCGACCTGGCCCAGCAGGGGCACCTGCAGTTGGGTGGTCTGTCGGTGCTGGTGCTCGACGAGGCCGACGAGATGCTCGACCTCGGCTTCCTGCCCGACATCGAACGCATCTTGCGCCAAATCCCCGACAAGCGGCAGTCGATGCTGTTCTCGGCGACGATGCCGGATCCGATCATCACGCTGGCCCGCACGTTCATGAACCAGCCCACCCACATCCGGGCGGAGGCGCCGCACTCCTCGGCGGTGCACGACCTCACCAAGCAGTACGTCTACCGCGCCCACGCGCTGGACAAGGTCGAACTGGTCAGCAGGGTGCTGCAGGCCCGTGGACGCGGCGCCACCATGATCTTCACCCGGACGAAGCGCACCGCTCAGAAGGTCGCCGACGAGTTGGCCGAACGGGGTTTCGCCGTCGGCGCCGTGCATGGCGATCTGGGGCAGGTGGCCCGGGAGAAGGCGCTGAAAGCGTTTCGTACCGGCGGTATCGACGTTTTGGTGGCGACCGATGTGGCCGCCCGCGGGATCGACGTTGACGACGTCACGCACGTCATCAACTACCAGATCCCCGAGGACGAACAGGCCTACGTGCACCGGATCGGCCGCACCGGCCGTGCCGGCAAAACCGGGGTCGCGGTCACGCTGGTGGACTGGGACGAGCTGGCCCGCTGGGCGATGATCGACAAGGCGCTTGGCCTGGGCTGCCCGGAGCCGGCCGAGACCTACTCCAGTTCGCCGCATCTGTACGCCGAACTCGACATCCCGACCGAGGCCCGCGGCACGGTCGGTGCACCGCGCAAATCCCAGGCCAAACGCGCCAATTCGGCTGAGCGCGACGGCGACCGATCCGGCTCGCGCCAGCGCAATAACACCCGACAGCGGCAGCGCACCCGCGGAGGCAAGCCGGAGACAGGCCACCCGGCCACGGGCGGTGCCATCAACGGTGAGACAGCGGCTTCACCGGCTTCGACGTCGGCAACGTCGTCGGGGGGCACCGCGACCGCGAACGCCAATGCCGGCGCACATAGCGGGCGCCGTCGCCGTCGGCGCCCCCGCAAGTCTGCGGGTGTGGCCGCGAATGCCAACTGAACCGGTGTCGCCTGCCGCCTGATGGTCAGACCGGAACGCCGCACCAAAGCCGACGTAATGGCCGCGGCAGCGATTGCGGCGGTGGTCGCCGTGGCTGCGGCGTTGATCTGGTGGACCAGCGATGCCCGGGCCACGATCAGCCGGCCCGCGGTGGTACCCGCGCCCAGCCCGAAGCCGGCCCGCGAGGTGCCGGCTTCGCTGAAGCAGCTCTGGACCGCCCTTAACGCGCCGACCGACCAACCTGTCGCGGTTGGCGGGACCGTCGTCACCGCCGACGGCCGTACCGTCCAAGGGCGTGATCCGGTCACCGGCCAGGTGCGGTGGAGCTACTCACGCGACAGCGATCTGTGCGGGGTCTCCTGGGTCTACCGCTACGCGGTCGCGGTCTACCGCGACGACCGGGGCTGCGGCCAGGTCAGCACGATCGACGGGTCCACCGGTAGCCGCGGGCCCGCCCGCACCAGCTACGCCGACCGCCGTGTCAACCTGTCCTCCGACGGCACCACGGTGTTGTCGGCTGGCGACACCAGGCTGGAACTGTGGCGCTCCGACATGGTCCGGATGCTGTCCTACGGCGAGATCGACGCCCGGATCAAGCCGTCTTCGAAGGGACTGCACACCGGATGCCGATTGGTTTCGGCGGCGGCCAGTTCGGCGGCCGTCTCGGTGCTCGGGGCGTGTGGCAGCCAGGCGGATCTGCGGCTCACCCTGCTGCGCCCAAGCAAGGAAGAAGACGAACCGGAGCAGCGCGATGTGCCCGAGCCGGGGATCGGCGTGGGTTCCGGTGCCCGGGTGCTGACGGTGGCCGAGACCAGGACCCTCATCTACCTACCGGCACCACAGCCTAGAGTCGATGTGGTCGACGAGAGCGGCACGACCGTGGCCAGCACGCTGATGCCCAAGCCGCCGTCGACGTCGAGCGTGGTATCGCGGCCCGGCAACCTGGTGACGTGGTGGACCGGTGACACGGTGATGGTGTTCGACGGGGCAACCCTGACCTATCGCTATTCCATTGCGCCTGCAGGGTCTTCCGTTCCGGTGGGGCCCGCGACGATGATGGCCGGCAAGTTGCTCGTCCCCGTCAGCGGCGGCATCGCTGTTTGCGATCCTGTCACCGGCGACAGCGAAGGCTACCTGCCGGTGACCCGGCCGCCGGGCAGTTCGGCGGTGATCCCCGCAGTTTCGGGTTCGCAGGTGCTCGAGCAGCGCGGGAACACGCTCGTCGCGCTCGGCTGACTCAGGCGTCGATGGTGAACGTCGGCAGTGCTTTACCCGACTTCCAGTGTTTGAGCAGCGTCTCCGCCAACTCTCGGTACGCGGATGCGCCTTTGTTCTTGCGCGCGGCCATCACCGACGAGCCAGACGCGCTGGCTTCGGCGAACCGCACCGTGCGCGGAATGGGTGGCGCCAGCACCGGCAGGTCGTAGCGGTCGGCGACATCGAGCAGCACGTCGCGGGTGTGGGTTGTGCGCGGGTCATACAGCGTCGGCAGCGCGCCGAGTAACCGTAGGCCCGGATTGGTGATCTGCTGGACATCGGCGATCGTGCGCAGGAACTGGCCGACGCCGCGATGCGCCAATGTCTCGCACTGCAACGGCACGATGACCTCGTCGGCGGCCGTCAGCCCGTTGAGGGTGAGCACACCCAGTGACGGCGGGCAGTCGATGACGACAATGTCGAACCGGTCGCCGAGCTTCCCCAGCGCGCGTTTGAGCGCGTACTCGCGGCCGGCCCGCATCAGCAGCATCGCTTCGGCGCCAGCCAGGTCGATGTTGGCCGGCAGCAGCGTCATCCCCTCCGGGGTGTCGACCAGGGCGACGTCCAGCTCCACCTCACCGAGCAACACGTCATGCACCGACACCGCCAACTTGTCCGGGTCTTGGCCGAGCGAGAAAGTCAGACAGCCCTGCGGGTCCAGATCGACCAGCAGCACCCGTCGTCCCGCGTCTACCATCGCCGCACCCAACGAGGCCACCGTCGTCGTTTTGGCCACCCCGCCCTTCTGGTTGGCCACTGCCAGCACTCGGGTGTTAGTCACAAGGGCCGCTCCTCCTCATCGCTTCGCTCTGCATCTTCCCCGCGCGGTCGCAAGCGCCCCGCCCTCTCCCACGCAAGCGGGTGGTACGCCTACATCGCTTCGTGCGGTCACAGTGCCCATCCTGGCATGTTCGCCCGCGGTCCGCTTCGGCCGACGGGCCGAGCATGCCGTCGGGCAGAATCTCTCAGCATGGGGTTGCACAACCACCGACTTGTATTGCTCCGCCACGGCGAGACCGAGTGGTCAAAATCCGGCCGGCACACCGGCCGCACCGACATCGAACTGACCGATACCGGCCGAGTCCAGGCCGAGCTTGCCGGGCGTGTTCTGCGTGAACTGAAACTCGCTGACCCGCTTGTGATCAGCAGCCCGCGTATACGTGCCCTGACCACAGCCAAGTTGGCCGGGCTCGCCGTGGACGAGGTGTCTCCCCTGCTCGCCGAATGGGATTACGGTTCCTACGAGGGGTTGACGACCCTTCAGATCCGGGAATCGGTTCCTGATTGGCTGATCTGGACGCACGGTTGCCCCGGCGGCGAGAGTGTGGCTCAAGTCAGCGACCGCGCCGATCGGGCCGTCGCACTGGCGTTGGAACACATGACCTCGCGCGACGTATTGTTCGTGGGCCACAGCCACTTTTCCCGTTCGGTGATCACGCGCTGGGTCGAGCTGCCGCTCATCGAGGGCAGCCGCTTTTGGATGCTCGCCGGCTCGATCGCCGTCTGCGGGTTCGAGCATGGCGTGCGACAGCTCGCTGCGCTCGGATTGACCGGCCTCCCGCAGGCGATCGCACCCGGGTGAGCACCACCGAACCACCGTTCGTCCTCTGCGGGCCGACACAAACTCTGGTTGCTGACGGAGTAAAGCGACGCTACTGCAACCTGGGAGCCGCACAGGCGGCACTGCGTTCGGGCTCAGCTCGAATAGTATTGGGCGCGTTAGCTTTTGACGCTAACGGTCCCGCCGCGTTGATGGTGCCGCGTTCCGTGCGGCGCACGGCTGGACTACCCGACTGGCCGACGGATCCGCTGCCGCCAGTGCAGGTGGCAGGCGCGCTTCCCGCGCCCGAAGAGCACCGCGCCCGGGTTCAGCGTGCACGCGATCGGCTGACCGCTCCAGACAGCACTCTGCAGAAGGTGGTGCTGGCTCGCGCGTTGCGGCTGGCCGCCGAAGCTCCGCTGGATGCCAGGGTCATCCTGCGCCGGCTGGTCGCGCAGGATCCTGCTGCCTACGGTTATCTGGTCGATCTGTCGGCGGCGGGCGGTGAGTATTCGGGCATGGCCTTGGTGGGTGCCAGTCCGGAGCTACTGGTTGCGCGCGACGGCGACCGGGTGACGTGTCGGCCCTTCGCCGGTTCCGCACCACGTGCCGCCGACCCCGGGCTCGACGCCGCTGCCGGCGCCGCACTGGCCGCGTCTGCCAAGGATCGCCACGAGCACCAATTGGTCATCGATACCATGGCCGACGCCCTGCGTCCGTTGTGCCGTGAGTTGACCATCGCGCCGACCCCGGAGCTGAGCCGCACCGCGGCGCTCTGGCATCTCAGCACACCGATCACCGGGCGACTGCGCGACACCTCCACGACCGCAATGGATTTGACGTTGGCGCTGCACCCCACCCCCGCGGTCGGCGGTGTGCCGGCCGCCGCAGCAGCCGAACTGATCAATACACTCGAAGGTGATCGCGGCTTCTACGCCGGTGCTGTCGGCTGGTGCGACGCGCACGGTGACGGGTGGTGGGTGGTGTCCATCCGCTGCGCGCAGCTAGCCGCCGACCGCCGTACCGCACTCGCCCACGCCGGCGGCGGGATCGTCGCCGAATCCGATCCCGATGACGAAGTCGCCGAGACCACAAGCAAATTCGTCACTATTTTGACGGCGCTGGGAGTTGATCCATGACCGCGCATATCCGCCGCGCCATTCCTGCCGATGCCGCTGCGATCACTGCAATGATCCATGAACTGGCCCGCTTCGAACACGGGGCCGACCAATGCACCGTGATCGAGAAGCAAATCAGCACAGCACTTTTCGACGAACCCACGACGTTACGAGGGCACGTCGCCGAGGTAGACGGCGAAGTCGCTGCGATGGCGCTGTGGTTTCTCAACTTCTCGACCTGGGACGGCGTCGCGGGCGTGTACCTCGAGGACCTGTACGTGCGTCCACGATTTCGCCGTCTCGGGCTGGCCCGTCGACTGCTGACCGCGCTGGCCGGGGAATGCGTGGACAACGGCTACACCCGGCTGGCCTGGGCGGTGCTGAACTGGAACACCGATGCGATCGCCCTGTATGAAGCCGTCGGCGCTCAGCCGCAGAGCGAGTGGACCACCTATCGGGTGTGCGGCCCGGAGTTGGTGGAGCTGGCCGGTCCCCGCTGATCGCCGCCGGAAACCCAGCGCACGGCGGGCGGACTGAACAGCAACGCCAACGCGGTCAGCGCCACGATGCCCACCGGGATTCCGACCAGCGCCCGATGAGAGCCCACGGCGAGGTACCACGCGACGGGCAGCAGCAACAGCTCGGCGAACACCGCGAGCCCGCGACCCCAGCGCCTGCCGACCAGCAATGCGCCACCGGCGGCCAGAACAGCCCCACCGACCAGAGCGAACCACGCTGCAGTGCCGAAGCCGTTGACCACCCGCTGGTCTACGCCCGCGAGCCCCCGAAACAGCAGAACCGCAGCCACGACCAACCCCGTCACGCCCTGCACAGCAACGATCAGTCCCGCGCCACGCACACTGGCCGGGGGACGCGCGCTCACAGCGCCAGCCTAACCACCGGGCTGAACCCGATGGCCGCTTCTCCTCGGGCCGCGACGCGGCCCGCGGAGTCGCCGCTCCCGTAGGCTTTGGCGTCATGCGCGCCGTGCTGATCGTCAACCCGACTGCGACTTCGACCACCACGGCGGGGCGCGACCTGCTGGCGCACGCACTGAAGAGCCGCCTGGAACTGACCGTCGAGCACACCCGACACCGCGGCCACGCCGGGGAAATCGCGCAGGCTGCTGCCAAGGACGGGGCTGATCTCGTCGTCGTGCACGGCGGCGACGGCACGGTCAGCAACGTGGTCAACGGCCTGCTTGGCCGCCCCAGTGAGTTGCCCACCGGGCAAGTCCCGGCGCTGGCGATAGTCCCGGGCGGCTCGGCGAACGTGACGGCGCGGTCGCTGGGCATCCCGCCAGGCCCGGTCGACGCCACCAACCAGCTCATCTGGCTGCTCGACAGGTACGGCCAGGAAAAGAAGTGGCGCCGGATCGGGCTGATCGACTGCGGCGAGCAGTGGGCGGTGCTGAACGCCGGTATGGGGGTCGACGCCGAGGCGGTGGCCAAAGTGGAAGCCCAACGGGAAAAGGGCGTCAAAGTCACGCCAGTGCGCTACATCCGCGCGGCGGTACGCGCCACAGTGGCCTACTCCCGTCGCGAACCGAGGCTGACCGTGGAGCTGCCCGGGCGCGAGCCGATCTCGGGGGTTCACTTCGTCTTCGTGTCCAACTCCAGCCCATGGACCTACGCCAACGACCGGCCGATGTGCACCAACCCCGGCACCACCTTCGAGTCAGGGCTGGGGGTGTTCGGCGTCACCCGCTTGAAGGTGCTACCCAGCCTGAGACTGGTCGGGCAGATGTTCTCCAAGCAGCCGAAGATCGAGGGCAACCAGGTCGTCCGCGACGACGATGCGGCCTGCGTGCGGGTTAGCTGCACCGGCGATCCGATGGCCAGTCAGTTCGACGGGGACTACCTGGGCGTGCGGGAGCAGATGACGTTCCGGGCGGTTCCCAACGCGCTGGACGTCGTCGCGCCGCCCACCAAAATCAAGCTCTGACCTGCGGTAATCGTCTGGTCAACGCCAATGGGGCTGGGCAAATTGGCGGCGAGTGTAGTACAAACGATTAAGGGATTTGGTAACAGATCGCCAAAGTGAGATTGTCCACGGACCAACGAGTGCTATTGACATCTGTTGAGCCTGTGAAACGATCGAACGATCGCATGCAACGGTACGGAAACATTTCCGGTACCTACGTTGTGCCTGCGTTACAGCCGAAGAAAAATACTCGTGCGCCCTGCTGCGCACACAGTGAGGAGTAACGACGTATGGATTGGCGCCACAACGCGGTGTGTCGCGATGAGGACCCGGAGCTGTTCTTCCCCGTCGGGAACAGCGGACCGGCGCTCGCGCAGATCGCTGACGCGAAACTGGTCTGTAACCGCTGTCCGGTGACCACCGAGTGCCTCTCCTGGGCGCTGAACACCGGACAGGACTCCGGCGTGTGGGGCGGAATGAGCGAAGACGAGCGACGCGCACTGAAGCGTCGCAACGCCCGGACGAAGGCCCGCAGCGGAGTCTGACCCGGGTTTAAGCCGCGTCAACGGTGCGGCCCCGACCGAGTGTCGGGGCCGCGCCGTTGTGTGCGGCACTAATGCGCGGCCCGGACGCGACGACCGATCGGGACGCGTAGCACCACATCGGTTCCGCCTTCGGGGGCGTTGTGCATGTCCAGCGAGCCGCCCAGTTCGGCGGATACCAGTGTCCGCACGATCTGCAGACCCAACCGGTCGGACTTCTCGACGCTGAACCCATCGGGTAGACCGCGGCCGTTGTCGTGGACCACCACGTCGAGCCAACGCGCCGACCGCTCCGCACGAATCGTCACCGAGCCGCCCCCGGCTGCGGGCTCCCGTGCTGCGGGGTCAAACGCATGCTCGATGGCGTTTTGCACGAGTTCGGTGATCACCATGATCAGCGCCGTCGCGCGATCGGAGTCCAGGACGCCGAGCATGCCCGTTCGATTGATCCGGATCGGCGTGTCCACCGTCGCCACGTCATTCATGATCGGCAAGATCCGGTCGATCACCTCATCGAGGTTGACTTCCTCGTCCACCGACATCGACAGCGCATCGTGGACCAACGCGATCGACGACACCCGCCGCACCGATTCGATGAGCGCCTCTCGTCCTTCGGCGTTGGTCGTCCGGCGGGCCTGCAGTCGCAGCAGCGCCGCAACGGTCTGCAGGTTGTTCTTCACCCGGTGATGGATTTCCCGGATGGTGGCATCCTTGGAGATCAGCGCGCGGTCCCGGCGTTTGATTTCGGTGACGTCACGAACCAGCACCGCAGCGCCGGCTGCCGAGCCGTGCACAACCAGCGGCAGCGTGCGCAACAGCATCGTGGCACCACCGGCATCGACCTCGATGCGCATGCTGGCCCCACCGGCCAGGGAGTCGAGCACGTGATCAGCGAGTTCACGGGCCTCGAACGGATCGGAGATCAGCGGACGGGTGACCGCGATCAGGTTGTGTCCCTCCAACTCCGAGGTCAAGCCCATCCGATGGTATGCCGACAACGCGTTCGGGCTGGCATACGAGACGACTCCATTGACATCGAGTCGAATGAAGCCGTCACCGGCTCGCGGACTGGAGCGCGACATCGCCACGTCTCCCACGTTGGGAAAGGTGCCCTCGGAGAGCATGGTGACGAGGTCCGCGGCGCAGTCGATGTAGGCAGTTTCCAGTGGGCTGGATTTGTGGGTGTCCCCGACGGCTTTCTGATGTGTCAAAACCGCGACCACCCGGTCGTCGTGCCGCACTGGGACGGCTTCGATGTTCAGGCCAGTCTGCTGCCACGAATACTGTTGGCCTGCATCGCTTTCCAGACCGATAGTGCCGGATTCGAAGGCCGCGGCGATGAGCGGCGCGGTATCGGCGTCCAGCACGCTACCGACCGCGTCGCGCAACAGAACGGTCGGAGCGGTATTCGGCCGGCACTGTGCGACGCATACCAGCGAGCCGTCGTCGCGGCGGACCCACATCAGATAATCGGCGAATGAAAGGTCGGCGAGCAGCTGCCATTCACCGACTACCGCGTGCAAGTGGTCGACGGCGCTACCTGGCAGAACGGTGTGTTCGGCGAGCAGATCACCGAGAGTGGACATCGGCGACTCCCGCGACGAGGTACAGGCGAGCCAATGGCTAGCTGATCACGGCGATAAGGTCGCCGGCCTGGATGACGTCTCCCACCGAAACACTGACCTTGCTGACCGTGCCAGCGACCTCGGCCAGGACCGGGATCTCCATCTTCATCGATTCCAGTAGCACCAGGGTGTCACCCTCGCCGATCTCGTCGCCCTCGTTGACCACGACTTCGAGCACGCTGGCCACGATCTCTGCGCGGACGTCCTCGGCCATCATCACCCCGTTCATCTCCCAGCCGTCGTTTACGCGATACTGCTGCTCCATCGAACCACAACCGGTTGACCTGGGCGCGAGGGAGTGAGCCGCACCGGCGGGTCGTATCGGCGCTGACAGCGCAGGTAGGCCCCTTGTTGGGTGCGAAGGAGAGGCGTGGCTGATATCGCGCCGGTATCGGTAAGCAAACTCCAAGATTACTAAGCGAACCTATAGAGTTCGTCCTGTGATCGTGTCGTGTTGTTCTTGTGACATTTGAGCAGCATTGTTTCCAGAGTGATTGGAGTGCCTGATGCACACTTAGTGTTTCAGCCGAATTTGAGGGGAATTCCGTTGTCCGAGAACATGTTTGCGAATCCGATAGCTCGACGCCGAATTAGCCGAGTGAAAGCCGGCATCGGGGCTGTGCTGGCAGCAATCGCCACCCTCGGGCTTGGCGTCGGCGTCGCCGCGGCCGATCCCCAGCAACCATTCCTTGTCGACGACCCACTGCCCGTTCCAGGCCTCGGCGGGGCCGGCGGCGGTGCCGGCAGCGCCGTGAGCATCGCCAATTCGCTCTTCGGCTCACTGAGCAGTTTGATGAACACCATCATCCCCGGCAGCGGGGACCTGTTGATGCCGGCCAGCAGTGCCCTGACGCCAGGTGGACTGCCCGGCGAAGTGCCCGGCGTGGGTGGACTGCCCGGCGAAGTGCCCGGCGTGGGTGGGCTTACCGGCGGAGTGCCCGGCATACCCGGCTACCCCGGTGGGCTTCCGGGACAGGCTCCGGACGGCTACCCCGGTGCACTCCCGGGACAAATCCCGGGCGGCTACCCAGGTGCACTCCCGGGACAAATCCCCGGCGGCTACCCCGGTGCGCTCCCCGGACAGACGCCTGGTGGTCTGCCCGGGCAAACCCCGGGGGGCTACCCCGGTGCACTCCCGGGACAAACCCCCGGCGGCTACCCCGGTGCGCTCCCCGGACAGACGCCTGGTGGTCTGCCCGGGCAAACCCCGGGGGGCTACCCCGGTGCACTCCCGGGACAAACCCCCGGC
>Ga0187781_10002004_pt1 | contig 15520 bp, 9 predicted proteins | sample 0715_SJ02_MP02_2_FD_132447 | JGI IMG/M metagenome (GOLD analysis project Ga0187781, IMG submission 132447) | Tropical peat soil microbial communities from peatlands in Department of Meta, Colombia - 0715_SJ02_MP02_20_MG | ecosystem: Environmental > Terrestrial > Soil > Wetlands > Peat | place...
ACGCCAATCTCGCGAAAAAAGTCCAATATGCCCTCGCCAATCCCGCCAAAATTTTGAATTTCATCAAACTGCGCGAGCGCAAAGACAAAATGCGCGACGTCCGCCTTCTGCTCGCCCAAGCCCTCCACATCGATCCCCAGCAGTTCAAATTCCAGGAACATCACATCGAGCACCACCTTGCCCACATCGCCAGCGCGTACTATTGCTCACCGTGGGAGAAAGCGGCCGGCTTCAGCTACGACGGTTCAGGAGATTTCGTCTCCACGGTGATGGCCCGTTGCGAAGGCAACAACATCCACATCCTCGACCGCGTCTTCCTTCCGCACTCTCTCGGAAGCTTCTACACCATGATCTGCGAGTTCATCGGCTACAAGAAATACGGCGATGAAGGCAAAGTCATGGGCCTCGCCCCCTACGGAAAGGACACCTACGTTGAGCAAATAAAAAAGATTGTTGCGTTAAGAAACGGTGCTTTCCAGCTCAACATGAGCTATTTCAAGCCGCTCGGAAGCAATCAGGGGATGCAGGTCCTGCCTGATGGAACTGTGCGCCTGGCGCGGCACTTCTCAGAGAAGATGGAAAAACTTTTCGGTACCCCGCGCGAGCCCTACACCGAAATTAGTCAACGCGACATGGACCTCGCGTACGCTATGCAGCATGTTTTCGAAGAGGTCTTCTTCCACCTGCTGCCGGAGCTGCACAATCGTGTGCCCGATGAGAACCTCGCGATGGCTGGAGGATGCGCTCTCAATAGTGTCGCCAACGGAAAGCTCTTTGCCCGCACTCCATTCCGTCGCACGTGGATTCAGCCCGCCGCCGGAGACGAAGGCCTCGCCATTGGCGCTGCGCTTTATGCCTATCACGCCATACTCAACCACCCACGTCGCGACCAGATGAACCACGCGTATCTGGGACCTGACTTTTCAGCGCCGCGGATCGAAGCGGCGCTGAAGTCAGCAAGAGTCAGATATCAACGCCTCCCCCGTGAGCCGCTGCTCGACGCGGTCACGGACGAAATGGTCCAGGGCAACGTCGTGGGTTGGTTCCAGGGCCGCATGGAATGGGGGCCGCGTGCCTTGGGTAATCGCTCTATTGTCACTCATCCCGGACTGCCCAACATGAAAGATGTGCTCAACGCCCGTATCAAGCATCGCGAGTGGTTTCGCCCCTTCGCCCCCGCGATTCTCGCGGAAGCGCAGCTCGATTACTTCGAGCATGACCATCCCTCACCATACATGCTCCACGTATATAAAATTCGCCCCGACAAGCGCAAAAGCCTATGCGCCGTCAACCACGTTGACGACACGGGCCGTCTGCAAACCGTAACGCGCGAGGAAAACCCGCTCTATTACGATCTGATCAAAAGGTTTGGCCAGAAAACTGGCATCCCTGTGATCCTTAACACCAGTTTTAACGAAAACGAACCCATCGTGTGCACGCCAGAGGAGGCCATCGACTGTTTCCAGCGCACTAAAATGGACGTGCTCGCAATCGGCCCCTTCCTCGCCCGCAAGACCGAGAACTAATGTCATCTCGCGCGAATAATGATGTCAGAATCCCGGCACTCGCATCCATTGGAATTAACCTCCGGGAACTTGATGCTTGGAACGGTGTTCGCGTGCTTGCTTGGGATGGCGACGTTCTCTATGCCGCCCGAGGCTATGAGTTGGTCCGTTTGCAAGTGGCCGGTCGGCAAACCTCAGAGGTCCGCGAGTGGAAAACCGTCGCAGCCTTTCAGCCAGCGTGGTGGAGGACCATCACATCTCGTTCCCGCCTGACCTTTCGCTTTGTCCGGGACGGCTTCCACGCCCTCACAATCCTTAATGACGGAGCTATGGTTGCCGCGGTCCCCGGTGCCATCGTTAGCCGCACGCCGAGCAGCGACGAATTCCATCCCACGCACAAGATCCTCCGCGGAACCCGTCCTCTCCACATTGCCGCGGTTCCCGGCGGAAACATTTATTGGGGTGAATATTTCGACAACCGCGACCGTTGCGAAGTCCACATCTATGCCTCCTCCGACCGTGGTGAAACCTGGCAGGTCGCCCACACATTTCCGGCTCGCGCAATTCGGCACGTCCACAACGTCATCTACGACCGCTACGCCGATTGCCTCTGGATCCTGACCGGTGACGAGGGCCGAGAATGCAAAATCCTTCGCGCCGACTGCAATCTCAATTCAATCGAAGTCGTGCTTGAAGGCAACCAGCAGGCCCGAGCCGTAGCTGCCATTCCAACCGAGGATGCACTCTACCTCTCGACTGACACCCCCTACGAGCAGAATCACGTCCTGCGTTTGGACCGGGCTGGCCAGGTCGAAACGGTAGCCGATCTGCCAAGTTGCTCGATATTTGGCTGCCAAACCGCCAACGCACTGTTCTTTTCGACGATGGCGGAGCCTAGCGCAGTAAACACTGCCAATGAAATCCATCTCTTCGGTACCGTCGACGGCGCCAAATGGCAGGTCCTCAGGCGTTGGCAAAAAGATGGTCTGCCCATGCATTATTTCCAATATGGCAACGCGATCCTGCCTGACGGTGAAAACACAACCAATTGTTTGGCAGCAACTTCCATTGCCGTAACGGAAGGTGACCTCGTAACCACGCTTTGGGAAGTGAAAACAAATACCGAGAAAGCGAATGGCAAGAGGCGGGAGCGTAAGACCGAGAGCCGCACGCCATGAGGCTCCCTTCGCGCTTCCAGTACTATCGCCGCATCCTTCCTGCTTATCTCGGCTCCGGGCGGAGCCAGCTCACGTTCTGGCACGAGACCCCCCAAATCAATCCGCAAGCTACCAAAGCCGAGTTCGGTCCCTACTACATGTTGTTCCGGGAGAAAGCCGACTACGCGGGCCGCTATGACCATGACGGTATTCCCATGCTCGACTACCGTGGCTCGATCGGACTGCAGTACAACCCGATCGCCATCGCGCAGTGGGGTCTGGCAAATTTCAATATCTTCTGCTCTACGCGCAACGATTCGCGCCGGCAAAAAACGGTCAGAGCTGCTGACTGGCTCGTTGCCAACCTCGAGCGGAATTCGCATGGCCTCTGGGTTTGGCACCACCACTTCGACTGGGAATATCGTGAGAGACTTAAGGCCCCGTGGTACTCCGGCCTCGCTCAGGGCCAGGGTGTCTCACTCCTCCTGCGCGCCTATGCCGAGTCCCGCGACGACAAGTATCTCGCCGCTGCCAGGCGTGCTTTCATCTCGCTAGCCAAACCCATTGCAGAAGGCGGTGTCCTCATCGAAGATGAGCAACATGATCTCTGGATCGAAGAATACCTCGTCGATCCCCCCACCCATATCCTCAACGGATTCATTTGGGCCCTCTGGGGGGTGTTCGACTTCTGGCTGGCCGGAGACTGTGGCATGCGTATCCACGAGCAAGAGACTGGTAACGCCTCATGCAACCACGAAATTAGCAACGCAGGAGCTTTAGCCCAAGATAGTGGGGCCTCTGCCCGCTGCATCTTTGATCGCGGTGTCCAAACCTTGCTCCACAATCTCGTCCGCTACGATACGGGCTACTGGTCGCTTTACGAGCAATCGGGAACCCGCCTCAAAATGCTTGCCAGTCCCTTCTACCATCGTCTTCATATCGTGCAGTTACGCGTGATGACACTGCTAACAGGCGACCATCGCTTCAACGTCTTCGCTGACCGTTGGCAAGCCTATGCCGATCGCCACGTCAACTACACACGCGCCTTGATCGCAAAGAGTGTCTTCAAGCTGCTCAATTATTGATGTCACGACAGACGGGGCATCAATGCCCTCCTGAGCAAGGTGAACCACCCACAGGTTTGTTTGGCGGCGACTGTGGTTCTTTCTGGCTCGGCCCCCTCCGCATTCGTCTCCCTTTCGGTTAAACTTGCATATTCATCAACTGTGAACATTCTCTACGTCTCACAATATTTCCCCCCCGAAATGGGGGCGCCAGCCGCTCGCGCCGCCGAACTTTCTTCCCACTGGGCGCGCATGGGCCACCGCGTTACCGTCCTCACCGGATTCCCGAATCATCCCACAGGGGTTGTTCCTTCCGAATGGCGCCGCCGACTGCGCCACCTCCGCTACCAGGAGAGCGTTGAGGGAGTTGTCGTGGAGCGTACATGGCTTTGGCCGCTGCCCAATCGCAAGGCTCACGAACGGATTCGCAACTACGCGTCGTTCTGTCTCTCTGCCGCTCTTACCGGTCTCAATCTGCCCAAGCCCGAAGTCGTCATTGCCACATCGCCACAGCTTCTCTGTGCACTCGCAGGATGGTGGATTGCATGGTGGAAGGGGGTCCCGTTTATTCTCGAGGTCCGCGACCTCTGGCCCGAATCGCTCGCGGCCGTTGGCGCCAGCGGCGAAGGAACGCTGCTGCATAAGACTCTTGGCGCAATCGCCGGCTTTCTCTATCGGCAAGCCGAAAAAATCGTTGTCGTCACGCCGGCCTTCAGAGACCATTTGGTGCAATTCTGGCAAGTGCCCGCGGAAAAAATCGCGGTTGTAGAAAACGGAGTCGAACCCGATCTCTTTCAACCCGACCCATCAGCCGCTTCCGAAATCCGCAAGCGGTTCGGTCTCGATCAGCGACTCCTGATCTGCTACATCGGTACCATGGGCATGGCTCATGGCCTCGAAACTCTGATTGCTGCCGCCGAGCACTTGCAAACCATCCAGCCCGAAGCCACATTCCTCCTCATTGGAGAAGGCGCGGAAAAACAACACATGATCGACCTGGCTGCGGCTCGGCGGCTCAAGAATATTCAGTTTTTCGACCAGCAGCCACGCAACCGTATCCCGGCCTTTGTCGCGGCCGCCGATCTTTGCCTCGTTCTTCTCAAGAAAACTGACCTGTTCAAGACCGTGATTCCCACCAAACTCCTCGAATACATGTCGTGCGCGCGCCCGGTTGTCGTCGCTGTCGACGGCCAATCTCGACAGATCGTGGAACAAGCCCGAGCAGGCGTTTTTGTTCAGCCCGAGGACAGTCACGCGCTGGCAAAGGCTATTTGCGATCTAGCCGAGGATTCCGCGCTAAGGCGGCAGATGGGTGTGAACGGGAGACGATACATCGTGGAAAATCTTTCCCGTGAGCAGACGGCACGGACTTACATCTCAGTGCTGGAAGATTTAAAGGTTCGCGCGAGTTGATGTGAGGACTGAACGCTGGATCGATCTCCGTAAAGGCTTGCATCCAAGTTGTCCGATTACAATCGACCTTACCAATGCGCACGCCAATCTTTCAGCTCGACGCCTTCACTGCACGCCGATTCTGCGGTAACCCCGCTGCCGTGATGCCGATGAACAGCTTTCCTCCCGAAGTAGTCATGCAGGCAGTTGCGTCGGAGAACAATGTCTCTGAGACCGTTTTCTTGGTCAGCGAAGGCCCCGACTACCGCTTGCGCTGGTTTACACCCGCCGTCGAGGTACCGCTCTGCGGTCACGCCACGCTAGCCAGCGCAGCCGTGGTGATGGAGCGGCTAGAACCTGAGCGCAAGCAAGTAGTCTTCCACACTGCGAGCGGACCCCTGACCGTGAACCGCGTGAATACAGGTTATGTCCTGGATTTCCCAGCCCGGCGCACCGATTCGGTTTTGCCGCCGCCCGGGCTGTCGGGCGCGCTCGGAGTTGTTCCTGTCGAGGTTCTTGCGAACGCTTATAACTATATGGCTGTACTGAGTAACGAGCAGGCCTCGCGTGCGCTAGCTCCCGACCTAGCAAGTATCGCTCGCCTCGACCGCCCCGGCGTGATTGTCACCTCTCCGGGCGACGGCGCGTACGATTTTGTCAGCCGCTACTTCGCTCCAGCCAAGGGTATTCCGGAGGATCCGGTCACTGGGGCTGCCCATTGCATGTTGGCGCCATATTGGGCCAAACGGCTCGGCCGGACCGAGTTGCGCGCGTTTCAGGCCTCCCAGCGCGGTGGAGAGATTCTGTGTCGGATTGCCGATGATCGCGTGGAACTCGAGGGCTCGTGTGTTTTTTACCTGGAAGGTGAAGTAGAGATCTGACAGCACCCCTACGGATGTACCGCGACCACCGCAAGAGCCGTCGATACCGACATCGCCGCCTGCGCGGTTTGATAAGCCACCGCTTTTCCCGGACTTCCCGGTACAAACAACACATCACCCTTTACCAGTGGCACGTCCGGTGCTTTCGCGTAAAGAATCTTCTTCAGCGGGACGGGAATTTCCTCCACACCGTTCGGCGTCTCGCGCAGAATTCTGGTTTTGTTCAGAGCGGACGTCTTCGTGTTTCCTCCTGCCAGGGCCAGCGCTTTCAGCACCGTGAGGGTATTGTCCTCAATCAAAAATCCGCTTGGGTGGCCGACGTCTCCAACAACGTAGATAATACCTGCCCGCGAAACGATAATCATGTCGCCCGGCTGAATTTCCACGTTGCTCGCGGAGGAGTCGTCCGCCAAGTTCGATGAGACCTTCAGTATCACCTTGTGCTCTGGATCCCCCCGGTGCTCAATCGTGACCGCACGGCCGGCCTTGTCGGTGAGTCCTCCGGCCACTGAGATCATGTCATAGAGCCGCCGCTCGCCGATGGCTGGATAAGCCCCGGGGCGGGCCACCTCACCTAGGATTGTGATTGATTGGGACGCTGACTCGTCCACGAAGATCGAAACGTGCGGATCACGCACAAAACCGCCGTCAGCCAGCCGCTTCTGAATCAACTCCTGTGCTTCATCCGTTGTCAGGTCTGCAACGTGAACGTAATCAATCAATGGCAGGTAGAGATCACCAGATCCACTAATGCGGGCTTTGGTGGTGAGGTCGGGCACTCCATAAACGCTTACTTCAACTAAATCCCCGATCCCCAACTTAATATTGGAATTGGGTAATGCGGTTACACCGGAAGCTTTCACCGGCTCAGAATCCTGCACCGCAGCCGCCGCACCTTGTTGCGTAGAATCCTGCGTGGCGCTTGCCCCGACTGGTGTTTGCGCGGTTAAGTGCAAGCTGCATAAACCGCCAATAAGCACCTCTCCGCACAGCCAGAACCAACGCCGTTTCCACTGCGGCATGCCCCGTCTCCTCAAGTGACGTGTTCCCCGAGTCTAGCACATGCCTCGCTGTAACGAGCCCATGTAACGCTCCGCAGATACGTGGTGCTTTCACGGTCCCCTCGTGCGCCAAAACCCGCGCCCGGTGTGCCAGTCAAAGCTCAACTTGCCTTCCTTGCTCTTGCTCTTCCTCAAGCCCGAGTTGTATATTTTCCAAAATCAAATTTCAGCCCCGAGCGCCACCATCGGGGAGCCCTGTCTGGAGAATGGAAAGATCCGCTAAGCGGACATGGCTCGAAATGCCAGTTATTTCAGGCGGAAGGGAAATCTGATCTTGACCCTGTTGTTTTTTGGCTTGTTTGCATTCGCGCTCTTGCTTTCTTTTGTGGCTACGCGCGAAGTCAGAGATATCGCCATTCGTCGTGGCTGGGTTTTCAGGCCGCAGGACGGTCGTCATGTTCACGAGACGCCGCTCCCACGTCTCGGCGGCGTTGCTATCTTCCTGTCATTCTCCTTCGCTTTAGCTCTCTGGCTGGTTCTCTCACTCGTGTTCCCACGTTTCGCATCCGGAACCGATCCAGGAACCGTGCTCCGCATCTATATCCCCGCCTGCCTCATCTTCTGTCTCGGCATCTACGACGATCTTCACGGAGCCAGTCCCTACGTCAAGTTTGCGGTCCAAGCGGTTGCCGCCGGTGCGCTTTTTCTGGGTGGCATGCGGATTCTTAATTTACCGCTGATCTTCGGCTCCTCTCACACGCTGCCTTGGTTCGTTGATTTGCCGGCCACCGTGCTTTGGGTTGTCGCCGTAACCAATGCGTTTAATCTCATAGATGGCCTGGACGGCTTGGCAGCTGGCTCGGGCTTGTTTTCTACGATCGTCTTTTTTGTCGTCGCTCTTGTCAATCAATCCTGGCTCGGCGCGCTGATGAGCATCACCCTAGCTGGCGCCATCCTCGGCTTCCTGCGTTTCAACTTCAATCCCGCCACTATTTTTCTCGGAGACTCCGGAAGTTTATTCATCGGATTCATGCTGAGCGCGCTTGCTCTGGCCGGTGCCCAAAAGGCCCCAACCTTCGTCGCTGTCGCTATTCCGGTAGTTTCGTTCGGACTTCCGATTCTTGAAACCTCGCTCTCCGTTCTGCGGCGGCTGATCAGTGGTCGGCCGATCTTTACCGCCGATCGCGAACATATCCACCACAAGCTCCTGGAGATGGGCCTCTCCCATCGCCAAGTCGTCATTGTTCTCTACGCCGTGTCGGCACTGTTTGCCATGCTCAGCCTGTTCCTGCTCTGGCCGACTGGCAGCACTCTCGGCCTTGTCCTCGCGGTCGTCGGTACCGGAATCTGGCTGGGTGTTCAGCATCTCAACTACTTAGAGTTCGGGGAACTTCGCCGGGTCGCGCAGCGCACCATCGAACAACGCCAAATTGTTATCAATAACCTCGCAATTCGCCGCGCTGTCGAAGAGCTTAAGGCCGCCTCCGATTTCGATCAGGTGCGCAGTGTTCTCATCGCCGCTTTCGACGGAAACGATTTCGATGGTTTCGAACTGCACGTCACTGCGCCATTTGTCGACCGCACGCACTCTGCCGATTCGAGTCGCCGCATCCACTGGAACAAATTTCCCCACATGGCTGCCATTTCGAATAAGCCGTCCTGGAAGCTGAGCCTCGACCTCGTCACCACGGCGAACCAGCAGCGCGGTTCGCTCGTCATCTACCGCAGCTATGGAAGCCGCGATCTTCAGCTCGATATCAACCTGCTCACCTCGGAATTCCCCAGCACACTGGCCGACACTCTCGAGCGCGTGCTTGGCATCCCGCAGATTCTCGCTGCGCCACAAAGCGCAACCTCCCTCGCCGCCAACCTCTGATGAGTTTGTCGTGGACACGTCCTGTTCGCCACAATCGGAACATCCGAGTTTGCGATCGATGGGCTAACCCTTCTCGCCCCTACATCTTGCTCCTATCTTTTCGAGCTCTGAGTTAATATGTTGGATGCATGGATCACAGCACCGCCACACTGGGTCCACTGCCGTCTCCGCAAAGAGATCGGCGGCATCGTCTTCGACACAAGCTCTGCACCCCGGTCTACGTCAGCTTTAACGGCCCGCAGACCGGCATGGTTGTTGACCTGAGCGAACTGCTGGACCTTAACGAAGACGGTTTTTCTGCCCAGACTGCCCCGCAACCCGCTTCATCGGCCGTCGGCTGTCCGGGTTCCGATGCCCAAAGCTCCGAGTGCCTCGATATCAATCGTCCTGTAACGCTCTGCCTCGATCTCCCCGAGACCAAAAGTTATGTTCACGGCAGTGGCCTTGTCATCTGGCGTGACGACAGCGGACGCGTAGGCATTCGCTTCTCCTTCCTTCCTGACCGCGCTCAGGCCGTGCTCAAGGAATGGCTTTTCGTGAACATGCTCATCGCTTGCTCCAACTATGCGGCTCGTGCCGAACAGCTGGCGAACCACCGTCAGGAGGAGTCCTCTTCGCCCGAGACCGCACAGGCAGTAAATTCGTCCCCGGCTTCCCCGATTCCCGACCGCGCGCAGCTGCTTTCGGCTCTTGACGACGTGCGCCGCCAAGTCAGGGAGATTGAAACACAGGCCGTCGAAGCACGGCAGGACTGTACCGATACCATACTTCAGCTCATTGCTGAGCGCGCCATGACTCTCACCAGCGCGACCGGTTCTGCGCTCGCTCTTCTCACCGATGGCCGCATGGTCTGTCGGGCACGTTCCGGCGAGCCTGCGCCTCCGCTCGGTGCCGAGGTGAATGTCCGAGAGGGCCTTTCCGGGGAATGTGCTCGTACGGGCCAAGCCGTTTGCTGCGAAGACACAGCTTCCGATCCGCGGGTCGATTCCGAGCTCTGCCGAGCACTCGGCCTGGCCTCTTTCCTTGCGGTGCCGATTGCTTCCGATCTCCGTGTCGTGGGCCTCCTCGAAGTCTTTTCCCCTCGCGCGAGGAGTTTCAGCAATTCTGAGACGGCGACGCTCGAGCGCCTCGCTGAACTGGTTCCGAGAATCGAAGCCGACCACGCTGATTTCAGCCAGAATGGCGCTAATTCGCTCAAGGCGTGTGCGGAAGACTCAATTACTGCGCAAACCGTCTCGGCCGAATCAACGGTGCAAGAATCTGCATTCACGAATCCCATGCCGGCTGAACCCGAGACGAGTGACTTCCCCACGCCTGGTCTGCCGGCAGGAGCAACGACGACGCAAGTCACAATTCCAGAACCTGCATCACCTGGTTCTGCGCCCTCCGATTCCGGCATGACATCTCCAGATGCCGGGCCGGAAGAGGCATCTAGGGCTACAGTCCCGCTCCACGATCTGCGCGATACGCTTTGGGAGCCCGAGTCTGAGTCGAATCAACCGCATCGTGAAGGTCTCGACGAGCCTTCCGAGCCGAAAGCGAAGCTTACCGCAAGCTCGCTCAGAGCTCATATCGGATTGCTGATGTCGTCCCTTGCGGCTGTCGCTTTGGTTCTTGGCTATTTGCTCGCACCCGTTATTGAGCGGCACCTTAACAGTGAGGCACAGGCGGCCCAGAATTCATCTGCGACTTTGCCAGTCTCCTATCCCGCGCCGAATTCCGCCAAAGTGGACGCTTCATCGCCTGAAAGTCTTCGCAAGCAGGCTGAAGAGGGGAACGCTGAAGCGCAGTGGAGGCTTGGAACACTGTACCGGAATGGAGACGGCGTGAAACAGAGCGATATGCTGGCAGTTGAGTGGTTCCAGCGCTCGGCGGAGCAGGAATATGTGCCTGCCCTCACTGCTCTTGGTTCGCACTACTGGGCTGGCCGAGGAGTTCCGCAGGATTACGCAAAGGCCTACTTCTGGTATCAACTGGCGCTCGCCGAAGGTGACCAGAATAGCAAGCTCGCGCTCGAAGGGATCGCCGCCCAGCTTACACAACACGAGATCAACAAAGTTCGCCTGCAAGCCGAAGCCTGGTTGAACGCCCACAGCCAACTCCCAAAGCGCGCTTCAAATTAAATTTCACAGTTGAGGGACGCGCTCCGCTCGCGCGTGTTCAGTTTATAGACTCAGGCTGAGCCGGCTCGAAAAAATCCCCGTCCAAGCGGCGTGGCTTGAACGGGGAACTGTATTTATTACCCCTCAACAGACCCTGGCGACTGCTAGGCCAAAGTCTGATTCTGAGTGCGACGTGGCCGCTGCCTGCACGGCCCTACTGCACGGCGAAGACTAGGTCGTCGTGGTCGTTGTACGAGCCTGAAGTGCACGAGGACGCTCTTCCCAGATAACGGAATTGTGCGCGCACAGCTTGCACACTTCCGGTTGGCAGCGTAAACGTGGCCAAGAGGCTCTGCGTTCCCGCCTTGGTGGGCGTGATCGTCGTGATGTAAACCCACGAAGGACTGCTGGCTAAGCCGAGGCTTTCCCCCCGACCTTTGCGGCTCTTTCTCTGCGCTCTCTGCGTTTAAAGGTTTTTCGCCGCAAAACCCGCAGAGATTTCTCAGCCGATATTTTGCAAATCACAGCTCATTCCGCAGTCGTAAAATAGACTTATGGCAACGCTCCAAAACGTGCTGGATAAGCTCGTTGTCGAAGGCGATCCTGCGCTTTGGACGAGGATCGATAGCGGGACAAGTGAGCGGCATACGAACGACAATCGGATTCGGTGTTTTGCCTGCGGCCATTGTTGCCCCATCGCCGAAGGCCAGCGCGGCGTCTGCAAGGTGCGCTTCAATCGGGGCGGAAGGCTCTATGTCCCCTATGGCTATGTCGCCGGCCTGCAGTGCGATCCGATCGAGAAGAAACCTTTCTTTCATGCTACACCCGGCGCTCTCGCCTATAGCTTCGGCATGCTGGGCTGCGACCTGCACTGCTCCTACTGCCAGAATTGGGTGACTTCGCAGGCCCTGCGCGATCCAGAAGCGCTTTCGCCGGTGGCAGAAGCCGACCCAGAACTGATGGTAAAAGACGCGCTGGCACAGGGCGCACGAGTTGTGGTTTCCACTTACAACGAGCCGTTGATTACGAGCGAATGGGCAGTCGCCGTGTTTCGCGGGGCCCGCAAGGCCGGACTGATGACCGCCTATGTCTCGAATGGAAACGCGACTCCGCAAGTGCTCGAGTACCTGCATCCGTGGGTCGACTTTTATAAAGTGGATTTGAAGTCGTTCGACGATCGCCACTACCGGCAATTAGGTGGCCGGATTGAGCCGATTCTGGAAACGATTCGAGCACTTCATAGGACAGGCATTTGGCTCGAAATCGTTACACTGCTGATTCCAGGATTCAATGACTCGGAGGAAGAGCTGCGGCGCTTAACGGCATTTCTGGCTTCCGTGTCCGTGGACATTCCCTGGCACATTACCGCATTTCACCAGGACTATAAAATGACATCCCCAGCCGATACCCGAGCGGAGGATTTGGTGCGAGCGGCCGGAATTGGCCACGCCGCTGGATTGCGCTACGTATACTGCGGGAATCTGCCGGGACGCGTGCGCGGGCTGGAGGACACGGCGTGCCATCAGTGCGGCAAGGCACTGATTCGTCGCCTGGGATACTGGATTGAGGAGTACAGTCTGACTGCCGAGGGTCGTTGTCCGGGGTGCCTGACGGCGATTCCGGGGCGCTGGGCGCCGGAGTTTAGCGGACAGATTACGGCTGCTCCTTTTCTGCCGCGTTCGCGGTCGCGATTGGTTAGAATCCTTACGCAATCATAGCTTGCAGAATCTGGACTGCAAGCCACAAGCTTTGAGCTGCGAGCCAAGATCAGCTTCCCTTTCTCGCAGCCGCTGGCTTACAACATCTGAATTCATGCGGACTGCAAGAATCGTTGTCTTTGGCACATTGGTGTGTTTCACTGCCGGCTGTTCGCCGCGCGATTTTCTTACGCGGCGGTTGGCGGGGGATCTGATTTCCCGGTCGGAACCCTTTAAGGCGCCACAGATGTTTTGGCTGGCGACCGGAGTCGTGTCGAACAAAGATTTCAATTCTCCCGACTCGATGGTGCTGCAACGGCGTGGATGGATTATTGGGACGCAGGAGAAAAGGTGCCCGCCGGGAGTGGACCCCCCGCCCTGCTGGGATGTCCAGCTCTCGCCTTTGGGAGCGGACGCCATTCGTCCCCTGATTGGGAACGAGCCGGGAAACGGACCATATGCGATTCAAGTGGCGCGCCGGGCTTTGGAGAAAGTAACTGGAATCAGTCGCGAGGGAAATTTCGCGGACGTGGAATTCACTTGGCATTGGGTGGCGCTTAATCAGGTCGGAGCCGCGCTGTATGACAGCGGCGTGCATTATCGGTCCGCGGTGGCCTTTCGCGATTACGACGACGGCTGGCGTGTGGTGAACGGGACGGGGCGCGTCAATCAGACGATGGAGGATGCGCTAAAGAATGCCGAGCCGATGGCGCCATGAGTTCGCACAACACACTTTTAGTTTCTGTGATTATGGACGGTCTTTTCAAAATCTATGCGTCGAATCCTTGGGGTTCTTTTCCTTATCTCAGCTCTTTCTGCTGCTGTCCGGGGCCAAACTACCAAACCGAAACTTACGCTGGATGAGTTCTTCAATTCCGTCGCGTTCGACTCTGTGAAACTGTCGCCGGATGGTAATGCCGTCGCGATTGCCACGCAGCGAGCCGACTGGGAGCAGCAGATTTTCCGGAAGGAGCTTTGGCTATATCGCATCGCCGGTGCATCTGGCACCCTTACGCTGCTCACCGAAGCGGGACGCGACAAGGATCCGCAATGGTCGCCCGATGGCCAGTGGCTCGCTTTTCTTCGCGAGGTGAAAACTGAGGGAAAAAGCGGCGATGCAGTTAATAGCGACCCTGGCGATGCCGACGACAACGGCATCGATAAGGAAGAATCTGCGCAACTCTATCTGATTTCTCCGAGTGGCGGCGAGGCCTTTGCCGTGACTTCGGGAAAGGAAAAAGTGCATGCCTTTGCCTGGTCGCCAGATTCGAAGGCCCTTTATTTTGCTACTCGGCAGCCCTGGTCGAAGCAGCAGACCGATGACCATAGGAACGACTGGAAAGACGTGATCCGCTTTCGCGGTGACGAGCGCGGCGATGTGACTTATCGCATAGGAACGGATGAGATTTTGGCGCGCCGGGCAGCCGCTGGGACTAGAGAAGCACCAGAAGCCGAGAAGGATTCGAATTCCACCCCGGGAGCGGTTGCGATCGCCCGTTCACCACTCCGCGTGGAGCAGATGGTGGTCGCGCGCGATGGAAAGCGCCTCGCCTTTGTTTCCTCTTCCGTGTCCGAGCGTCAGGAAAAGGTGGGCGAAAGCGAAATTTATTTGGTGAACTTAGCGGGCGGCGCGGCCGAAGCAGCTCCCACCCAGCTTACGCGCAATGAAGGTGTCGAGCTGAACCTGGAATGGTCCCCCGACAATCGGCATTTGTTTTTCCAGGTCAATGCGGGTTCGGTCGAGAAAAAATACGAAGACCCTCAGCCCCGCCTTTATTGGGTAGACGCCGATACCGGGAAAATCGAGCGCTGGTTTGGCAGTTTTCCCGGAGAGGTTGTGAAATATTCTGTGTTGCCGGATGGTTCGGTGCTCTGCGCCTGCCGTCTGGGAACAGAGGTTCAGCCCTATTCGCAAGCCAGTCCCTCCGCTCCCGTGATCAAGCGCGAGGGATGGCCCGGAACCTACGAGAATCCGGCCGCGGCGCCGAACTCTCAACGACTGGCGTTTGTCTACTCGACCACGGAACGCCCGACCGAGGTTTATCTCGCGGACGCATCCGATAAGCTGGCTTCCGCGCGCGCGATCACTTCCTTCAACAAGCTTTTCACGGAGCGCGATCTCCCGCGCGCCAAGCCTTATCGCTGGGCCTCCGATGACGGCACTCCGGTCGAAGGAATGCTCATGTATCCGCCCGGAAAATTCGAGGCAAAGAGCTTGCCCATGTTCGTCCTGATTCACGGCGGCCCTCAGGATGCCGACGGAAATCACTTCGAGGCCGACTGGTATCAGTGGGACCGGCTTGCGGCGACGGCGGGCTGGCTCGTATTTGAGCCGAACTATCGCGGGTCAACAGGTTATGGCGATCCGTTCGCGCTGGGGATTGTCCCAGAGATTGTGTCGCGCCCCGGCCGAGACATTCTTACCGGCGTCGATGCGCTGGTAAAAGATGGCATTGCGGACGGGAATCGGCTGGCAGTCGGCGGATACAGTTATGGTGGATATATGACGAACTGGCTCATCACGCAGACCACGCGCTTTAAGGCTGCCGTGACAGGAGCGGGCGCTGTCGAACACGTGGCGAACTGGGGAAACGACGACACTACGTTTGACGACGCGTATTTTCTGGGCGGGCTGCCTTGGGCGGCGGCGGACCGGTATCGCAGCGAGGCCGCGATTTTTCAGATGAACAAGGTACGCACGCCCACCCACATGGTGGCAGGCGCGGATGATATTCGAGTGGCGGTCGAAGAAGACTATCTGCTCGACCGCGCCCTTCACGAACTGAATGTACCGAGCGACCTGATCATTTTCCCCGGCGAAGGTCACTCCCTGGATAAGAATCCC
>Ga0187781_10002005_pt1 | contig 15517 bp, 11 predicted proteins | sample 0715_SJ02_MP02_2_FD_132447 | JGI IMG/M metagenome (GOLD analysis project Ga0187781, IMG submission 132447) | Tropical peat soil microbial communities from peatlands in Department of Meta, Colombia - 0715_SJ02_MP02_20_MG | ecosystem: Environmental > Terrestrial > Soil > Wetlands > Peat | place...
GACTTTTCGCACCATGGATGTTGTCGGACTCGACACCCTGGCGCACGTCGTTAAGACCATGCAAGACAGCTTGGGACCCGAGCAGGATCCTTTTGCCGAGCACTTCGCCCTGCCGCCCGTGCTCAAGATGCTGGTGGATAACGGCGCGCTCGGGCAAAAGTCCGGCGCGGGCTTTTATCGCAAGGAAGGGCGCGCGATCAAGGTGCTCGATTCGCGCAGCGGTGGCTACGTCGATAGCGGCGGCAAGGCCGACGAGCTGGTCACGCGCATTCTTAAAAAGCCAGCTGCCGAGCGACTTGCGCTGCTACGCACGACCGACCATCCGCAGGCCAAGTTTTTGTGGGCGACAGCCCGCAACGGGTTTCACTACGCCGCCATCCACCTGGCGTCGATTGCCGAGACCGCACGCGATGTCGATTTGGCGTTGCGCTGGGGATTTGGCTGGGACAGCGGACCGTTTGAAACTTGGCAAGGCTCCGGGTGGAAACAAGTTGCCGAGTGGGTGCAGGCGGACATCGATGCGGGCGAGGCACTTTGCAAAGCGCCGCTTCCCAAATGGGTTTTTCAAGGTCCGGTGGCGGCCGCCGGAGCAGTTCATACGGCGAAAGGCTCTTGGAGCCCGACCAAGCGGACTTTCGTTGCCCGCACCGAACTGCCCGTGTACGGGCGCCAGCTTTTTCGGGTATCGCTGGCCGGCGAAGATGCCCCAAGCGCCTACAAGGCCGGCACCACGGTGCACGAGGATGAAGCATGCCGCATCTGGCATCTGGATTCGGGAATGGCGGCCGAGGTGTTGATCTTCTCGCTCAAGACCAAGATGCACGCGATCGGTCCGGCGGTTGGCGCCGGTTTGCTCAAAGCGATCGAGACTGCCGAGGCGGGCTACCGAGGTCTGGTCGTCTGGTCGCCAGATGATCCATTTTCCGCGGGTGCCGACTTACAGGCCATGTTGCCCGTGTTCATGAGCGGGGGCGCAAAGGCAATCGGAGAAGCAGAGCGTCAGTTGCAAGATGCCTTACTGCGTGTGAAGTACGCCCAGGTGCCCGTAGTTGCCGCAATCAGCGGTATGGCGCTGGGTGGTGGCTGCGAGTTGGCCCTGCACTGCGCCAAAAGAGTCGCTGCGCTCGAGTCCTATATCGGACTGGTGGAAGTGGGCGTGGGCTTGATCCCCGGCGGCGGTGGCTTAAAGGAAGGCGCACTGCGGGCTGCCGCGGCGGCCAGCGCGATCGGCGCAAACGACTTGCTGCCGTTTCTTCGTAACTGGATGCAAAATGCCGCGATGGCGAAGGTTTCGGGGTCTGCGCTGGAGGCCCAGCAGATGGGCTACCTGCTCGATTCGGACACCATCGTCACGAATCGGCACGAACTGCTATGGACCGCAATTGGGCAAACCTTTGCCATGCATGTCACCGGTTATCGGCCACCGCTGCGTGCGCGCCAGGTGCCTGCCGCGGGACGATCGGTCCTTGCCACCATGAAGGGGCAACTCGCCAACTTGCGCGAGGGCGGATATGCAAGCGCGCACGACCAGTTTTTGGCTTCCTGCATTGCCGATGTGCTGTGCGGCGGCGACCTCGACCCCGGTTCGTTGGTCGACGAACAGTGGTTCTTGGATCTGGAGCGCAAGCACTTTGTTCAGCTGGTGGGGCACCCCAAATCGCAGGAGCGGATGATGGGGCTACTGCAAACGGGTAAACCCGTGCGCAATTAGTCGATTTTTGATGAAAAAATCTAGGAGTTTGGCATGAGCCGTCAGATTCAAGATGCGTACATCGTAGCGGCGACACGCACGCCGGTTGGTAAGGCCCCGCGCGGCAGCCTGCGCAACACTCGGCCGGACGATTTGCTCGTCACGGCAATCCAAGGCGCCTTGGCGGCCGTGCCGGATCTTGATCCGGCGGCGATCGAGGATGCCATTATTGGCTGCGCCTTCCCGGAGGGCGAGCAGGGCACAAACGTTGCGCGCAACGCGGTGCTGTACGCCGGTTTGCCCGATTCGGTCGGCGGCTGCACGGTCAACCGCTATTGCTCCTCGGGCCTAAATGCCGTCGCGATGGCGGCCGACCGCATTCGCGTGGGCGAGGCCGATGTCATGCTCGCGGGCGGCACCGAATCAATGAGCATGGTGCCAATGATGGGCAACAAGCCATCGATTAATCCACGACTGTTCGAGAACAACGAGCATCTGGGAATCGCGTTTGGCATGGGCCTCACGGCCGAGCGGGTGGCCGCGCAGTGGAAGGTAAGTCGCGAAGCACAAGATGAGTTTGCCCTGACTTCGCACCAGCGCGCGCTTGCGGCACAGGGTAAAGGCGAATTTCGCGACGAGATCACACCCGTCGATGTTGTCGAGCACATCCCGAACCTCGCAACTCACGAGGTCGAAGTAAAGCGCCGGCGTATGGAACTGGACGAGGGGCCGCGGGCCGACACGAACCTGGTAGCGCTCGCGAAGCTTAAGCCGGCTTTTGCGGCCAAAGGCAGCGTGACGGCCGGCAACAGTTCGCAGACCTCTGATGGAGCTGGGGCCGTAATACTCGTTAGCGAAGCCGCGCTGCGCCGTTTTCATCTAACCCCCTTGGCCCGGTTCGTTTCTTTCGCGGTTCGCGGCGTGCCACCGGAAATCATGGGCATCGGACCCAAGGAGGCCATACCGGCCGCGTTGCGTGCTGCCGGACTGCAGCAAGAGGATATGGAGTGGATTGAACTAAACGAGGCCTTTGCCGCCCAGGCCCTTGCGGTGATTGGGTCGTTGGAACTAAATCCCGCCAAGGTCAACCCCATGGGAGGCGCTATCGCGCTAGGACACCCGCTGGGGGCGACCGGCGCTATTCGCACCGCGACGCTGGTGCACGGCTTGCGACGACGCCAGCAGCGCTACGGCATGGTCACCATGTGCGTGGGAACCGGAATGGGTGCGGCCGGCATCTTCGAGCGCGTTTGAATGGGGCGGGGCTGCAGCCCGGACGGGTTGCGCAAAATCGTTGGGGAGGAGCGGCAATGACCATACGCATGCAGGTCGAGGAGGACGTGGCGTGCATCGAAATCGCACGTCCTGAGCGCAAGAACGCGATTACGGCAGAGATGTACGCGCAACTGGCCGAGTCGTTTACGGCCGCGGGAAGTGACGATGCCGTGCGCGCGGTGGTCCTGCGCGGGGCACCGACCGTGTTTTGCGCCGGCAACGATATCCACGATTTTTTGCAACGGCCCGACTCGGCGGGGGAATTCGCACAACGGTTCATGAAGACCCTGATCGAGGTGCAAAAGCCGGTCATCGCGGCGGTCAATGGTGCGGCTGTTGGTATTGGCACGACAATGCTGATGCATTGCGATTTGGTGTATGCGGCCGATGACGCGATGTTCTCCATGCCTTTTGTGAGTCTGGGGATATGCCCGGAATTTGGCTCCTCGTTGCTTGTGCCGCTGACTGCCGGCTACCACAAGGCCGCGGAGAAGCTGCTCTTTGGCGAACCCATCTCGGCCGAAGACGCGCTCGAGATGGGTCTGGTAAACCGCTTGTTGCCACCAAGTGAGGTAGTGGAGTACGCCATGCACCAGGCGCGGCGCTTTCGCGCCTTGCCTCCTGGGGCCGTTTACGAGACTAAGCGTTTGCTTAAGGCGGGCTGGCGCACCGCGTTGCAGCTCGCGATGGATGAGGAATTGCGCAGTCTGCGGCGGCTGCTGGGCAGCGCCGAGTCGCGCGAGGCGCTGAGCGCCTTTTTAGAAAGGCGCAAACCCGATTTTGCGCGCGCCGGCCAAGGCGCAACAAAGATCAGTTGACCGAAAAGGGAGGAACGATGTCCTCGCTGCGTGGCAAGACGATGTTTGTGTCGGGCGCATCGCGCGGTATTGGCCTGGAAATCGCAAAGCACGCGGCGCGTGCCGGCGCGAACGTCGTGATCGCGGCCAAGACCACCGACCCCAACCCGAAATTGCCTGGAACGATTTATACCGCGGCCGCCGAAATTCAGGCCCAGGGATCCGAGTGCCTGCCGCTGCAAGCGGATATTCGCGACGAGCAGCAGGTGCTGGCGGCGGTGCAAAAGGCCGTGGAACGCTTCGGCGGTATCGACGTGCTGGTAAATAACGCCAGTGCGATCAACCTGACTTCGACCGAGGCGACACCGATCAAGCGCTTTGACTTGATGTTCGGCGTGAACGTGCGCGGCACGTTTTTGTGCACCCAAGCATGCCTGCCCCATCTGAGGCGCTCCGCCGAGTTGCATCGCAATCCGCATGTTTTGACCCTCTCGCCACCGCTGAACATGCAGGCGCGCTGGTTTGCGCCGCATGTTGCGTACACGATGGCCAAGTACGGCATGAGCATGTGCGTGCTCGGACACGCCGAGGAGTTTCGACCCTATGGGATCGCGGTCAACGCGCTTTGGCCGCGCACGGTGATTCAGACGGCGGCCCTGCAAATGATTCCCGGGGTGCGCCCCGAACACTGCCGTTCGCCGAGGATCATGGCCGAGGCGGCGATGGTCATTCTCGAGCGCGACGCGGCAAGCACGACGGGAAACTTCTTCATCGATGAAGAAGTCCTTGCGGCTGCTGGGGTACGCGATTTTTCGGCCTATTCGGTCGTTCCGGGCAGCAAAGAACTGCTGCCAGATCTGTTTCTCTGATTTGTGCCAACGGCAGCGCGCGGCGAGACGCTCTTAGCGTTCGCGGCGCGAGTTCAGCAGGTCGTCGTAGCAGCGCTCCTTGGTAATTCGGATCGCATCGACGAGAAAATCCGCATCGTAGGCCTTGAGCAAATATTCGTGCTGTGCCTGAAGGTAGGCGCGTAGCCGATCCGTCTCGGCGCAGATGGCCTGCAGCTGCAGGTACGTCTGTTCGTCCCACTGCCAGCATAGGTCGAGCTCACGAAATGCGATGTTGTACGCGTTGCGGTCCAGCTCTTGCCGATCCGCGGCGAGCTCCTGGCGTGTGCTCTGGCTTTGCATGGCGACTCCTGGCTGATCCATCGCATGGCGGTCTTGTGAAGATAGGTTACGCGTGCGCAGCAATAAAAGATAATTAAACTTACTGATAGGCAGCATAAAGAAAAGGATATGGTGTACGCGCATGCAGCACGCGACCCAGCGCCAACTGCGGGCCTTTGAGGCGGTTGCACGGCATCTGAGTTTTTCCCGGGCCGCACAGGAGTTGCACCTCACGCAGCCGGCGGTCTCGACCCTGGTGAAGCAGCTTGAGGGCCATGCCGGGCTCGCGCTTCTGGAGCAGCTGGGGAAAAAAATTTACCTTACATCGGCCGGTGAGCGGATGCTGCGCCACGCGCGCGCGATCATCGCCGAGCTGCGCGAGGCGCAAGATGCGATGGCGCAACTCAAGGGCATCACGGGTGGCACGCTCAACGTTGCCGTTATCAGTGCTGGCGATTACTTTTTTCCCCGTCTGCTTGCCGAGTTCTTGGGCCGCAACGGCGGCGTGAACGTCAATTTGGCGGTCTATAACCGTGCCGAGCTGCTGCAGCAGTTGGCCAACAACCTCACGGACCTGGCGGTGATGGTGCGTCCGCCCGAGCAAATCGACACCGTCAACGAATCTTTCGCCCCCCACCCGTACGTAATCGTTGCCTCGCCCCAGCATCCGCTGGCGGCCAAACGACGCATTGCCGTCTCCGCCCTGGTGCCGGAGCCTTTTGTGATTCGCGAGCGCGGCTCCGACACGTGGAATTCGATGCGCGAGGCCTTCGGCCGCGATTTTGCGAAGCTTCGCATCGCGATGGAAATCCGCAGCACGGAAACAATCAAACAGGCGGTCATGGCCGGCATGGGGATTGCATTTTTGTCGGCGCATACGATTGCCTTGGAGCAACGGCTCGGGCAACTGGTGGTGCTGGACGTCGTAGGATTTCCGGCGTGGTTCGACTGGTTTGTCGTGCATCGGCGCAACAAGCACTTGCCGGCCGTCGCGCAGGCCTTTAAGCAATTTTTGTTAACCGATGGCGCTCGTTTGATCCAACGCTTCGTTGGCACAGGCCGTGGGAAGGCTCTGCTAGTGGGGCGGCGCCAGCGCACCCGAGGGCACCTGCGCTAGCAAAGCGCCGCAGGCAATTGCAGCCCTAGCCCTGAGTGGCCCACGGGAACACTTCCCGTAGCGTGGCAATTTGCCCCGGCTGGTCGGGCGAATAGCCAGGCACGGACGCAATCAATGCCAGAAACTGTGGTCGCTGTAACAGCGAGATCAGTTCGCGAATTGGCGCCAGGCCCAGGTTGTCCTTGTGGCAGGCGAGCATGTAGCGCTCCTGGACGATCGGTACGAAGTCCAGTCGGAACTGCCGCGCTGCCGGCTCAATGCCAAATCCGATGTCGGCCATGCCACTGGCGACGAAGGCAGCCACGGCGGCGTGCGTGAACTCTCCGCTGTCGTAGCCCTGGATAGCGCGTGTATCGATGCCGTTACGGCGCAACAGTCCATCGAGCAGTATCCGCGTACCCGATCCGAACTGGCGATTCACAAAGCGCAGGCCGGGCTGCTTCAGATCCTGCAAGGAAGCAATTGCGCGGGGGTTACCCTTGGGGATGATCAGCCCCTGGGTGCGGATGACCAGCCGGATGATGCGCTGATAACGTGGCTTGAGCCATTTCGCGTAGTGCTCCCACAAGGTCGGCCCCAAGTCGCCCAGCGGGACGTGAAAACCCGCTAACTCGCACTCTGATCGGCACAGGGAAGCAAGTGCCGCCACGCTCGCCATGTATTGCAGATCAACATTGGCATGCCCGTGCTGGCGCATCAAGGTCGGAAGCTTTTCCACGGCGTAGCCGTAGCTCGCGTGGATGCGCAGCACGGTTTGCGACGCTTTTTGTGCCCGACTGATCTCCAAATTCAGCTCCGAGGCGATGTTCTCGAGCTGCGGAAAAAGACTTGCGCCACTGCGCTGTTCGGCCCACAGGAGCTTTTCACCAAGAAACGTGAGCTGCGCCCCCTTGCCGCGCGCCATCTTCACCAAAGGAGTGCCGAAAAACCTCCCCCATTTGAGCAAAAGGTCCCAGGCGTAGCGATAGGAAATGCCGGTTTGCGTCGCCGCGAGCGTAAGCTTGCCCGCTTCGTGTACCGCACGCAGCAGCCGAAAGAGCTGCGGATCGACCGTCTCGCCACTTTCGCTCGAAAACGTCCACGACGGCTTAATGAGAATCTTGCTCACGGCAGCGATTGCATGGGCTTGTGCACTACGTCATAGGCAGCAAAGTGCATATTTCGGCTCTTCGGGAAGAATGCTACCTTTGTCTGCCAAACGCGCGATGTTTTCGCCTCATATGCAATATAGCTCATATGTTGCGGCGGCAAGCGCAATGTTGCTCTACCCCGAGCAGGCAAAAGGAGTCTATCGACGTGGCGCCCGATGATGCTGTTGCCCAGGCCATAGCGTTGCACGCCGATCGGCCCGGTGGCTTACTTCCCTTGCTTCATGAGATTCAAGATCGCTTGGGCTACGTACCGCCACATTGCGTGCCTACCGTTGCCAAGGCGATGCGCCTGTCAATCGCCGAGGTACACGGGGTCGTCGGCTTTTACCATCACTTTCGCCGCAGCCCACCAGGTCGGCATGTGCTTCGAATCTGCTTGGCCGAAGCGTGCCAGTCCATGGGCTCGCGAGAGCTCTTGGATCATGCCCGCAAGATGACGGGCACGGATTTGCACGGCACAAGCGCCGATGGCGCTGTGACGCTGGAGCCGGTCTATTGCCTTGGCAACTGCGCGTGTTCGCCGGCGGTAATGCTTGATAAGCAACTTGTCGGTCGGGTCGATGCGCAGCGCTTAGCTGACATCATCGAGCACTGCCGGGTTGGCGCATGATGTCCCGCGTCTTTGTCGCACGTGATTCGTGCGCCCTTTCCGTTGGCGCCGATTCGGTTGCCCAGGCCATTTGTGCCGAAGCCGCGCTCCGTGGGCAAGCGATTGAAATCGTCCGCACGGGCTCGCGCGGCCTGCTGTGGCTCGAACCCCTGGTCGAGGTCGAGACGCCCGAGGGTCGCGTTGCCTATGGTCCTGTGGCGCAGCGGGACGTGGCGGAGCTGTTTGCAAGTGACTTTCTGCGTGGCGGACGACATCGCCTGGGCCACGGCCTGACGGAGCAAATTCCCTATTTGGCTCGTCAACAGCGGCGCACGTTTGCGCGCATGGGGCTGATTGATCCGCTGCGCCTGGACGATTACGTGCAGCACGACGGCTATCGCGGTCTGCGCCAGGCCTTGGCAATGGGGCCGGGCGCGGCAGTGCAGGCGCTAGTGGACTCGGGCCTACGTGGCCGCGGCGGGGCGGCATTTCCTACCGGCATTAAATGGAAAACCGTGCTCGAGCAGCAATCGGCGACGAAGTACGTAGTTTGCAACGCAGATGAGGGTGATTCGGGAACATTCTCCGATCGCATGATTATGGAGGGAGATCCGTTTTTGCTCATCGAGGGCATGACGATCGCTGGCGTTAGCACCGGTGCGAGCCAAGGCTACATCTACGTGCGTTCGGAGTACCCCTGCGCCGAGGCCACGCTTGCCAGCGCCATCGAAACGGCGCGCGCCGCCGGCTATCTGGGCGCCGATGTCGCCGGCTCGGGTTTGAGTTTTCATCTCGAAGTGCGGCGCGGCGCCGGCGCCTACATTTGCGGCGAGGAGACTTCCTTGCTCGAAAGCTTGGAGGGCAAGCGCGGAATGGTGCGTTTTCGCCCACCGCTGCCGGCGGTGCAGGGCCTCTTTGGTAAGCCTACGGTGGTTAACAACGTCATCACGCTTGCCAGTGTTCCAACAATCTTCGCAAACGGCGCTCGGGCGTATCGGGACTTCGGGTTGGGGCGTTCGCGGGGCACGCTGCCATTTCAGCTGGCCGGCAATATCCGCCATGGAGGCTTGGTGGAAATCGCTTTTGGCCTGACGCTGCGCGAGCTGTTGTACGACTTTGGCGGTGGCTCGGCGTCTGGTCGCCCGATCCGTGCCGTCCAAGTTGGCGGTCCCTTGGGTGCCTACGTTCCCGAGTCCCAATTTGACACCGCACTGGACTACGAGGCTTTCGCCGCGATGGGCGCGATGATTGGCCATGGTGGGATTGTCGCGTTCGACGACACGACGGATCTGGCGCAGATGGCGCGCTTCGCGATGGAATTTTGCGCTATCGAGTCCTGTGGTAAGTGCACCCCGTGCCGAATTGGCTCGACCCGTGCCGTCGAGGTGATCGATCGGATACGGGCGCAGCACAACGTACCGGCTAACGTAGCGTTACTGCGGGATTTATGCGAAACGATGACCGCTGGCTCGCTGTGTGCGCTAGGAGGGATGGCGCCGGCCCCGGTGTTAAGCGTGCTGAACCATTTTCCGGAGGATTTCGGCTTGACCGCGCCCTCCACGATAACTTCGGCCTAGCGGGTCGACACATCGAGAAGTTCACGGCCGCGCCCGCTGTAAGGAGATTGCACCATGTCCTTGTTGGAGTCTGTTGACTTCGGTACGCCGCAAAGCCGATCGGAAATGGCCGTCACGCTGCAGGTCGACGGCGTGCAAGTCACCGTGCCGTCGGGCACTTCGGTCTTGCGTGCGAGTATTGCCGCCGGCAGCAACGTGCCCAAACTGTGCGCAACCGACAGCCTTGAAGCGTTCGGGTCGTGCCGTTTGTGCCTGGTTGAGATTGACGGCCGCAAAGGGTATCCGGCCTCTTGCACCACGGCAGTCGAAGCCGGGATGAAGGTTCGCACCCAAAGCGATGCGCTGGCGCGAATCCGGCGCGGGGTAATGGAGCTGTACATCTCGGACCACCCGCTCGATTGCCTCACCTGCAGCGCTAACGGCGATTGCGAGTTACAAGACATAGCCGGCGCGGTGGGCCTGCGCGAGGTGCGCTATGGCTACGACGGCGCCAATCACCTCGCGGCAAAAAAGGAGCTCTCCAACCCTTATTTCAGCTTCGACCCTGCCAAATGCATCGTCTGCTCACGTTGCGTGCGTGCGTGCGAGGAAATACAGGGCACCTACGCACTGACGATCGATGCACGCGGTTTTGCCTCGGTCGTAACAGCTGGCCAAGCGGGCCGCTTTATGGACTCCGAGTGCGTATCGTGCGGCGCATGCGTACAGGCGTGTCCGACCGCCGCCCTGATAGAGAACTCGGTAATCGATCTTGGCCAGCCCGAGCACGTGCACGTGACGACTTGCGCGTACTGTGGTGTGGGCTGCTCGTTCCGTGCCGAGATGAGGGGCACGCAGGTCATCCGCATGGTGCCGCATAAGGACGGCCGCGCCAACCACGGCCACTCCTGTGTCAAGGGACGATTTGCCTGGGGTTACGCGACCCACAAGGACCGCATTCGCTCGCCGATGATCCGCAAGAAAATCACCGATCCTTGGCAAGAAGTGTCGTGGCAGGAGGCCATCGTGTACACGGCCGGCGAGTTTCGACGGATCCAGGGCAAATACGGCCGTGACTCGATCGGCGGAATAACGTCCTCGCGCTGCACCAACGAAGAGACCTATCTGGTGCAAAAGCTCGTGCGCGCGGCCTTTGGTAACAACAACGTGGACACCTGCGCGCGGGTGTGCCACTCGCCCACAGGTTACGGTTTAAAAGCGACGCTGGGCGAGTCTGCGGGCACCCAGGACTTCGACTCGATCCAGGCCACCGATGTCATGATGATCATCGGCGCCAATCCTACAGACGGTCACCCGGTATTCGCCTCGGCGATGAAGCGCCGCTTGCGAGAAGGCGCAAAGCTCATCGTGGTCGACCCGCGCGTTATCGACATGGTCAACGGCCCCCATGTGCAGGCCGATTACCACCTGCAGCTGCGGCCAGGCACTAACGTGGCGGTAATCAATTCTCTTGCGCATGTGGTCGCGGCCGAAGGATTGTTGCGCGAAGGCTTCATCGCCCAACGCTGTGACCCCAAGGCGTACGAAACGTGGAAGAAATTCATTCTTCAGCCGCACAACTCCCCGGAGGCGATGGAGCCAATAACCGGGGTGCCCGCGGCTACGGTGCGCGCGGCCGCTCGGCTGTATGCGACGGGGGGCAATGCTGCGATCTATTACGGACTGGGAGTGACCGAACACAGTCAGGGCTCCACGATGGTGATGGGAATTGCGAACCTTGCTATGGCAACGGGCAACATCGGTCGCAGTGGCGTTGGAGTCAATCCCTTGCGTGGGCAAAACAACGTGCAGGGATCGTGCGACATGGGATCGTTTCCGCACGAACTGCCGGGCTACCGGCATATCGCCGATGCAAAGACCCGCTCGCTTTTTGAGTCCGATTGGAAGGTTACGCTGGTCAGTGAACCCGGTCTGCGGATCCCTAACATGTTCGACGCTGCTCTTGATGGCAGTTTTAAGGGTCTGTACGTCCAAGGCGAAGACATCGCGCAGTCCGATCCGAACACGCAGCACGTCACGCAGGCGCTTACGTCGCTCGAATGCCTGGTGGTGCAGGATCTGTTTCTCAACGAAACGGCAAAGTTTGCGCACGTTTTTTTGCCGGGCTCGTCGTTTCTGGAGAAGGACGGTACCTTTACGAATGCCGAGCGGCGCGTCTCGCGAGTGCGCAAGGTCATGCCACCGCTGGCCGGCATGGCGGACTGGGAGATCACGGTCGAACTGTCCAAGGCGCTCGGCTACCCGATGCACTACGACAGTCCAGCGCAGGTCATGGATGAGATTGCGCGGCTGACCCCGACGTTTGCCGGCGTCAGCTTCGAAGCCATCGATCGACTCGGCAGCATTCAGTGGCCATGCAACAGCAGCGCGCCCGAGGGGACGCCCGTGATGCATGTGGACCAGTTCGTTCGCGGCAAGGGCCGCTTTGTTGTCACCGAGTTCATCGCGACCGATGAAAAGGTCAGCCCGCGGTATCCGCTGATTCTGACAACCGGCCGCATCCTGTCGCAATATAACGTCGGCGCCCAGACCCGGCGAACCGCCAACTTGGCGTGGCACGACGAGGATCGTCTGGAGATCCATCCACACGACGCCCAGGAGCGTGGTATCGGCGACGGCGACTGGGTGGGCATTGCCAGCCGCGCTGGCGAAACGGTATTGCGTGCGCGCCTGAGCGAACGCATGCAACCCGGGGTCGTGTACACCACATTTCACTTCCCGGGATCGGGGGCCAACGTGATAACGACGGAAAATTCCGATTGGGCAACCAACTGTCCGGAATACAAGGTCACCGCCGTTCAGGTAACGCTGGTCTCGCACCCTTCGGAGTGGCAAGAGCGCTTTCGTCGTTTTTCCGAACAACAAATCCGCCTGGCTGAAGCGCGCAAACCGGTGCATACATGAACGCCGAGCGTTTGGTCACGATGGCAAACCAAATTGGAGCCTTCTTCGCCTCTCAGGGCGATCGCGAGGAGGCAATCAGTGCCATCGCGGACCATTTGCGGCGGTTTTGGGAGCCGCGGATGCGGCTTGCGATTAGCCGGCACGTAGCCGCCGGTGGCGCGGGGTTGCTCGACGAGGTCGCCGAGGCGGTGCGAAGATTGCCGCTACCGCCTGAAGCGTCGGCTACGCGCAACGAAACGGGCACCGGCGCGCGTAAGGACGCCAGCGGCTAAGCCGATCGACTGATATTCTTCGGACCGCGCGCAGCCACCGGCTGCGTGCGCGTCCGCCCTGTTCACGTTCCCGCACGGGATGGCAATCGACTGCGGCGCTCCTCCTTATTTGCCGGGCTGCCGCCGATGAGTGACACCGCACCGATTCCCGTCTCCAGCCGACACGATCCGCTGCGCGAGGATATTCGCTTCCTCGGGCGCATTCTTGGCGATGTGATCCGCGAACAGGCCGGTCAAAAGATCTTTGATCTGGTCGAAACGGTGCGGCGCCTGGCGGTCCAGTTCCGCCGGGGCACGGATCCAGATGCGGGCGCCAAAATGTACCGCCTGCTCAATCGCCTGACTCCGACACAGACCAACTCGGTCATACGCGCGTTTAGCTACTTTTCGCATTTGGCCAATATCGCCGAGGACCAACACCAAATTCGCACGCGCCGGGCGCAGGAGTTAGCGGGCGCGGCTCCAGAACCTGGTACGTTGTCTTTTGCCCTTGCGCGCCTGCAATCTGCCAAGGTGTCGACGGATCGCATCATCCAGTTCTTTAACCGGGCACTGGTCGTTCCGGTACTCACCGCCCACCCCACGGAAGTGCAGCGCAAAAGCATTCTTGATACGGAGCGAGAGATTGAGCGGCTGCTCGCCGAACGCAACACTCCGCTTACGCAGCGCGAGCGCGTAGACAACGAAGAGTTGATCCGGGCCTGTGTAACGACGCTATGGCAAACCCGGATGCTGCGCGACTCGCGCTTGAGCGTTGCCGACGAAATCGAAAACGTTCTGTCCTACTATCGACTCACGTTCTTGCGCGAGATTCCGCGTTTGTACGCGGACCTGGAAGAGCAGCTGATGTGTGCGGGCCCCGGCAGCGCAGGCAGGCGGCGCCGAAAAAGCGCCGTATGCCTGCCGCCATTTTTGCAGATGGGGTCGTGGATTGGAGGGGATCGGGACGGCAATCCCAACGTGGATGCCGCGACGCTGGAACACGCATTGGACCGCCAAGCTGCGGTCGCGTTTCAGTTTTATCTGGAGGAAGTGCATACGTTGGGCGGCGAATTGTCGGTTTCCTCCTTGTTGGCGCCGGTGAGCGAATCGTTGCTTGCGCTGGCGGACAAATCACCGGACCGCTCGCCGCACCGCGCCGGTGAGCCCTATCGCCGCGCACTTGTCGGCGTCTACGCGCGTCTTGCGGCCAGTGCGCGCTCCTTGGGGCACACGACGGTCCTGCGCCGGGAGATCGGCCGCGCCGAGCCCTACCTCTCACCGCAGGAATTTGCCGCGGATCTGGATATCGTGGTGCAGTCGCTGGCAGGACATCGCAGCGCATCGCTCATCAAGCCGCGCCTGGGTTGGGTGCGACGCGCAGTGGACGCTTTCGGCTTTCATCTGGCTTCCGTCGATCTGCGCCAAAGTTCCGATGTGCATGAGCGAACGATTGCGGAGCTTTTGCGGGGCGCGGGCGTTTGCGAGGACTACATCGCGCTCGATGAACAGGCGCGGGTTGCACTGCTCACGGCCGAGATGCGCCATCCGCGTCTGCTGCACTCACCCTATGTTCAATACTCGGAGGAAACGCGCAAGGAGATGGAGGTCTTCGCTGCCGCGCGCAGGGCACGTGAGCGCTACGGTAAGCCTTGCGTTCGCAACACCATTATCTCGCATACCGAGACGCTCTCCGATCTGCTCGAAGTCGTGGTTCTGCTCAAAGAGGCCGGCTTGGCCAGACTCTTGCAGCGCGGTGCACCGGCAGAGGTCGATTTACATGTGATCCCACTGTTCGAGACGATAGGCGACCTGCGCAACGCCCCACAGATCATGCAGTCGGCGCTCGCTTTGCGCGACCTCGTGCGGTTTTATCCCATGGGCGCCAATGCCGCACAAGAGATCATGTTGGGATACTCGGACAGCAACAAAGACGGCGGTTTTTTGACCTCAAACTGGGAACTGTACAAGGCGGAAGTCGATCTGGTTGCGCTGTTCGACAAGGCGCAAATCCCTTTGCGCCTTTTTCACGGCCGTGGTGGCACCGTGGGGCGCGGCGGCGGTCCCACGTACGACGCCATTCTTGCTCAGCCGCCAGGTACGGTCGACGGCCAGATCCGCGTAACCGAGCAAGGCGAGATCATCGCCAATAAGTTCTCCAGCCCGCAGACGGGTCGACGCAATCTAGAAACACTGGTCGCCGCGACGCTTGAGGCATCCTTTGCGCCACTGTTGCGCCACAACCCGACGGCCGTGGCCTTAAAGCGCCAGTTCGAATCGACGATGGATGCCTTAAGTGCCCTGGCGTTTCGCGCCTACCGGGGTCTGGTCTACGAGACCCCGGGCTTTGCCGAGTATTTTTTCTCGGCAACGCCGATCGCCGAGATCGCCGAGCTCAATATTGGCAGCCGGCCTGCGAGTCGCCCGCGAACGGATAAGTCCAGCCGGCGCATCGAGGATCTGCGTGCCATACCGTGGGGATTTTCCTGGGGGCAATGCCGGCTCTTGTTGCCCGGCTGGTTCGGTTTTGGCAGCGCGGTAGAGACTTGGCTCGGGGAAAATCCCGAGCAGGCGTCCGAGCGCCTTGCGCTGCTTCGTCGCATGGCGCGCGAATGGCCCTTCTTTGCCACCTTGCTTTCGAACATGGAGATGGTGCTTGCCAAGGCCGATCTGGGGGTTGGATCGCGCTACGCTGGGCTCGTCTCCAATGCCCGCTTGCGCAAGACCGTGTTCGGAGCCATCGAAGCCGAGCACGCGCTGGCGTCGCGGCATCTGCTTTCGATCCTTGGGCAATCGGCGAACCTGCAGCGCAACCCAATGCTGGCCAACTCCATCCGTGCGCGGTTTCCATATATCGATCCGCTCAACCACTTGCAGGTCGAATTGATCCGGCGCTACCGTGCCGATGTCGCCGGGCTGGACGAGCGGGCCCGTCGTGCGATCCACATCTCGATCAACGGCATTGCGGCGGGACTGCGCAATACGGGCTAAAGTACC